>OFGR01002746.1_pt1 | contig 11285 bp, 7 predicted proteins | sample 1521811 | NCBI WGS metagenome assembly OFGR01 (sample SAMEA3504098, study PRJEB24116) | mouse gut metagenome | biome: mouse gut; feature: mouse-associated habitat; material: faeces | place: Denmark | collected 2011
CAGCCCAGAAACCGGCTGTGGCCGATCTGGAAGCAGGACCAGTTGCCCCCCAGCAGGCCGATGTGGGTGTGCCCCTTGGCCGCCAACAGCTCCACCACCTGCTGGGCGGCCAGATGGTCGTCAGTGGTGAAGGAGGAGAGGTTGGAAAAGCCCAGCTCCTGGGCCGTATTGGTCAGCAGCACGCAGGGCACGGCAACCGAGGCGAAGCCCGCCTCAAACAGCTCCAGGTCGCCCCCCAGGAACAAAATCCCCATGGGCCGGCGCTCCCGGCACAGCTGGCAGGCGTAGGCCACCTCGTTGGCGTCCTCGTCCAGGTAGTAGACAGCGGCATCTTGGCCGGCGTCTCGGAGCAGGGCCTGCACCTTCTCCACCAAATCGGCAAAAAGCATATTCATAATCCCTTTGACAATGATGGCGATGCTGGTGCTGGACTGCTGCTTTAAGTGTTTGGCGTTGTTGTTGGGCTGAAAGCCCTGCTCCTCCACCACGGCCAGCACTTTCCGCCTGGTCTCATCGCTGACGTCGGGGTGGTCATTGAGCACGCGGGACACAGTGGCCACGCCGCATCCGGACAGTTTGGCAATATCCTTAATGGTCACTTCATATCCCTCTTTTCATTCAGCCCAACGATTTTAGCACATTTAGGGTCAGAACGCAAGACTCAGCCCTTCACCGCGCCAGCGGCTACGCCCGCGATGATGTGCTTCTGGCAGGTGAGGTAGAACACAATCACCGGGATAATGGACAGCAGAATCAGGGCCATAGTGGCGCCCAGGTCCACGGTGCCGTAGCTGCCCTTCAGGTACTGGATGTGGATGGGGATGGTGCGGTACAGGTTCTTGTCCAGCACCAGGTAGGGCAGGAGGAAGTCGTTCCACACCCACATAATCTCCAGAATCCCCACAGACACCATGGTGGGCTTGAGCATGGGCACCACCACGGAGAAGTAGGTGCGCAGGGGCCCGCAGCCGTCGATGGCGGCGGCCTCCTCAATCTCCAGAGGGATGGACTTGACAAAGCCCACAAACATGAAGATGGCCAGCCCCGCGCCAAAGCCCAGGTAGATGATGGGGATGGTCCAGGGGGTGTTCAGGTGGAGGGTGTTGGCGGTCTTGGACAGGGTAAACATGACCATCTGGAAGGGGACCACCATGGAGAACACGCACAGGAAGTACAGCGCCTTGCAGAACAGGGAGTTTACCCGGGCGATGTACCAGGCGGCCATGGAGGTGCACAGCAGGATGAGGGCGGTGGACAGGAGGGTAATCACCACGCTGTAGAGCACCGACTTGGCGAAGGGGTAGTTGCCGAAGGTCATGCCCTTGATGAAGTTCTCAAACCCGGCCCACATATTGCCGGTGGGCAGGGCGAAGGTATCGGTTTTGACAAAGGTGTTCAGCTTGAAGGAGTTGATAACCACCGCTACCACAGGCAGCACATAGATGACGCAGATGACGGCCAGCACGGTGGACAGGATGGTCTTGCGGCGGGCCTCGGCGGAGAGCGTTTTCTTGGCGTTCATTACTGCTGTACCTCCTTTTTGCGTGTGTAGCCCAGCTGGAGCAGGCCCAGTCCGGCCACCAGGACGAAGAATACCACAGCCTTGGCCTGGGCGACGCCCTGGGAGGACCCGCCGGAGGCGTTGAAGGTGTTGAAGATGTTCAGGGCCAGCATCTCGGTGGTCTTGATGGTGGCGCCGCCGGGCTGGATGATGAAGGGCTGGCCGCCGGTGAGGGCCAGGTTCTGGTCAAAAAGCTTGAAGCCGTTGGTCAGGGACAGGAACATGCAGATGGTGATGGAGGGCATCACGTTGGGGATGGTCACCTTGAACAGGGTCTGGGTACGGGTGGCGCCGTCGATGCGGGCCGCCTCCAGCATCTCCCCGGGAACGTTTTGCAGCCCCGCGATGTAGATAATCATCATGTAGCCGACCTGCTGCCAGCACATGAGGATAATCAGGCCCCAGAAGCCGTACTTGCTCTCCAGCAGGATGGAGGTGGACCACCAGCTGAGAATGCCGTCGAAGATCATGGACCAGATATAGCCCAGCACGATGCCGCCGATGAGGTTGGGCATGAAGAATACGGTGCGGAACAGATTGCTGCCCTTGATGCCCTGGGTGAGGAAATAGGCCACGGCGAAGGCCAGCACGTTAATCAGCACCAGGGACACCACGGTAAACATGGTGGTGTACCAGAAGGCGTGGCGGAAGCCCACGTCGCTAAACGCCTTGACATAGTTATCCAGGCCGATAAATTTTGCGTTGGAGATGGTCTTGAACCGGCACAGGGACAGCCAGATGCCCTGGAGGAAGGGCCAGATGAAGCCGATGATAAAGGCCGCCGTCACCGGCCCCAGGAAGAATAGCCCCCATCGCCGGGTGGCCCGCTGGACAGAGTTGCTGCTGGTGATCTTCATTTTCACGGTATCAGCTCCTTAATCTTTTTTGTAGGGGCGCATAGTATGCGCCTGCTTTTGCACAGTGTACAGTGTGGAGTTGCGGGCGGATGGTATCCGCCCCTGCAGGCGCCCGCCTGGACGCTTTTACGATTTTACCTCCACGCCCGTCCCACTAATTTGGAGGCAAAACCTGGCAAGGGCAGAGTCCTTGCCCTACATGGCGGAGGTCCTTCCAAATTTATGAAACAAGCGTGATTTTACCTCCTCCCACCGTTGACGCATTTTAAAAAATCTGGTAAAATAAGCGATTGTGGGAGAAAATAAACTCTCGATAGAACGGGATTTTAAAACAGGAGGTATTATAACAATGGATTATTCCCCTGAGTATAATAAAGAGCAATTAACCGAGATGATCACCGGCAAGCTCCAGCGCAATTTTGGCTGCACCGTGGAGACGGCGAACAACACCCATATGTTCAAGGCCTGCGCCCTGGTCCTGCGGGACATCATGTCCCGCCACCGCATGGAGACCAACAACCAGGTGTGGGAAAAGCAGCAGCGGCAGGTGCATTACCTGTCCCTGGAGTTCCTCATGGGCCGCTCCCTGGAGAAAAACGCCTACAACCTGGGTCTGCTCGGCACCCTGAAGGAGGCCCTGGAGGATATGGGCTTCTCCGCTTCCGACCTGTTTGAGTCCGAGCCCGACGCCGGCCTGGGCAACGGCGGCCTGGGCCGCCTGGCCGCCTGCTATCTGGACTCCATGACCACCCTGGAGATTCCCGCCACCGGCTACTCCATCTGCTATGAGCTGGGCATCTTCAAGCAGCGGATCATCGACGGCAAGCAGCAGGAGCTGGCCGACAACTGGCTGGGCCTGGGCGATGCCTGGCTTATCCCCAAGATGGAGGAGGCCGAGGAGGTCCGCTTCGGCGGCCAGATCATTGACCGCTGGGAGAACGGCACCAACCACCCCGAGCATGTGGGCTACACCGCCGTGCTGGCCATCCCCCGGGACATGAAGATTGCCGGCTACAACACCCGCCATACCAACACCCTGCGCCTGTGGGACGCCAAAAGCCCCCTGCCGGTGGACATGTCCCTCTACTCCCGGGGCGAGTACCTGAAGGCGGTGGAGCAGCAGGCCATGGCCGAAGTGATTGCCAAGGTCCTCTACCCCGACGACAACCACGCCGAGGGCAAGTCCCTGCGCCTGAAGCAGCAGTACTTCTTCGTCTCGGCCACCATTCAGTCCATCGTCCGCCAGCACAAGGCCCAGTACGGCACCCTGCGCAATTTCGCCCGGAAGCATGTGATTCAGATTAACGACACCCATCCCACCCTGGTCATCCCCGAGCTGATGCGCATTCTGCTGGACGAGGAGGGCTACGGCTGGGACGAGGCCTGGCACATCGTCACCGACGCGGTTTGCTACACCAACCACACCGTGCTGGCCGAGGCCCTGGAGCGCTGGCCCCAGAAGCTGATTGAGACCCTTCTGCCCCGCATCTGGCAGATCCTCACCGAGATCGCCCGCCGCTACCAGGCCGAGCTGGAGCGCCGCTACGGCGGCGACACCGGCAAGGTGGGCCACATGGCCATCATCTGGGGGGGCGAGGTGCGCATGGCCAACCTGTGCGTGTGCGCCTGCCAGGCTATTAACGGCGTGTCCGCCCTCCACTCCGAGATTTTGAAACGGGACGTCTTCCAGGACGCCTACCAGGCTGAGCCCGGCAAGTTCAAGAACGTGACCAACGGCATCGACCACCGCCGCTGGCTGTCCCAGATCAACCCCAGGCTGGACGCCCTCATCCGGGACTGCACCGGAGGGGACCGGTACCTTCTCCACCCCGAGGCCCTGCGGGACTTTGAGAAGGCGGCGGACGACAAGGCGGTGCTCCAGCAGCTGGAGGATATCAAAAAGGAGAACAAGCGCCGCTTCGCCGCCTGGGTGGCCCGGGAGTCGGGCGTCACCCTGAACACCGACGCCATCTTCGACGTACAGGTGAAGCGCCTCCACGAGTACAAGCGCCAGCTGCTCAACGTGCTGCACATCATCCACATCTACCACCAGCTCCAGGACAATCCCAACCTGGACATCCATCCCCACACCTTTATTTTCGGCGCCAAGGCCGCGCCCGGCTACGCCGTGGCCAAGCGGATCATTCGGCTCATCAACTCCCTGGCGGACCAGATCAACAACGATCCCGTCTGCAAGGATAAGCTGCAGGTCTTCTTTATGGAGAACTACCGGGTGTCCCTGGCGGAAATCCTCATGCCCGCCAGCGAGGTCAGCCAGCAGATTTCCACCGCCGGCAAGGAGGCCAGCGGCACCGGCAACATGAAGTTCATGATGAACGGCGCGCTGACCGTGGGCACCCTGGACGGGGCCAACGTGGAGATGCACGAGGTCCTGGGGGACGAGAACATGTTCCTGTTCGGCCTGAAGACCGAGGAGGTCAAGGAGGTGCGGGACATGGGCTACAACCCGTTCAACATCTACACCCGGGACCCGAACCTGCACCGGGTACTGGATCAGATCAGCAACGGCTTCAAGGACGGCGTGCGCTACGACGATCTGGTACAGCACCTGCTGCTGGGCAAGAACGGCTCCATGGCGGACGAGTATATGCTCCTGGCGGACTTTGCCTCCTACTGCGCTGCTGAGCGCCGGATGGTGGAGACCTACGCGGACCGCACCAAGTGGAACCAGATGAGTCTGCACAACATCGCCCGGTCCGGCATCTTTGCCGCTGACCGCTCCATTGCGGACTACGCCGACACCATCTGGCACGTGCCCTATAAGAAGTAATCGCATCCGCGATTCATCCGCCCGGGAGAACGCCTCCCGGGCGGAATTTTCCTCTCATAGCGCATTGGAAACCGGGAACACTAGCTCCGCCGGGGACACACCCGGCAGGGGAGGGAGCGCTGTGAAGGAGAAAAAGAAGGACCCCATGGCCAAGGCTATGGACCTGACGTCCTGGCAGTCCGCCAAGACGGATCCCCAGGGCAGCTGGACCGGCACGCCGGCGGACCCCTGGGAGAAGCCGGTGCAGGACGCGGACGATCTCTGAGCAACAGGAAAAAACGGGAGAAGCACACCGAAGCTGGTGTGCTTCTCCCGTTTCATACTGGGCTGATTTTCCGATACGCAGGGCGTTATTTTGCCAGAGCCTCGTCCTGGAGGCGGTCAAAGGCCGCCATACACTCCTCCACCGCAGCGCCGGCCAGCAGCTCCCGCACAATCAGGCAGGTGCTGCCCCACTGCTCCACCTTCATGCCCGCGTTGGAGCCCAGAACGTAGACGCCCTTCTCGATCCTGTCGTTGAGGGGCTTCAGGGCGGGTACGCAGTCCACCTTCACGTTTTTGGACGGAGAGATGACCCGGTTGGTCTCCGAGTAGACCTGGAGCGCCTCGTCGGAGAGCATCACATTCAGCACCTGCAAAGCGTCCTCCCTGTGTTCCGCCTCCGCGCCCACGGCCAGTCCGGTCATGGTTATCACCGGCATCTGCCCGCGGCTGCTGGGGAAGCCGATGACCTGCATCTCAAAGTCTGTTTTCCCGTAGGCGGTCTCCGTGTTGGCCGCACCCCAGTAGGCCATGACAATGGGCGTTTTCTGGGCCAGGAAGTCCGCGCCCTCCGCCTCGATGGCCTCGCTGACGCTGGCTTTTTCCGCGTCAATATAGCCCCGGTCCATCAGATCCTTGAGAAATGCAAAGCCGGGCCGCATATAGTCGCTGTACCGGGCCTCGCCGCTGTTGAGGGCCGCGATCTCCGCCTCCGTGTTCCCGCCGTTGTACAGATCCGCGTAGGCCAGGGCCAGCACGAAGGTCTCCAGCCACCAGCGGTTGGCGCCGATGGGGGTCTCGATCCCATTCTCCCGGAAGACCCGGCAGCACTCCAGAAATTCCTCCGGCGTCTCCGGCAGGGCGAGGCCGTACTGGTCAAACATGTCCTTGTTCACAAACAGGCCATAGGCCACCACCTCCTGGGGGATGGCCACCAGCTTCCCGTCCACCGTGTTGGCGGTCCAGATGATGTCCCGCAGGTTCTCCGCGTTGTCAATGCCCGAGAGGTCCACCAGCTTCCCCTCCGCCCCCAGCTTCAGGATGACGTCCGAGTTGAGCAGGTACAGGTCGTCCATATTGCTGCGGGCCCGGTCAAGGACCACGTCGTCATAGGATTTGTCCTGGTAGTCCTCCGCCGTGTAGGTCCGGTAGGCCACGGTCACCCCCAGCTTCTCCTCCGCCATGGCCACCGTGAGATCCGCTGCGCTTCTGGCCGTATTTTCCGCGTTGGGATCGGTCTTTTCCATGGGGCTGAACAAATTTACAGTCCGCTGCACCCTATTGTCTTGGGTCAGCAGGTTGGCGCGGCGCTCCTTCCCACAGGAGGTCAGACTCAATACCGCCAGAATTGTCAGGCAGACAGCGGAGCACCTCTGGGAAAAACGCTTTACCTTCATCATCTATAGCGCATCCTTTCTGCATTGTCTGATGACCTTCTTTAGGAGCCCCAGGTCCAGGGGCTTTGCCACGTGGGCGTTCATGCCGGCGTCCATGGACGCCTTCTCGTCCTCGGTGAAGGCGTTGGCCGTCATGGCGATGATGGGAATGCTCCCCGCGTCGTCCCGGGGCAAGGCGCGGATGGCCCGGGCGGCGTCGTGGCCGTTCATGACCGGCATCTGCACATCCATCAGGATCGCGTCAAACTCTCCCTCCGCCGACTGCTGGAACCGCTCCACCGCCAGACGGCCGTTCTCCACGATTTCGCAGTCTGCGCCCTCCATGGACAGCAGCTCCGCCAGGATTTCCGCGTTGATGTCGTTGTCCTCCGCGGCCAGGAAGCGGAGCCCCTCCAGACTGGTGTCCTGCAGTGGCTCCGGCTCCCCGCCGGACCACAGCTCCTCCACCTTCTGCCGGAAGGCGGAGAGGAAGAAGGGCTTGGCGAGTACGCCTGTGCGGCCGGTCTCCAGCACCGCCTCCGTCCCCTCCGCGTCGTACTCCGCCAGGAGCAGAATGGGGGCGGGCGTCGCCGCCCGGATGGCGCTGGCCGCCTGTACGCCGCTGAAGGCCTCCCAGTCCAGCAGGACCAGCTGGAAGTCCCTGCTGCCGGCCAGCAGGTCCAGGGCCTCCTCCAGGCTGGCGGCCATGTCCGCCTCCAGACCCCCGCCGGTCACAAGGGCGCGAACGTTTTCGCGGCACTCCTGGTCCCCGATAATGGCCAGGACCCGGCGGATCCCCCGATTCTCCCAGAATTTCCGGTCCGCGTGCTCCTCCAGAATACGCAGCTCCAGCTCCACCAGGAAGAGGGAGCCCCGGTTTACCTCGCTTCTGACCTCGATGGTCCCGCCCATGAGCTCTACGATGCTCTTGGTGATGGCCATGCCCAGTCCAGTGCCCTGGACCTTGTTGGTGGTGCTGTTTTCCGCCCTGGTGAAGGCGTCAAAGATGGTCTCCAGGTACTCCGGGGTCATCCCGTAGCCATCGTCCTCCACCTCGATCCGAATCCGCTCGTACTGGCTGGAGCGCTGCTTGAGCCCGATGATACGGAACCAGATGTGGCCCTCCTCGGGCGTGTACTTGACGGCGTTGGACAGGAGGTTAATCAGGATCTGATTGATCCGCGTCTCGTCCCCCAGCAGGTACTCGTGCCGGACGCCGTTCACCTCCTGGTGGAAGCTCTGTCTCTTGGCCTTGGCCATGGGCTGGATGATGGCGTCCACGGAGGCGACTACGTCGTTGAGGGAAAATTTCTCCAGGTTCAGAACAACCTTTCCGCTCTCGATCTTCGACACGTCCAGAATATCGTTGATGAGGCTGAGCAGATGTTGGCCGGAGGAAGTGATTTTTTTGGTATATTCCCGGACCTTGGCCGGATTGTCCGCATCCCTGGCCAGGAGTGTGGTGAACCCCAGCACCGCGTTCATGGGCGTGCGGATATCGTGGGACATGTTGGAGAGGAAGGTGGTCTTGGACTCGCTGGCGATCTGGGCGGCCCGCAGGGCCTCCGAGAGCTGCTGGCTATGGATTTTCCGCTCCAGCTCCTGCTCCTCCCGAAGCTTATCCTGCTGCCGCCAATTACGATAGTAGAGATAAATGCACAGAAGGAACGCCACCAGCATGGAGGCCACCACGGCGATGATATTATAGGTGACAATCCGCCCCTCCCGCTGAATGGCCTCCAGAGGCACGTAGCCCGCCAGAAAGATCGTCCCGTCGTTGACCGCCCACATGTAGTTGAGGGCCTTTACACCTCGGATGTCGTGATAGAAAAGGATGTCCTGCCCGTTTTCCAGGCACTCCTCCACCTCCGCGTGGATATTCGGGTCCTGGATGCTGTTCGCCCGGTAGAAATCGGTCAGGTTGAGGTGGCCCGCGCTCCGCATCCCCATGCCCTCGGGCTTGAGGACGAACCGCTCGCTCTCCGTGTCCATAATATACAGCGTCGCCTGCTGGTTGTAGAAGCCCTCCGGAAGGGACTTGTCAATAGCGTCGTAGATATACTCGGCATAGAGGGTTCCGATCTCCTGCCCGTTGCGCATAATAGGGCACTTGACCGTATAGGACCAGGTGCCCATATGGTTGATATAGGACTGGGAAACCGGCAGCCCCATGATTGTGCCGCCGGCAGAAAAGTCCAGATCCTCCGCAGTAAACTGCTCGCCGGTATTGGAGACGCCGGACGTCTTTCCAGACAGGATCAGCGATATCCTGGACATGGTCTGGTTTTTCTCATAGGCCTGGATGTAGGCCTCCGGGTCCTCCGTCTGGGCAATCTTCTGGGCGATCAGCGTCTGGAACTCTACCTCGCTGCGCAGTATCGCCTCAATGGTACATTCGATCAGATCCAGACTCTCGCTCAGGCTCTGGATCGCGGCGTCCGACATCTCCTGGGATATCTTCCGCGATATCGTGTAGACAAATGTGCCCAAGATGCAAAAGACCAGTACAATGGAGAGGAGCAGGCCCTTTCGATTGTCCTTCTTGTACGGCTTCTCGTTCATTGGCAATCTCCATTCCGATGCTCTGAGAGGGCTGCGCCCTATTCATCTTATGGAGGAAGCTCTCCGCTGTTGCCGGGAGAGGGTCCTGTCTAATGTTACGCTCCCATTATACTATTTTTTGTCAGAGTGTCAATAGTTACCAGGGGGGATCACGCTCGTCTCATAAAAATGGAGGAGATTGAGGAGGAGATTGGAGTCAAGAAGAGTGGAAAGCATACTGGCTTTAATAGAGGAGTTCTTGTGGTGAGCAGCAAGAAAGATTTTATGGACAGCAAGAGCAAATTTGCGTAGGGCATTCATAGACTTATGGGTATTTTCACTGAGGAAACGGCAGTCATCCTCAGAAAAAGTAACATCCAGAATCCAGTGCATAGACTCAATTTTCCAATGCTTGCGAGCAAGTTCCATGAGCTGTTTGGCACAGGTATCCCGGCTGGATTTGTGCTCTTTCATCCAGGAAATATCCTTGATTTTGCGGCAAATTCGTTTTTCATTCCGCCCCGCGTTCTTCTCCACTGTTTGGCAGATTTCCCATTCATTTTTGTTGCTTTGATCCTCGAAAAACAGGTGTACATCCTCCAGTAACGAAGGCTGGTTTTCTTTGAGCCCAAATAGATAATCTCCCTTGCCTTGTATGACCCTGCGGCAGGTTTCCCGCTGACAATGCATCGCGTCTGCTGTAACGGTCTTGCCTTCAATATCCAGGTATATAAGCATTTCCTGGAAAACAGGAATTTCATTCGCCTTTTCGTGAATAGACTCTTGTCCCAGAATAATGCCGCTGCTGGTTACGTAGGCGCTCAATATTTGCAGGGCGCTGTGAGGATTTCCGGGTTTTGCTGTACTGCATATTGCTTTTCCGTCCATGGCGACTACCTCTCCAGTTGTTCCCAATCGGTTTTGCAGCACATGTATGATGGCTTCCCCGATTTGTTTTCCATCTATCATGCTCAGGATTCTTCCAAATGTCGCTTTGCATGGAACCTTCTTTATCCCTAACTCTTTTCCAACAAACTCTCCCCTATTCTTAGCATAAGTTGCCAAATCTCCTAACGTATCCAGCCCGCTTAACACTGCGCACATAATGATAATCAGTATGTCTGCCAACGGATATTTTACGTAGCTCTGGTGTCTTGGATCTTCTATTGCTGACATCTGCTCCCTTATTTCTTCCATCTTTTTCGCCCTGCCTCTTTATATCACATTTTTATGAGACGGGCGTGGAAGTCTATACAGGGCAACAGCATTTGAAATTATGCGGAAAAGAGATATAATCAGGAATATGGAACTATAAAAATAAAAAGCGGGCTTGGAGCAGAAGGAGGAGCCCCGTCGAACAAACGGCGGGCATATCCTGCACAAGCTGGAAGACATCATCATCATAGGACTGTGTACGGTAGTGTGCGGCGGAGAAGACTTCCCGGATATGGAGGAATTCGGGAAGGAAAGAGAGGAATGGCTGAGAAAATTCCTTGAGCTGCCACACGGAATACCGGACAGTGACACATTTCGGAGAGTATTTGAGAGAATCAAACCCGAAGCGCTGTCAGAATGTCTGTATGACTGGCTGGGATACCACCGCAAGGAAGACAGCGTAATCGCTGTAGATGGGAAGACCATTCGCGGCAGTAAAGGAGCCAGCCATAAGGCATATCATGTGGTCAGCGCATTTGCGGCGGAGAATCAACTGGTACTGAGTGAGATTGTGACGGACGAAAAGTCCAACGAGATTACGGCTGTGCCAGAGCTTTTGGATTCCTTGAACATAGAGAACAGCATTGTAACGGCTGACGCCATGAGTTGCCAAAAGGAAATTATCAGGAGAATCCGTGCAGGCAAGGCAGACTATGTGATAGGGCTGAAAGGAAATCAGCCGG
>OFGR01002749.1_pt1 | contig 11278 bp, 14 predicted proteins | sample 1521811 | NCBI WGS metagenome assembly OFGR01 (sample SAMEA3504098, study PRJEB24116) | mouse gut metagenome | biome: mouse gut; feature: mouse-associated habitat; material: faeces | place: Denmark | collected 2011
AGGTGGATGAATGAGCGTGACAGGAGTAGTGACAGCCACCGCCATAGTGGGGGGCGTTGGGCTGTTCATAGGATTATTTTTAGGTCTGGCGGCCATTAAGTTCAAGGTGGAAGTGGACGAAAAAGAGGAAGCGGTTTTAAATGCGCTGCCCGGCAATAACTGCGGCGGCTGCGGATATCCGGGATGCTCCGGCCTTGCAGCAGCCATTGTAAAAGGCGAGGCTCCGGTAAACCAGTGTCCGGTCGGAGGGCCGTCAGTCAGCGCGGCAATCGGCGGGATCATGGGTGTTGCTGCAGAAGAAGGCGGACGCCAGGTAGCATTCGTCAAATGCGGCGGCAACTGTGAGAAGGCAAAGCAGGATTATGACTACAGCGGTGTAGAAGACTGCCAGGCAGTCGTATATGTGCCGAACAAAGGGCCGAAAGCCTGCAGCTATGGATGTATGGGATTTGGCTCCTGTGTCAAAGCCTGCCCGTTTGACGCGATCCATATCGCAGACGGCATTGCAGTGGTCGATTCTGAAGCCTGCAAAGCCTGCAGCAAATGTATCGAAGCCTGCCCGAACCACCTGATCGAACTGGTGCCATATGCAGCGCCGGTAAAAGTATTGTGCAATTCCAAAGATAAGGGCAAGGACGTTATGGCAGCCTGCACCGCGGGATGTATCGGATGTCATTTGTGCGAGAAGAACTGTGAACATGACGCGATTCATGTGACAGATAATATTGCGCATATCGATTATGATAAATGTACGGGATGCGGAGCCTGTGTAGCGAAGTGCCCGAAGAAGGTTATCCATATGGCAGCAAAATAATAGGAAGCGCTGGTTTTCTATTGCTGCAGGCGGTAACATGTAAAAAGAAAGTCCCAGGGCCGGGTGCGGCGCTGGGGCTTTCTGATTCTGGTATACACTTTACGGTAACTTTCTGTTTTCACAAATTTGGGATGGATTTTCTGCCAGTGAAATGCTAGAATAAATAAGAATGTATGTTTATGCTGCTTATGAAAGGAAAATACAATTATGAAAAAAACAGTTTCTATGTTTACCAGCCTGTGCCTGTACGCGGCAATGATGGTTTTGCTGAACGGGTGTGCCGGAAAAACCAGGGAACAGGTGCCTTTACCAGAGATTCCGGAAAGCTACGGCCTGGAAGATGCGAAAAAGGATGGCTGTGTGGTTCACGAAAACGGCGATATTTCCAGCGGCGAAAAAGCATGGGATTCTTTTGTGGAGCAGTCGTCAGACGGCAAGCCGTCCAGTGTCAGGATTGGCTATTATTATACGCTGGATGATTCGGCAAAGTACACGGCCGAAGATTATGAGCGGTTAAAGAATGAATATCCTGTGTTATTCTTAAAAGACCTGGAATTTGACGGGGAGCAGTATACCCTGCTTTCTTATGAGGATGGCAGTGAGCAGAAACGGGAATATTCGTATCTTAAAAAATTTGAAGGCGATGCAGGGGCAGATGCAGTGTATGATTCCTATATCCAGTATGTGCTGACAGATGAAAAGGATGCAACCTGGGAGCAGCTGATGAAAAGCCTGTACAGTTCCAAGATTTCGGATTTTATCGACTTTCAGATTGTATATACGGATTATATTTATGAGTGATGCTTTTCGTGCTTTCGCTGGCAGCCGGATTTTTCGGGATTTTGATTTGGGAAAAAAGCAGGATTCCAGAAAGAAAGCCAGGCTCAGTAAGAAAGACGGATTTCAGAAAGAAGGGACAGGCAGATATGTACCAGACAGTTTTATTTGATTTAGATGGAACGCTGACAGACCCGGGCATTGGGATTACCAATTCCGTGGCGTATGCTTTGAACAAATCCGGCATAGAACCGCCGGACCGCAGGGAATTATATCCATTTATCGGGCCGCCGCTGCAGGATTCGTTTGAAAGGTTTTATGGATTTTCGAAAGAGGATGCAAAGGCTGCCGTCGGGTTTTACCGGGAGTATTACCGGGAAAAGGGAATTTATGAAAACAGGCTGTATGACGGCATGGATAAACTGCTTGCGCAGCTTTGCGATGCAGGAAAAACGCTGCTTGTTGCCACGTCCAAGCCGCAGGAGTTTGCCGTGCAGATTTTGGATTATTTTCATATCCGTCAATATTTTGCGTTTATTGCCGGGTCAGAAATGGATGGTTCCAGGGTGAACAAAGACGAGGTCATTCTTTATGCACTGCAGGAAGGAAATATTGCGGATAAATCGTCAGCCATTATGACTGGCGACCGCGAATATGATATCCGGGGTGCTGCGGCTGCAGGGCTTGATTCGATTGGCGTATTGTTCGGGTATGGAAGCCGGGAAGAACTGGAAACAGCCGGGGCGTCTTGCCTTGCAGGGCAGCCAGCAGATATCGGGACGATTGTCTGTGGAAGCAGAGAATGAAAGATTGCCGTCAGTTCTGCCTTATACAGAATGAAAAGAATATAAAAAATAGAAAAAGAAAGAGGTTACCAGAAACAGTTATGAAATTATCAGAAATACACAAAAAGAAAAAAAATGTCCTGTCCTTTGAGATTTTTCCACCAAAAAAGGACGAAGAGCTGAAAAATATAGATAAAACACTGGAAATTTTATGTGAATTAAATCCGGATTTTATCAGTGTGACGTTTGGGGCGGGCGGCAGCACCAATAACAATAAGACAATTGCAATTGCAAAAAAAATCAAGGAAACCTATCATGTGGAGCCGGTCGTGCACCTGACCTGCTTAAGTTATGACAGGGCTGAGATAGACCGGTTTTCCAAAGAGCTTGCTTTCGAGGGAATCTGCAATGTGCTGGCACTGCGGGGCGACCGCAATCCGAACGTGCCGGAAAAATCGGATTTTGCACATGCATCCGATTTAATTTCGTATCTGAAGCAGACGAGTGACTTTTGCGTTGCGGGAGCCTGCTATCCGGAATGCCACCCGGAATCGGCCGGGCGCGTGGAAGAAATGCGGCATTTAAAGACAAAGACAGATGCCGGGGCAGAGGTGCTGCTGTCACAGCTGTTTTTTGACAACAATTATTTTTACCACTTTGTGGAAGACTGCCGCATTGCCGGGATTGATGTTCCGGTTACGCCGGGAATTATGCCGGTTATCAATGCGTCGCAGATAAAGCGTATGGTGACGCTCTGCGGGGCATCCCTGCCGCAGCGGTTTGAAAAGATTATTCATAAATACGAAAACAGCAGGGAAGCGCTGTTTGCTGCAGGCATGTCCTATGCACTGAGCCAGATTATTGACCTTCTGGCCAATGATGTGGACGGCATTCATCTGTATACGATGAACAACCCCGCAGTGGCACGCAAAATCTGTGAGGGGATTAAACATATCGTATAAGGCCGCTGCCGCATTGCCTTAAGCGGTAAAAGGCGGTTTATCACCAGCATGCTGTGCATTCTGTATCTCAGATGCGTTTATAGTACCTGAAATGGAATTTCTTTCCCCATGCCGGAAGATGTATGCAGCTTATAATCAGATGTAATAAAAATGGCTTCTGTCTGTTCCAGTGATTCAATCAGTGCCATTCCTGCGTCCAGGCCGAGGGAAAAGCAGGCAGTGCTCAGGCCGTCTCCGTCCGCCGAATCCGGGCAGATAATGGAAACACTCAAAAGCCCGTTGTCTAATGGATATCCGGTTTTGGTGTCCAGCAGATGATGGCAGAGCACGCCGTTCTGCTCAAACGAGCGTTCGTAAATACCGGATGTGACAACGGTCTGGTCTTTCAGCTGCACGCAGGCAATGGCAGTACCTGTCTGCTCAAACGGTTTCTGAATGCCGATGGTATAAGCTTTTCCGCCAGTTTTGGAGCCGATGGCCAGCACATTTCCGCCAAGGTTGATAAGCCCGCTTGTGACGCCTTCGGAAACCAGGTATTCTTTCATTTTGTCAGCGATATATCCTTTTGCAATGCCGCCGGTGTCTATGGCCGCATTCTTATTTTTCAGTGTTACTTCATTTCCGTTTATTATTACATTCCGGTAATCAACGCCGGCGGCAGCTTCTGTAAGAGCCGCAGCATCCGGTATTTTGGGTGTTTGTGCATGAAAATCCCACAGGCTGGCCAGCTTTCCGATGGTAATGTCAAATGCTCCGTTACTGAGCTTCGAATAATATAATCCTTTTTGCAGCAGCTGCGCCGTTTCTTCATGAACCTTAACAGGGGTACCGGCAGCGGCATTGATTCTGCTGATATCACTGTCTTCGATTTTCGTGCTGAAATAGCTTTCATACAGTCTGGCGAGCTCGAAGCAGTGCTCTAATTCCTCTGTCCGGGACGGGTCGTAGAGGGTAATGGTAATAATGGTATCAAAATGAAATCCGGACTGCTGTATCGGTTCGGTTCTGCCGCAGGAAGACAGCATCAGGCAGCACAGCAGCAGGGCAGGAAATGCCAGAAGGGATTTTGGGGCGGATGTTTTTAATCTGGTTTTTCGGAATCTGGCAGATGCCTGTCGGATGGTATGCATGGCGGCCTCCTTTGGTTTTGAAATAACAGCTGGTTTGCGATGCGATAATAGCACACAGCGGCTGAAAAGTCAATCGGATGGGAGAAAAATCAGCTCACTATGTTAAGAAATGGGGTAACAGTTGATGAGAAAATAAGCATCTATCAAAAAAGAATCGGGGCAGATAGCAGCGTGTGAAATCATTTGTCTTTTTTCTGCACTTGTGTTAAAATCCCCTATATACTGAAATCAGGCAGCTGCCAGTATGATAACTATTTTAAAACAGACAAGGGAGAGAGCCATGCCAGACTTAAATATTGACCGGATTAACGAATTGTACCGCAAATCCAAAGCAGAGGGACTTACCGATGCCGAAAAAAAAGAACAGCAGCTTCTGCGCCAGCAGTATGTGGCGGCAATCCGCGGCAGCATCCGCAGCCAGCTGAATCAGATTGACATGCAGATGGAAGATGGAACGATTGTCAATCTTGGCGAGAAATACGGAAAAAAAGCAGGCAGGGAAGGATAGGACATGCGGGACGCGAAGAAGGATGCATTCCGCATGGCATACCGGAAAAAACGTGATGCCATGCCAGTTTCGCTTGTGGAATCGCTGTCTGCGCGGATATGCAGGAGCATACTGGAATGGGAAGCTTTTCAGAAGGCAGAAGCTGTCTTTTTTTATTATCCGCTTGGAAAGGAAGTTTCCCTGCTGGCGGCTGTAACAGAGGCGCTGGCACAGGGGAAGCGCACCGCGTTTCCAAAGACCGCAGGAAACAGCATGCAGTTTTATGAAATCACGGATTTAAAGGAGTTTTCTGAGGGAAGGTTTCACGTTATGGAGCCATTTACCGAAGGAAAAAATCCTGTCCGGTGGGAGCCGCAGCTGTGCTTTGTGCCGGGAACGGTATTTGACCGTGCTGGCGGGCGCATGGGATATGGGAAGGGATATTATGACCGGTATTTTGCCGGAAACAGAAATGTCCTGCTGGCCGGCTGTGCTTATGAATTCCAGATAGCAGACAGCCTGGTGCTGGATGCGTGGGATATCCGCATGGACTGGCTGGTGACTGAAAACGGGATGGAATATGGAAAGGAATATAAGTGTTATAAAGGATGTGAATGGAAAACAGATTGTGGTAATAAATGACATATGTTTTAAAGGCAGACAGAATATTGACTGGAATGAGGCTGAACAGTATTTAAAGCAATATGTCGGAGAATTTGTAGAAATTGCTGAAAGTAAAGAAATCATATATATAGGCAATGATCTTCCTGATGAATACACAGGTTCCAATTATACGGCAAAGTTGAAAGGTGCTCTTGCAAAGGCGAAAGCAAATGCTACACAGGGAATTCCTGAGATGATTGAAATTGCGGAAAATAAGAGATTCCGAGAAAATCTAGCGAAAAAGCATGATAAAAATGCCAGATTTGGATGGTATCGATATGATTCCCGATTTGCCCTTCCGATTTTTGATGACGATGGAGAAGTTTTGCGTTATAATGTTTTATGTGGAGCTTGTTATAAGACATGCAGTGGATAGGAAATTGTATCTATATGATATTATAAACATAAAAAAAGAAACGAGTACCCCGCTTGAGCCATAAGGCTGTACGGTTAAAAACTCATTTCTTAATTTTTATTATATGACAGAAAGGGAGTAAAGTCAATAGAAATGTATCAGGAAATTGATTTAGATAAAATAGATATTCATGCAGAGCCGCCCACAGAGGAGCCTGCCAGACAGTTCTACTTCATGGCAAAGTGCCGGGAATGGGTCCGGGAGTTTGAAGAAGAGAACGGGCGTGTCCCGACTGCCTGCGTAACGACCTTCGGGTGTCCGAAAGTGTGAGTAAACAGGAATTAGAAATCTATTGATAAATACAAGGCTTTTCCCGGAAAGGAAAAGTTCTATGGAAGGGTTAAAAATTGATGTTGTGGGGCGCAATTATCCGTATTCAGAATGTAGCGCTTGCCACAAAGTAGCAAACAAAAAATCAGTTGTAGAAGGCGCGGATCTTCGGATAGGAACCTTGTATCATATCCACATTGGATCATCAACAAATTTTCTTTGCCAGAATTGCCTTGAAAAGCTGGCTGGAATATTGAACGATTTTTCTTGTTCGGGAAATGGGGTGGCACAATGGGGAGCGTAAATTTTCAGATAGAAGGCGAATTTGTTTGTGATCTTGCCCGCGTTTGGTTTTGGGACGAAGGCCGCGAATATTCAAAGTGCGAAGAACTTCTTCTTTCGTGCCTTGTGACGGATCAAATTACCCTGGAAGAAAAGAAGAAGATTGTCGTCGAAATCCTGGAAGGGCGGAAAAAACTTGTCGGCGTGAACAGTTTGTCACTTGTGGACGATGGCACCATCCGGCCGCTGACCGATAAAATCGAAGAATACCGGAAGAATGAAATCATTCGCAAAATTGAAGAAGACATTCAGCGCCGGCCGCTGGCATATCTGGATCCGTATTCATGCGATCAGGATCCGGCAGATTTTGAACCGATTAGCGACGATTTGAACTATGACGATAGAAAAGAGATCCGGGAGATATACGGGAAATATTTAACGCCGTATGAAGATTTAAGGTTGTGGGCCTATTCTTCGGATAGTTATTTTTATGGCCGGCGCCTTCTTCCTGGCTTTTGGAGCGCGGAAGATCGCCCGTATCTGGATCAGGGGCTTTATTTAATCGAACGGCCGCGTCTGGTTTTTGAACTGATCGGCGGCCCGGTAAAGGACACTGACAAATTGATGTTATTGCTTCGGGACTTCCTTCAAGCGCTTGTCGATAGAAAGGGAGTGAATCAGGCCGCCGCCCTGGAAATCATTCACCGAAACAAAAAATTTGCCGCGGCCCAGGAAGAAAAGCGCCGCCAGATTCCGAAACCGGAAGAAAAAGAGTTGACCGAAGACGACTTGAACAAAAGGACGGATCCCGATGATTTTCTTTCCGAATACGGCTTGATTGATCCTTCCGGGAATTATTACAGTTGCAAGTTTGCCGGTCATCATGCGAAGGCGTTCCACATTATCGCAAAAAGAGAAGGCCAAAATCCCGACATATATCCCGGCGATTTCGACAAGGCGCTTGACATACTTTATTCTGAAAACTGGGCGATTATCAGGAATCCAGATCCGCGCGGTTCCGTCTTCTTCGATTTCAGGGGAGATCGGCGGCCGACAAAGAAGCAGATTGACGCCGCGTTTACTCATATAATCAAATTTAACGAACCGACGCTTCCTGGAATCGAAAAGTATCTTGAAGATTAGGGGACGCCGCATGAAAAAGATAAATGTCTATTTTTCTAAAATTGACGCTATGAAATTTTTTAGTCCTGGACTTTGGGCCACGATTCCAGAAGCCCAAAAGAACAGATACAAAGAACAAGTTCAGTTTGCGAACAAATACGCCAGTATCAGGAATGAAATAGTTTGCTTATGCGGAAACGACAAGCTGATCCAGATTATCGAAGCAGAATCCGAAGATTATTCGCGGCGCCTGGCGTTCATGCAAACGACGCTTGAAGAACTTCTTGCTGGGGCTGATTATTCAAAATGTGAAACAATCGAAGACATATCGAAAGTTTACGCTGGATCGCTTCTTCGCCGCCTGGGATTTTAGAAAGGAGAATATACAATGTATTTTAAATATTTAAAGGACGCTATGGAATACGCTGAAAAATATAGAAAAGGAATGAAAAATGTTTTCCGGTATGACAATGAAATGAAAATGTTTTATATTAGTCCGATTTAGTGGGGGTGTATGGTATGACAATAAAAGATAGTGTAATAGCGGCATACCGGCGCGGAGATATAAGAACCGACAGCGACTTATTCGATCTTGCCGATTCTCTCAAAACATCAACAAAGGCAGTTAGTAAAATTGTCTTTCAGGAAATGGCGGCTGGGACAGCTTGCGCCGGGTGTAAAAATATAGGATCAAGATTCTTCAATTCGCCAGTGTTTCCGTGTTCGATATGCACACGCCGCGACACGGAATTAAAAGATATGTTTGAAGCTGAATAATTAAAACGGGCGGCCGGCTGGCCGCCCTGGTTATTTCTTCCGATGTTCACACGTGGCAAGCTGGCCGCCGCATATCGGACACGCTTCTTTTTCGCAATCGGCATGATGAAAGCGGCCGAAGCTGACGCCGCACGCCGCACACGCCGCGACTTTCTTCCCTTCGTATGGATCCCCAGGATCACCGACTTTCACACGTCGATAGTTTTTTCCTTTATAGCTGATTGTTCGGATCCGACAGCTTACCGTTTTCCCGATGGTATAACCACACGCGCGGCATTTCGGAAGTTCCGCCGGCGCCGAATATACAAATTCATGTTCAAGCCCATTCACGAACCGGATCTTCTGGACGCGGCCGTCCAGGGCGACGATCTGATCGACAACCTGATCGACAAAATCTTTTAATATTTCATTATCCAGGTCAAGGCACATTTGAATATAATCAATGTGCTTTTTTGAAACTATCCGCTGGGCAACAAGGAAGGCGGACGCTTTCTTGATGAATGACAGATCCGCCAGGTCGGAGCCGTCGCCGGATTCCGTGATTTCTGAAATCTGGCCTTCAATATCGCGGATCTTCTTTGTAAGTTCCTTTTTCTTTTTTGAAAATTCTTCTTTTGTCAAGGCTTCGGAATCATAAAGATATAGTTCAGTAAGCCTTGAAATGGCGTTCTGGCACTTCTCACGTTCTTTTTCCAGGATAGAACGGCGTTCTGCGATAGAAATATCGTCTTCTCCTTCTGTAAGCCCTAAATCGGGCAAATAGGCGCCCTTCCCCAGTCCGCTATATGCCAGGGCCGAAAAAGTCGCTTTAAGGCTTGATTCCGTCAATCTGGCGCCGTTGTATTCATCGCCTTTTAGAAGGGCCGCTTCCAGCTTTTCAAGGGAATCAATCTTTTTGTTTTTAAATTCCTTCTGAACACGCGCCAGGTTAGCAACATAGTTAAAAATAAAAGGGCCGATATATAAATCGCTTACAATCTTTTTATTCTCACAATCAAGCATTTTCGCCCGGCGGCCGCACCGATAATTTGAAGGCCGGAATCCGTTTTCCCTGGCCCGATCCTTTGTCGCTATCATGCCGGAACCGCACACGGCGCAAATTATTTTTCCGGCGAAAACGTGAGTGTGTACCGTTTCCCGTATTTCTGACACGTCGCGCGAAGTTCCGTTTTCGTCCATGATTCTATTACACCGGTCAAATTGTTCCTTGTCAATGATTGCCGGGTGATTGTTTTCCCTGATGATCCATTCGCTTTCAGGCTTCAAAGGGCCGCGGCCGGATTCCCGGAGATTATAGCGGTATGTCCCTATATAGAAAGGGTTCCTGATTATGTCATGGACTAATTTTGAAGACCACATTCCGCCGCGCTTCGATTTCACGTGATTGTTATTCAAGTACCGCGTCACTTGCAAGGCCGAACGTGTCTTTTCGTATTCATCGAAAATAAATTGAACAATTTTCACTTCTTCGGGATCTGGTTCAGGATATTTCGTTTCTTCATTCCAGCGGAAGCCGATCGGCATACGGGCGCCGTTCCACAATCCATTTTCCGCCCGGTCAAGCATGATCCCGGTGACACGTTCCGACGTCATGTTCCTTTCAAGTTCTGCGAAAATTAAAATGATCTTCAACATAGCTTCGCCGATGGCGGTTGAAGTGTCGAATTGTTCATTCATAGAAATAAAAGTGACGCGGTGATCCTTTAATTCCTCATACATGGCCGCGAAATCCAGAAGGTTCCTTGAAATTCTGTCAACCTTCCAAACAATGATATGTGAAAATTCGCCGGCCCTGACGCGGTTCATCATATCTTGAAAATGCGGCCGATCGGTATTCTTCGCCGAATAGCCGTCGTCCTCGAATATCTGGAAGGCGTCTATTCCCATAAGTTTACAATATTCTTTTAGCTTCTTCCGCTGGAATGGAAGACTGTCTTTGTCTATCTGGTAGCGCGTAGACACGCGGACGTATAACGCCGCCTTCTTTTTCGTCCATAGCCGGACGGGCTTATTTCTTTTTGATCTCAAAATGTCCCCTTTCCCCAGGCAGACCAGAAAAAAGGGCGCAAAAAAGAAAGCCCGTTGATTTTTACGGCTTTCAATGATATAATAGGATTGCTTATTTCCAATATCAGAAGCCGCTTGTCGGTTGCCTGGTATTAAATCCGGTTGGCGTTTGCAGACGCCGGCCGGATATTTTATATTGTCAATGCTACTTTATAACAATTTGTGCTTCGGCTTGTTGTTTCTTCCGTAAATCCATAAAATCCAGAATTTATATATCGTTTAAAGGAATTTACAAATTTTTCATCTTTCAAAAGTTCTTTCGCTGATTCTCTATACTGATCGAACCGGTCAAAATACCATTTTCCAGATTTATCTTTCTTAACGCACAAGATATAAAACGCCGCTTTATCTATTTCTGAAAATTGTCCCCATATACAATCATATAATGATTTTTCGCCAGTGAAGTATGAAAACTTTACCTTCTGATTTGTAGCAAAATTTATTAGCTGGCTTCCCGGATCATGCTGATTCTCAATTATTTTGTGCATATAGAAAGTTATATCAATTTTGCAAGCGTTTTTCGGAATTTTATTTCCGTGTTTTCGCATGGCTGAAATCTGATCTTCCGAAGGCGGTTCAAAAGGAACGCGCGAAATAGATATTGTTTCGGGGTTGTATTCGGCCGCCAGCGTTTCGACGGCTTCTGATTCAGAAAATGATTCAATATGAATTTTTCTTTTTCTTCCGGTTTTAGAATAAATTCCTTCGCCTTCAAAAATCATATAAT
>OFGR01002753.1_pt1 | contig 11253 bp, 6 predicted proteins | sample 1521811 | NCBI WGS metagenome assembly OFGR01 (sample SAMEA3504098, study PRJEB24116) | mouse gut metagenome | biome: mouse gut; feature: mouse-associated habitat; material: faeces | place: Denmark | collected 2011
CCGGGGTGGCCAGCAGGGAGAAGTTCAGCCCCGTCTTCTGGCTCTCCGCATCCATCCGGGCCCGCATCCGGGCGATGATCTCCAACCCCAGCCGCTGGCTCCGCTCGCTCTCGCCGTGGTGCTGGCCGGTGAGGGCCACCAGGGTTTCCGCCAGGCCGATGAAGCCCACCGACAGGGTCCCGTGCTTGAGGACCTCCCGGACCTCGTCGGTCCAGCCCAGCTTCTCGCTGTCCAGCCACACTCCCTGGCCCATGAGGAAGGGGAAGTTGTATACATGCTTCCGGGCCTGGATCTCGAACCGCTCGACCAGCTGGTCCACGCACAGGTCCAGCTTCCGGTCCAGCTCGTCAAAGAAGGCGTCCAGGTCCCCCTTGGACTTGATGGCGATCCGGGGGAGGTTGATGGAGGTAAAGCTGAGGTTGCCCCGCTGGTTGCACTGCTGGCGGGAGGAGTCGTAGACGTTGGAAATGACGCGGGTGCGGCAGCCCATGTAGGCGATCTCCGTCTCCGGACGCCTGGGGTCGTAGTACTGCAGGTTGAAGGGGGCGTCGACGAAGGCGAAATTGGGGAACAGCCGCTTGGCGCTGCACCGGCAGGCCAGCTTGAAAAGGTCGTAATTGGGCTCGCCGGGGTTGTAGTTGACGCCCTCCTTCACCCGGAAGATCTGGATGGGGAAGATAGGGGTTTCCCCGTTGCCCAGGCCCTGCTCGGTGGTCAGCATCAGGTTCCGCATGACCATCCGGCCCTCGGGGGAGGTGTCCATGCCGTAGTTGATAGAGGAGAAGGGGGTCTGGGCCCCGGCCCGGCTGTGCATGGTGTTCAGGTTGTGAATGAATGCCTCCATGGCCTGGAAGGTGGCCCGGTCAGTCTCCTTCTCCGCATAGTGGACGGCCATGGACTGGGCCTTCTTCATCCGCTCCTCGTCGCCGTACTTCTCCACCAGGTAGGGCAGCTCCGCCGCCATGTACTCCTGGCAGTGTTCCAGATGGGGATAGAGCCCCGTCTCCTCCTCAAGCTTTTCCCGCAGGGCCTTCAGATCGCTCTCCGGGTCCTCCATGTCGTCGTGCCAGAGGAGCAGGGCCTTGGCCAGGTTCCGGGTATAGTACCGGCGGAAGGTCTTTTTTACGCCGTCGGCCATGCCGTAATCAAAGTTGACGATGGCCTGTCCCCCGTGCTGGTCGTTCTGGTTGGACTGGATGGCGATGCAGGCCAGGGCGGCGTAAGAGGCGATGTCGTTGGGCTCCCGCAGATAGCCGTGGCCTGTGGAGAATCCGCCCTTGAACAGCTTCTTAATGTCGATCTGGCAGCAGGTGGTGGTGAGGGTATAGAAGTCCAGGTCGTGGATGTGAATGTCCCCTTCCTGGTGGGCCTTGGCGTGCTCGGGCTTGAGGACGAACATCTGGTAGAACTGCTTAGCGCCCTCGCTGCCGTATTTCAGCATGGAGCCCATGGCGGTGTCGCCGTTGATGTTGGCGTTTTCCCGCTTTACGTCGGAGTCCACCGCGTCGGAGAAGGTGATGTCCTCGTAGGTCTTCATCAGGCGGGTGTTCATCTCCCGCACCCGGCTGCGCTCGTTGCGGTAGAGGATGTACGCCTTGGCGGTCTGGATATAGCCGTTGTCCATGAGCACCTTTTCCACCAGGTCCTGGATGTGTTCCACCTCCGGCGCGGCGGCGCCCTCCACCTCCAGGATGGACAGCACCTCGTTGGCCAGCGTTTCGGCCACATCCTCCTGGCCCGGCTTGTAGGTGGCTTCGAAGGCTTTGGCAATGGCGCCCGCGATCTTCTCCTTATCGAAGCTGACCAGGCGTCCGTCCCGCTTTTTCAATTTCTCAATCGTCATTTCTGCGTACTCCTCAGTAAATCAATAAAAATTCAGAACTGTGCCCAGGGGCAGGATTTCAACCGCCCCCGGGCACAAGATATTGCGTACAGCCCGCACAGCGAACATACATATAGTACAGCCCTCAGGCGGTCCTGTCAAGTGACAATTACCACAATGGAGAAAAAATTTGGCGGGCTGTTTTTGGCAGACGGTGGAAAAAAGAACTTCCCTTTGCAGGCGGTCCATGGACCAAGGCGCGATCCCGGCGTTTCATAGATTTTCGTCCGCAGGCTGCTTTTGCAGAATGCGGACCTGCTCGCCCTTCCGGTTGGTCCGCGCGTACAGCACGGTTTTTCCCTCCAGGAGCGAGGCGATTCCATCCTCGTCATAGGGGTGGAAAATCATCCCCGCCCTTGGCGTGCCCTCCGCATACCGCAGGCTTCCGTCCGGAAGGACCTCGTGAGCCATCCCGAAGTCGGAGTTCTCCGCCGTGTCGAAGGACGCCAGGACCAGCCCGCCGCTCCGGGTGATCCGGTACAGCTCGGTCAGCGCTTTCCGGGCGTCGGCGGATGTCATATGGTCCAGAACCGAGCTTGCAATCACGCCGTCGAAGGCTTCGTCCTCGTATCCGGTTTCCAAAATGCTGGCGGTTTTCACGCGAGCGTCGATGCCGTACCGGGCCAGCCCCCGCCGGGTGATCTCCGATGCGGACGGGGAAATGTCGAAGCTCTCCACTTGAAAGCCGTTGGAGGCAAAGGCCAGGCTGTACGCGCCGAAGCCGCAGGCCGCGTCGCAGACCCGTTCCGCCCGGTGCGCCCGGAATACGTCGATAATGCCGTCCTTCCACCGATAATAGCCGTCCAGATAGGCGTACATGGCCTCCGGATTTTCCGACTGCCAGCAGTTCTCCCAGAAATCCTTATTTTCCAACGCAAGCGCCCCCTTTCGTCAACTTCCAATACTGCGCCTTGAAGCCGTACGCGGTATCCAGCAGGTACGCTTCCGCCGACACCGGCCTTGTTTGGCAGAAATCTCTCACCCAGCCCTCCGCCTCCTCGCGGTCCAGCGTCTGGTAGTACAGGCTCCCGCCGCTTTTCAGAAAGGAAACCGCCTTATCCAGGATATCCTCCCGCAGGCCGCTCTCCATGCGGGCGGAGCCCACCATAGTGACGATATCGAAGCTGTCCGCCAGACCGTCCAGCAGCATGACGTCGGAGCAGATCACCCGTACCGGATTGGGGTTGCGCTCGTTTGCCAGGCATTCCTCCAGCTGCCGGCAGCAGATTTCCTGGATATCGATGCTGGTCAGCGTCCCGCCGTCGAGGCGGTAGGACAGGTATCGGTCCCAGTACCCCGCGCCGATGCCGATGTTGCAGAGAGCCGCTACCCGGGGGATGGGGAAGTTCTCCTCAAAGAACCTGGTAATGGCGAACTCCAGATATTTATTCTGGAGGGACAGGTTCCAGGGGCCGGCCTCGGCGTCGTAGCACCGGCCGTAGGTTTTCAGCAAAAAGTCCCGATCCATATGGTTTTCCTCCGTTAGTCCGGGGCGGTTCCAGTCCGCCCGCTGGATTTGACAGGCAGAGTATAGCACAGCGGAAAGCGTTTGTGAATAGTGACGTATGAAAAACGTTGTAATCTCCCCAGAATGTGGTATACTCTTCCATAGAAACATTCGGACATACAGGAGGATCCCTTATGAAGCTGATGGTCATCGACGGCAACAGCATCGTCAACCGCTCCTTTTACGGCGTCCGGCCCCTGACCACCCGGGACGGACTGTATACCAACGCCGTCTACGGCTTCGTCACCACCCTCCAGCGGCTGCTGGAGGAGGAGAAGCCGGAGGCTCTGTGCGTCACCTTCGACCGCCGGGAACCCACCTTCCGCCACCTGGAATACGAGGGCTACAAGGCCCAGCGCAAGGGCATGCCCGAGGAGCTGGCCCAGCAGATGCCGGTGCTGAAAGAGGTCCTGGACGCCATGGACGTACCCCGCTACGAGCTGGCGGGATATGAGGCGGACGACCTTATCGGCACCATCTCCCGGAAGTGCGAGGCCGCCGGCTGGACGTGCGTGGCGGTTACCGGGGACAAGGACAGTCTCCAGCTCATCACGGACAAGACCAAGGTGAAGCTGGTGTCCACCCGCATGGGCCAGACCACCACCAAGGACATGACGCCGGAGAGCTTCCGGGAAGCCTACGGCTTCGACCCCATCCATATCATCGACCTGAAGGCCCTCATGGGGGACAGCTCCGACAACATTCCCGGCGTAAAGGGCATCGGGGAAAAGACCGCCATGGCCCTGGTGCAGAAATATCAGACTGTCGACGCCCTCTACGAGGCCATGCCGGACGCGGAGGCCAAGCCCGCCGCCCTCAAAAAGCTGGCCGAGGGGGAGGGGGACGCCCGGATGAGCTATCGCCTAGCTACTATCGTCACCGACGCGCCCCTGGAGTTCGACCCGGCGGACAACCTGCGCCGGCCGGCAAAGCCGGAGCTGTATCAGGTGTTCCTGCGCCTGGAATTCAACAAGCTGATTGAAAAAATGGGCCTTACCGCCCAGGAGGGCCCGAAGGCGGAAAAGCCGGAGGCCGCATCCTTCGCCGTCCGTGTGGAGCAGGCGGAGGGGGAGGACCAGGCGGAGCGCCTGCTGGAAGCCTTCCGGAGCGCGGACCACGTGGCCCTGCTGGCCCTGCCGGACCTGTCCGCCGTGGCCGTCCAGTGCCAGACCGGGGAGGATGCCGCCGTCGCGTGCGGATTCTACTTCAGCCGCTACGGCGGGGACTGGAACAAGCTGCTGTCCGCCCTGTTTTCCCCCGACATTAAGAAGGTTTCCCACGATGTGAAGGACCTGACCCGGACGCTGCTGGAAAACGGCCTGCCGGCGGAGGGCTTCGTTTTTGACACCGCCCTGGCGGGCTACCTGCTGGACGCCACGGCGGGGCATTACGATGCCGCCCGCCTGTTTGCCTCCTGGTTCAAGGAGGAGCTGCCAAAGCCCCTCTACCTGGACCCGGACGCCTTCTCCCTGCTGGGGGACGCCGCCCAGGCGGAGGCGTCCTTCCTCCGCTATGTGTCCGCCGTGGACGCCCTGTACGAGGCCATGCTGCCCCAGCTGAAGGAGACGGGCGCAGACTGGCTGTATTTCCATGTGGAGCTGTCCCTGTGCCGGGTGCTGGCAGAGATGGAGGACGCGGGGTTCCGGGTGGACGCCAGGGCGCTGCAGTCCTTCGGGGAAACCCTGTCCGCCGCGCTGGAAACCCTGGAGGAGAAAATCTACTCCTACGCGGGAAAATTCAACATCAATTCCCCCAAGCAGCTGGGGGAGGTCCTCTTCGAAAAGCTGGGAATGCCCGCCTATAAGAAGACCAAGACCGGCTACTCCACAAACGCGGAGGTCCTGGACAAGCTTCGGGGCCAGCACCCCATCGTCGGGGAGGTGCTGGAGTACCGGCAGTACGCCAAATTGAAGAGCACCTACGTGGACGGCCTGATGAAGGTCATTCCCCCCGACGGCCGGGTGCGCACCAGCTTCCAGATGACCGTCACCGCCACCGGGCGGCTCAGCTCCACGGAGCCCAACCTCCAGAACATCCCCACCCGTACCGAGCTGGGCAGCGAGCTGCGCCGCATGTTTACGGCGGAGCCGGGAAAGATCCTGGTGGACGCGGACTACAGTCAGATCGAGCTCAGGCTGCTGGCCCACGTCTCCGGGGACCAGGCCATGCGGGAGGCGTTCCTCTCCGGGGAGGACTTCCATACGGTCACCGCCGCCCACGTGTTCAACGTGCCCCTGGAGCAGGTGACGCCCAATATGCGCCGGGCGGCCAAGGCGGTGAACTTCGGCATCGTCTACGGTATCTCCGCCTTCTCCCTGTCCCAGGATCTGGGGGTGAGCGTGGCGGAGGCCAAGGCCTACATGGAGGCATACTTTGCCCGGTTCCCTGGGGTGAAGGCCTATATGGACGGCGTGATCGCCCTAAAATGTGAGCACGGCGACAGCTACCTCCCCCTGTCCCCGGAGATGTGCAGCGGCTATAACGCCCATGTGGTAGGGAAGCAGACGGTACAGGTTCAGTGTGGCAGCCAGACTACCTCCCTCAACGTGACCATACAGGGCACCCCCCAGGAGGACGCAGCCTGGGAGCTGTACCGCCTGGGCCTGTTCCTGGGCAAGGGGACCTTGCCCAACGGCCAGCCGGACTTTGCCCTGGACCAGCAGTGTTCCAGAGAAGAGGCCTTGACCATGCTCCTGCGTCTGCTGGGGCGGGAGCGGGAAATCAGCCAAAGTGACGCTGCCGCCCACCCCTTCCAGGATGTGTCCGGCTGGGCCTCTCCCTACGTAGGCTTCGCCTTCCGCAACGGCATTGCCCACGGCACCGGGGCTACCAGCTTTTCCGGCACCAACGCCACCACCGTGTCTCAGGAGCTGACCTTCCTCCTGCGGGCCCTGGGCTACCAGAGCGGCGAGGACTTTGACTGGGCCGCTCCCTGGAGCCTGTCGGACCAGGTGGGGCTCACCGAGGGCCAGTACAACGCCGGCCACCAAAACGCGGCCATCAGCCGGGGGGATATGGTCCTGCTGTGCCAGGCGGCCCTGGACTGTAAACTTGCCGGGAAAACCATCACCCTGCGTCAGGATTTGGAGGCCCGTGGTGTCATCTGACAGAAAGACCCCTTATATTACAAAAGGGTTACAAGTAGAAACACTTTACAGACAAATTGACGAAGAATTTGGATGAGGGTGGGGAAATTGGAGAATTTATCCAGAAAAGGAGAGGGAGAAGGTTGTATCTTGCGGAATTGCGCCTGCCCAGCCGCAGCGCTGCAGAGGATGCCCTGGAGGCCGCGATCAACAAGCGGACCTGTTACAACAATGTCTACCCCTTTGGGGTCTTTGACCACTGGGAGGAAGTGACCGTTCCCCTCCACCCCCTCACCATTTTCTACGGGGGCAACGGCTCCGGCAAGACCACCCTGTTGAACCTCCTGGGGGAGAAGCAGGGGCTGGCGCGGCGGAGCGTCTACAACTGCACCCCCTTCTTCCAGACCTATGCGGCGCTGTGCCGCTGCACCACCACCGGGAAACGCTGGCGGGAGGGGAAGGTCCTCACCAGTGACGATGTGTTCGACGACCTCCTGGACCAGCGCAGCCTGAACCAGGGCATCGACCTGGCACGGGGAGAGCTGCTTCAGGAATACCGACAGCTCCGGGAGGAAAGGTTTCAAATGGAGTCCTTGGAGGACTTTGACCATCTGAAAAAGCTGGTGCTGGCCCAGCGCAAAAAGGCCAGCGGGTCCGACTTCGTGCGACGGACCTTGGGGGGCAACCTCCGGGGACGCTCCAACGGGGAGACAGCCCTGCACTACTTCACCAACCAAATCCAGGAGGACGGCCTGTACCTGCTGGACGAGCCGGAGAACAGTTTATCTCCGGCCTTCCAGCAGGAGCTGGCGGGTTTTTTGGCGGATTCGGTGCGCTTCTTCCGCTGCCAGCTCATCCTGTCCACCCACTCGCCCTTCCTCCTGGCCATGCCGGGGGCGGTGGTGTATGATTTGGACGAGTTGGAGGCTGTGGAGCAGGCGGCCATCCAGCCCAAACCCTGGACGCAGCTCCCAGCGGTGCAGGCCTACTATGGCTTTTTCAAAGACCATGCACGGGAATTGGAGGACGCTTCCTCGTCCCCATAAACCATAGAGACAGAAGAAAAAGGGGCGAGAGGATGCCAACAAGGAAAGAATTGAAGACCAGGGGCCGTCGGGCCCTGAAACGGCATTATGCCATTTTCCTGCTGCTGTGCCTGGTGCCGGCCATCCTGGGCGGGGAGCTGACGGTGTTCAGCAATGTTTCCGCCAGGGCGGAGGGCAGCCAGAGCCCACAGGTGGAGGCGACAATGGTCCCACCGGATGTGAGCGTATCCGTGCCGCCGGCGGGAGACCAGGAGAACCGGGTGACATTGCTCTCAGCCCTGGTGAACGCCTTTGTGGAGTTCACCGTGGACCTGGCCCTGGGCCAGGAGGCACAGCGGGAGGAGGCCATCCGCCAGGCGGAGGAGGGCTATGTGGCGGCCTCTCAGGTGGACCGGGAGGCGATTTTGGGCAGGAGCGATGGGGTGCTGGCTATGCTGGTGAACAAGGTCTCCTCCGGGGCATACCTGGTCACCCTGACCATGGGCATCCGGGCCCTGGTGGGGAACGACAGCGCGGTAGTGGTGATCCTGCTGCTCCTGGCCATGGCCCTGGTGCTGCTGGTGGAGATCTTCGTGCTGGGGGTCTACCGTGCGGTGATCCTGCGTATGTTCTTGGAGGGCCGCTGCTATGAAAAGCTCCCCGCCCACCGGGTCTGGTTTTTGATGCGGGTGAAGCGCTGGTGCCACGTGGGGGTGACTCAGTTGGTGGTCAATCTCTTCACCGCCCTTTGGAGCCTGACCATCGTGGGGGGAGCCATCAAGTATTATTCCTATTACCTGGTCCCCTTCCTGATGGCGGAGAACCCGGACTTGGGGACCTTGGAGGCCATCACCCTTTCCCGGCGGCTGATGCACGGCCACAAGTGGGAGTGCTTCTGGATGGAGCTGTCCTTTCTGGGCTGGGTCCTCCTGGGGGCCCTCACAGCAGGGGTGGTAAACAGCCTCTACACCGTGCCATACATGACGGCGGTGCAGACAGAATACTATGTGGAGCTGCGCCGCCTGGGGAAGGAGCGCCAGGTGGAACACAGTGCCCGCCTCAACGACCGCTACCTCTTCCAAAAGGCGGAGCCGGAGGAGCTGTCCCGGCGGTACGGGGACGTGCGGCAGGCAAAAGCCCAGTCTGCGGCGGAGATGATTACCCCCCTCAAGGGTATCCACAAATTCCTGGCGGACAACTTTGGCGTGACCATCCGCCGGAGCCGGGAGCTGGAATGCCTGGAAGCGGCCCAGAACCGTGCGGCCCAACTGGACTACGACATCCAGGCCCTGGAAGGGTTAGTTTATCCCACCCGGTTGCACCCCATCCCGGAGAAGCGCAAGCGCAAGTGGATGGGGAACCTGAACTACATACGCTACTATTCTGTCTGGTCCCTGGTGTTGATGTTCTTCTCCCTGTCCTTTGTGGGCTGGCTCTGGGAGGTGAGTCTGCACCTGCTTACCGATGGGGTATTCGTCAACCGTGGGGTTCTCCACGGCCCTTGGCTGCCCATCTACGGCTGGGGGAGTGTGCTGATCCTTCTGGTGCTGAACCGTTTCCGGAAGCGGCCGGGGCTGGAATTTCTCTCCGCCGTCGTCCTGTGCGGCTGTGTGGAGTATTTCACCTCCCTGGGCTTGGAGCTGATGCACGGGGGGACTCGCTGGTGGGACTACACCGGCTATTTTCTAAATCTCAATGGCCGGATCTGCGCCGAAGGCCTGCTGGTCTTTGGGGTGGCGGGGATGGCTGTGGTGTACGTCCTGGCCCCTCTGCTGGACGGGGCCATGCGCAAGCTCCCAGCCAAGGCCATGACGGCGGCAGCCCTGGTGCTGCTGGGGATATTTGTGGCGGACCAGGTCTACTCGTCCATCCAGCCCAATACCGGGGCGGGGATTACGGACTATGAGGCCAGTGCCGCCGTGATGGAGGAGTTGCCGCAATGACCGCCCTGTTCCTAGCACCTGTTTACCTTCTGTTCTGCCTGTATCTCTGGCGGCGCCTGCGCCGGTGGCTGAAGCTGTTCCCCTGGGGCCGGTGGCCTGGGGTACAGGCGGTGGCCGCCGTGCTCTTCGTCTGCCTGAACCTGAGCATCCTCCCCGCCTCCTTTTTGGAACCCAGCGCCCTCCAACGGTTGCTGAAAGGGTTCAACAGCTTCTGGCTGGGGGTGCTCCTGTACACGGCCCTGGTGGCGGCGGGGACGGAGCTCTTCTGGGCCTTGAGGGGCCGGTATGCCAAGCGCCACGGGCGGGCACCCCTTTCGGACCGGCACCGTTTCCTGACAGGGGCCCTCTGCCTCCTGTTGATCGCTGCCCTCAGCGTTGGGGGGAGCCTGAATGCCCGGAACATCCAGACCACAGACTATACCCTCACGGTGGACAAAAGTGCCGGGGCAAGGAAGGAATTGAAGATTGTCCTGGTGGCAGACCTCCACCTGGGCTACAGTGTGGGGATGGCCCAGATGGGGCAGATGGTGGAGAAGATCAACCGGGAAAACCCGGACCTGGTGGTCATCGCCGGAGACATCTTTGACAATGCCTATGCCGCCCTGGAGGACCCGGAAGGATTGGCGGCGATTTTGGGCAGCATCCAGAGCAAGTACGGCGTGTACGCCTGCTATGGGAACCACGATGTGGAGGAAAAGCTCCTGGCAGGGTTTAGCTTCCCCACCGACGGGGAGAAGGCCAGCGACCCCCGCATGGATGCCTTTTTGGAGGCGGCCAATGTCCACCTGCTCCGGGACGAGGGGGTGCTCATCGACGGCTCGTTCTACCTTCTAGGCCGGGCGGACTATGAGCGGCCTGGCCGCGGCATCGAAAGGCGCAAGACCCCGGCGGAGCTGACCCGGGGCTTAGACCACAGCAAGCCCATTTTGGTGCTGGACCACGAGCCCAGGGAGCTACAGGCGCTGGCGGACGCCGGGGTGGATGTGGACCTGTGCGGCCACACCCACGATGGGCAGCTCTTCCCTGGGAACCTATTGATTGGCCTGTTTTGGGAGAACCCCTGTGGATATCTCCAAAAGGATGGGATGCACAATATCGTCACCTCCGGGGTGGGGGTGTTCGGCCCCAACATGCGCCTGGGGACCCGCAGTGAGCTGTGCCGTATCACAGTGAACTTTCGGGGGTGAGGCCATGGCGGGAAAAGACCCTGCCTGCTGTCTTGACAAGCACGGATTTTGTGCTAAAATAGAGGAATACTAACACCATAGCCATGCGGAAGCCAAGCAGGCCCGTGCCGCCCAGAGCGAGAGGGGGAGAGTGCAAGCCCCTCGGTACGCCCGGCCTGCAAGCCACTTCCAAGCTGCCTGCGAGGAGCGGGACGGGGCGTTCCCGTTACAGGACGAGAGGAGATGCACACTTCGGTGGGCAAATCAGGGTGGTACCGCGAAGCACGCTTCGCCCCTGTTTCAGGGGTGGAGTGTTTTTTATTGCCATCCCAAGAGAGAAAGACCATATTTCATGTTTGGAGGATCAATTGTATGCACAAGTACTATGGTTTGAATGAGTTAAGAGAGATGTTTTTGACCTTCTTCGAGTCCAAGGGCCACCTGCGCCTGCCCAGCTTCCCCTTGGTGCCGGAGAACGATCCCTCCCTGCTGCTCATCAACGCCGGCATGGCCCCTATGAAGCCCTGGTTCAAGGGGGAGGAGGAGCCCCCCCGGAAGCGGGTGTGTACCTGCCAGAAATGTATCCGCACCGGGGACATTGAGAACATCGGCCACACCGCCCGCCACGGCACCTTTTTTGAGAT
>OFGR01002757.1_pt1 | contig 11231 bp, 11 predicted proteins | sample 1521811 | NCBI WGS metagenome assembly OFGR01 (sample SAMEA3504098, study PRJEB24116) | mouse gut metagenome | biome: mouse gut; feature: mouse-associated habitat; material: faeces | place: Denmark | collected 2011
GGGCACTCAGATGTCAGTACCACCATGAATGTCTATGCCCACTCCACAAGAAAAGCCAAGCAGGAATCTGCAAGGCTGCCTGATAAAGTGGCAAGTAATGACTAAAAAAAGACTTTCCCTTATTTCCCTTACGATTATCTCATAAGGGCAAAAATAAGGGAAAATACATATCATTTCACTATTGAACAAGCTCAGCATCTAAGCCCCCTGTCGTTTCGTCTGCGGACTCCGAACCGCAGATCAATCCTGCCCTTTACGCAGTCTTTCCACCACACTTTCTCTTGAAATATAATGATATACCAACACCGGCACACTTCCCGAGATGAGGATCATCAGGACAAACACGATGCATAGGCTCACAATCGGTATCCCAAATTTGGCAAAATATACGAACGCCGTCCTAAAAAGCCATGACGCGCCATACGACACGGCAACGCCTATGGTACATAAGAAAAGCATCGTAATCCCGCTGTAATAGATCCCCTCCAGCATCAATACTTTTTTCATCTGATTTCTTGTCATACCGATACTCTCCAATGCGGCCAATTCTTTTTGTCTGGCGTAAATATTTGTAAAAATGACATTTACAAAATTGAGCGTGCCCATGAAGATCAAGAATGCGGCGAACAGATTTCCGATCGTTCTGATCGTGTCAAATGCAGCGTCTGCCCGATTCTTCGTTTCTACCTGTGAGCTGATCTGGATAACGGTCGTCGCAGCAAACATTGCCTCCAATTCCTCCAATATTTCTTCGTCTCTGCTTTTGTCCGTCTGAATACGAAGCGTCTGGACCAGCATTTCCCCAGATACTCTCTCCATGGCTCCTGCCGTCATATAAAGAGGGACGTCATCGTCTCTTACTTCTCCATAATAATGAGGAGTATTGACATACTTATTCCCTTTATCCCCTATCACACCAAGCACGGTAAACTCCGCAGTCTTCCCGCCTTCGCGCCTGCTGGAAAGTGTGATCTTCTTTCCGCAGATCTGCCGGATATCCGCCTCTGCATATTCGTCAAAAAATACACCCGTTCCATCTTCCAGATACGTCTGGATTTCCGCTACCGAAAATGTGCTCTCATAAGAAAAATCCTCAAATTTCTCCAACGGAAGTCCGATACTTCTTGCCCGCAGCTGTCCCCTGATCTGTTCTTCTGACAAGCCTGTGTACTGTGCCTGAAGTTTTATAAATGGCTCTAAAAAAGGCTCTTCATTTTGAAAATAAACAGGCTCTACATAGTCAGCGGTTATCTTCTCTACGCCCTCAAAACCGCATATCGTATCTGTCACCGATTCGTTCAGGATATTTTCAATGCCGCCTGCGTCTGCCATCTGAAATGTTAGATTTTGCAGGGTAAAGCTGTCCGGCTGTTCCCTATCGTATTTTTCTTCATAATCCGCGCCAAAGGTACAGACTTCTACGATCAGAAAAATCAAAAATCCAAAGAAAAGAGAAGCAAACGTTACCCTTGCTTTCTTTTTACTGCGAAATACATTCCGATATGCCATGCGGTATAATTTCCCGCCGCTGCCTCCTCTATGAGCTTTTATCGTCTCTGACTGTTCCACGTATTTGAGCGCCTCTACCGGAGATACCTGCGCCGCCATTTTCGATGGTTTCTGATTGCTAAGTGCCGCGGTAAGATATGCGAAGGCTGCTACAAACACATAGATCCACGGTGAGATTATGATCCCGGTTTCAAAGGTCGTTCCAAATCCATTTCCTTCCGTCATCCTTCTTAACAGTCCCGGTACTACGGCTTCTGCCAATACCGTGCCAGCCAGAAGCCCTGCGGGGATCCCGATCACAGCTACCAGATTGCTCTGTCTTTTTACAATGGAGCTCAACTGCTTCGAAGTGGCACCCAGCGTCTTTAACTGCCCGAACATATGCATTTCCCGAAGAACAGAAATATTGATCACATTGAAGATCAAAAGATATCCCGCAATCATGATCAGAATAACGGATAATACAGGAATCACCGCCAAGGCGAAAGACTGCGCCAGGGTTTTCGATAATCCCGTCACAATAATATCCTGCCGGTCCGTCACTTCCGAGATCAATGCAAAGGCTTCCTCTGTACTCAGGCTGTCGTCGATCTTAGCCGTGCCATAAAGCCCCTCCGCTGTTCCGTACCGATCTGCAAACGCCTGAGAGACTGCCATATTACCGATGGCTTTTTTCGTACTTCCCTGCTCTGTATAATACAGATTTGCGGAAATTGTATTCGCGCTGTTTGGCGTTATGTTCGGAGCATAATTGATATAATCCTCATAATATCCGCTCAGAATAAACGTCTGCTCCTTTTCCTCTCCGGCTAAATCCACAAAGGAAACAGGAATCCTCATACCGATCTTTGGTTCATCAATTTCTAACTGCCCCAGCATCCACCGGGACATCATAATCTCATTCTCATTCTGCGGATAGGTTCCTTGTATGTCAGAAAGCGTAGGCACAATATGCGTCTCCCATTCTGTTTTGTCATAGGCGGTCATGGCAAATACCTGACTGTCAGACATCCCCTCCTGCATAACTGCCGCCGCCACAAACTGCTGCCGCCCTATGTTTGATATTTCCTCGATCCTGCCGAACCGCTCCATCTCCTCTTCTTCCATATGCGGAATGATCACATTCGCTTCTGTCCCTTTCATTCTCAGATTCGCCAGTTCCAGATTATGAAAAAGACTGATGCCCGCTCCGAACATAACCGTCATTAAGACCGTCACTAACAGGATCGAAAGAATCATCACCATGTTCTCCATCCGTTTTTTCTTAAAATTCCGCTGTACGATGCGCCTGATCGCTTGCTTTTCTATCTGTTTTTCTATCTGTTTTTCTATCTGCTTTTTGCCTCCCATGATTTATGCCTCCTTTACCACCCGTCCGTCTCCGATCCATATCATACGGTCCGCCTGCCGTGCAATTTCCGGATTGTGGGTGATCATCACGATCGTCTGATGGAATCTTTCCGAAGTCTCCTTCAACAGCTCCAACACCTCCCGGCTCGTCTCAGAATCCAGATTTCCGGTCGGTTCGTCGGCAAGTATCATAGACGGTTTGCTTGCAAGCGCTCTGGCGATCGCCACCCTCTGCTGCTGTCCGCCCGATAACTGCGAGGGCATCTTATACACCTTTTCTGTCAGTCCCAGAAGCTCTATGATCTGCTCTATGAAACTTTCATCCGGCTTTTTACCGTCCATCTCAATCGGAAGCGTGATATTCTCCAGTACATTCAATACCGGTATTAAATTATAGTTCTGAAAAATGAAACCAATATTCTTTCTGCGGAATACGGTCAGTTCATCCGGCTTCATCTTCCCGATCTCTTTCCCGCCAATACATACCTGTCCAGAGGTCGGCACGTCCAGACCGCCGATCATATTGAGCAGTGTAGATTTCCCGCTGCCGGATGCGCCGATAATTGCCACGAATTCTCCCTGCTCAATATCCAGGTCGACACCATCCAGCGCCTTCGTTAAATTGTCTTCTGCTCCATAATATTTTTTTAAATTTCTTGCACTCAATATACACATGTCTTCTCGCCCTCCTGCGGTTCTTTCTGATAATCTTTAGTATATTGTTGTAAAAGATTATTTCAATATCTCCCGCTTACTTTGACTTCTACAACGCTTACTTTGACCTCCTGCAACGCCTATCCGAGATCAGTTCCCCGCCGTGTTTACGCTTAGTATTGTTGGTGTGACAGCTGATATTATTTCTTCAATCACTTTTAGAAGAAAGTAAATTACGAAACAAAGACTATTTTCAAATAAGCAAGAGCCAGACGCATAAACGCAGAGCCGGCAGACTTGTGAAAAATCACAGTCCGCCGGCTCTCTTTATATCCAAAAATATTAAACCGTTTCTATAAAATATCTCCCTTTTCGGAAAAGTGTTCCCGCTGGCTCACCTAACACTTTTTCAAGTTATGCTCCTTTTCAAAAAAGCCTTTTCCAAAATAATATATTCCTGCTCAGAGCAAACTTCCTTACACTTCTTTTTATACTCAGCAGAACGTTCTAACATAGCATTAATCTTTCCGCACGGAAACTCATTACATTGATTACATTTATATACACCGTGCTCTCTTGTGCATTCCACTAATTGATATGTACATCGTTTATGTGAAGAACAACCACTGCATGCAATTTCTTTATTTGATACAACACACTCTCGCCATCCTACTTTGTACCACAGTTCTGCAACTGCCTTTAATTCTTCATCAGTATGTGCATTATATCTTGGACACTCAATACAATTATCACCACATAATGTTATTTTCTCTTTCATTAATTGCACCTCCAACTTCTAAAAACATGTGCCTAATGCTTACAATATATTATTATAAACTTATTTCATTCCATGAGTACACAATTACGAGAAGAAAGTAAAATATTTATTTTTCCTCTGTCATGGGTATGAGAATGGACAGCGAATAAATCCCTTCCGTATAATCCCACTGACAACTGCCCTGATACTTTTCTACAGCTTTCTGGATATTTTTCTTTCCAAACCCGTGCATAAGTGTGTCTGCTTTTGTTGTCGGAATTTCCAGATCTCCTTCTTTGGCAGAATTTTCAAACTTCACGATCAAAAACTGATTCCTGACGCCCGCCCTGACCGTAATAAACCTCTGTTCTTCCGGCAATTTCCTACAGGCTTCCATGGCATTATCCCACGCATTTCCAAAGATCGTACTAATATCCAGCCCGTCTATAAATTTCCCTTTCGAAAACTCCACCTCAGCCTGGACATCGATCCTGGATTCCTTTGCCTGCCTCATCTTGTCCCGCAAAATAATGTCAAGATACGCATTGCCCGTCTGGATATAGTTCTCATAATCTTCTACCTTTTCCTGTAATCTCTGTATCATCTCCTGCGTCTCCTCCTGATGCCCTGTGCGGGCTTCAAGCAGCAATAGATGATTCTTCATATCGTGGTAAACTGCCCGGACACGTTCCTCTTCTTTCAGACGTTCATCATAAAACTTCTGGAGCATTTCCATCTCTTTTGCATGATGCACCACTTCCATCGTTCTGCAAATGTAAGATACAAGATAGATATATCCGAAACTGGAGGCGATCACAGTTATGCAGATCGGATAGATCACCGCAACATCCGTCGCAGTGAAGCAAAGAATCCCAAAAGTCGCCGCGAACGGAACTAAGAGCAAAATATCCAGTACGATCCACATACGGGCTGTCAGAACTTCTTTGATCCAGCAAATATATTTCTTAAAAAACGGATATACCGCGAATGTAAGCAACAGGCGGAGCACATCGATCAGAAGAGCGATCAGGCTTGCCGCCGTCAATTCCTGTACAGACCATTCAAGACCTCCCGGATCACCTGTAACCCGGTAATAAATGCTGTCCGACAGGTTGAAGGTGATGAAATTTACCGCAATCATCAACGGACAGAACACGAGCACCGCAAATATCTTTTTCGTCCAATTTCCGCGAAAGAACAAGGCAACGAACAGAACCATTCCCGCCAGCGCATACACAAACTGAATACTGCTGTAATTGTAGATCGGCAGCGTCCATAAAAACACAAATGCGATATATGCGGTCACTTTTAGCAAGATATTTTTACGAATCTCTAACAGCTCCAAAAATATCCGAAAAAACAAATAACTGTACAGCGCATTTACCCCGATAGAAAGAATATGTACCATAAAGTGAATCTGCATCATAGCATCTTCCCCCAGTATCCGGCTAACGCTTTCATGAAGTCTTTCTTCTTCGGCTTACTGACATAAACTGTCTCGCCGGAAGATAAGGTAATCTCCAGTTTTTCCACCTTCCGGACCAGTCCCATATTCACCAGATATCCGGCATGACAGCGGTAAAACCCAAAAGGGCTCAGCCTTTGTTCCAGCGCTTTCATGCTCTCATAACTGATCACTTCCCCTTCGTCCATATGCAGCAGAAGATTCCGCTTATAGGTTTCGATATAGTGAATCTTATTTACAGCCGCCTTAAAAGTTCCCTGATCGTTGGCAATCACGATACAAGGGTTCTTCTTCCTGCATTTCTCAATCCAGCGGTCAAGCTCCGTTTTCAATCTGATATACTTCATCGGCTTAATAAGATAATTGACCGCCTGATACTGATATCCCTCTAATGCGTACTGTTTCAACGAAGTCAGGAAGATGATGCCCGCCTCTTCGTCTTTCTCCCGGATACGCTTCGCCGTCTCTAAGCCGTCCATCTGATCCATCTGGATATCCAGGAAGATTAAGTCCGTGGATGGATCATAATTTTCAATCAGCTCCAGACCATTTCTGAATACCATCACACGGAGCTCCTCACCACTTTCTTCCTGATACCGCTGTATGTATTGCTTCATTTCATCAGCAAAATCCTGTTCATCATCACAGATTGCAATGTTGTACATGATGCTCACCTCATCAAAATTTCTTCTTTAATTCATCACGGCTAGATATCTCTCACGTTAATTCTATCACTGCCACCTGTTGATGCGCTCTACAAGACTTCCAATTTCTCCATATCCAGATTATTTGGCAGAATAGTTCTTGCAGCCGCCTCATCCAGTCCCAGCATCTCGCAGGTGTTTGGATTACATTCCAATAGCAGCCTTACCAGCTTATTGAAACCATAGATGACCGTATCGGTCTTATCATCCTCATACTGCTCAAATTCAGTCAGCCCCAGCAGATCAGACGGCATCATAAGCGTGACGCCGCGGAAATCTATATCACTGCCTTCGTTATTGGTTCCATATGCATAACTACCTCCAAGACCAAGAAGCATGATCCTGTCTCCCAAGCGCTCATTCGTCCGAAGAAAATTGTATTCTGTTGTGTTCATAAGTGCCTTGAAATCCATATTTCTCATTTTCTCCTTACACTCCGTCATCACAAAGCATCTGATCCCTATCAATCCTTGCATCATCCGTTAACTAATATTCAATCACTTCAAATATAGCCGCTCTTTTCAGCAGATTACTTAGTGAATGTTCGATGCAAGCAGTAAAGCGATTTAACCTTACACCTGTTCTGCATTTATTTTCCATATTTCGTATCCTTGCATTCTTGCAGTTTCATATATGGGCTTCAAGTTATGCTCCAAAATTTTCATGAACTGAGCAGCTGAATTTCCAGGAATATACAGCGTTTCGATCGCCCAAATTGAATTCAAATTGTTCCTGCGGCATTTGTCGAACTTCCTAATCAGCATATCCGATCTCTTTGTTAGTTCTTCTGGAAAAATTAAACCATATAAAAAGAACTGATACATGGCAAAGGGCTCAAAAAATTTCTCCCATGATGGAAGTTTATTATTTTTGCTTGAATTCAAAGACTTCCTCATCGGTGTAAGGTTCCACAGCTCATCATTCGAAATATATGACCTCGGCACAAAATGATCAAGGGACAAGAGATCCATAGGTATATCCTGCCCGGTGTATATTTCCTTGATTGGCTGCCCTGTAATTTCCGCAGCTGTTTTCCACAAATCTCGTGCTTGTTCCAGTTTTCTAAGTTCTTCATTCTCCGGACAGATTTTGTAGATCACTCCCGGAACACCTGGATTTCTGTCCTGTAGGAACTGAGCCTTATTGTACTGTACCCAACTCTTAATCACGGAATAATTTTGAATCAGAAACTTTCTCCAATACGGATTTAATCGAACCTTTTTCTGCAATCCAATGCCGTCCAAAATAGTATAAAACAAATTTCCATCTCCGGACAACTTAGCCATATATGCTATCAGTCTTGTACGCTGGTCTTTTTTCAAGTAAGAAAGCCCCTCTTCCATTCCTTCAACATCAAAAAACGGATACAGCAGCTTATATGGAACATAATCGGTCAACCTGTACTTATCCCTTTTCAGTTCCTTCTCGCATTCATAGACAGCCTGTTTCAATTCTTCCTTTGATGGATTCTGAGGTAATCCGACTGCGGTGATATTCAAAGTATTAATCGCATGTTCCAAAAAGTTTTCCGCATTCCCATTCACAGTCGGCCCCAGCCTGAGGTGGTAATGTGTGACCGTATGCCAGGCTTCACAGATCATCTCATCTATGATTTCTTCAAAAGTCAAATCGTCCTCGGATACAGTCGACAGATTCAGTATGGCTTCAAACCAATAGAACTTGTAGCTTTGTGCCTTATTGTTAAACATACGTGCAAACTTATCAGTATCGAGATTATTCTCATATACAATTTCAAAGGATAACTCCTGCTCCATACACTCCACTCTTTCTTACTGAATTTGTCCAGCCATCTCCAACAGTGCACGAAAGCCTTCTATTACTTCCTCTTTTTCTTCACTATGCCCCCAACTTATCCTTATAGAGCTTTCGATCCGTTCCCTTGGAATACCCATTGCTGTGAGTACATAGCTTGGATCGTAGCTTTTGGAGGTACACGCAGAACCGTTTGATATGCTGCACAAATGTTTGGTCGATATCATTAACGCCTCCGAGGAGACTCCGTCTATGCATATATTCAGGGTGCTTGGAATACAGTATGTCTGATCACCATTAATATGGTAATTCAAACCGGATTCTCCAAGCACGATCAACATGCCTTCTTTGATCTGTTTAGCCCGTTCATTATTCTGTCTATACTCTGTTCCTGCCAGTTCACATGCTTTCCCACATGCCGCAGCCAACGCAACAGGAATTGTTCCAGGTCTTATTCCATACTCCTGCTGTCCACCAAACATAATCGGTTTTACAGGTGGAAGTTTATAAGACTTTCTTCTTAATATCAAAACACCGACACCCTGCGGTCCCATAATCTTATGCGCACTGAAGGATAACATATCATATTTTAATGCCTTAATCTCATCAACCAGTTTCCCACAACTCTGTGTTGCATCAACATGAAAAAGAATATTCCGCTTCTGCAATTCCTCTCCTAATTCTTTCACAGGTTGAACAATACCGGTTTCATTGTTCACATGCATTACACTGACAATTAGCGTTCGCTCTGTGACCTTATCAATGATATCCTCTTCCTTTATTCTTCCCGATAACCCTGGTGAAATAAAGTCCGTTTCAAAACCCTGGCTTTCCATGTTCTTTACAGTTTCCAACACCGCCTTATGTTCAATCGAGGTGGTTATTATATGATTTTTTCCGGTTTTCTGTGCATACTCCCTGAGTCCCTGAAGCGCAATATTATTGCTCTCGGTTGCCCCGCTTGTAAAGAATACTTCATCCGGTTTCACATCAAGCAGACCAGCTACCTGCTTTCGGGATTTCTCTACCACGCTGCGAGCATCCTCACCGTAATGATGTGTCCTGCTATCTGCATTTCCTATATGATTTTTGTATACATCGATCATACAATTCAGCACTCTCTCATCAATCGGAGCTGACGCATTGTAATCTAAATAAACACTCATACTTTTGCTCCTTTTATAGCCAGATTCGCAAGCTCATCAATACTTTTAATAAATCCAGTACCTCCGAGATGTGCGATCCCTCTTTCCAAATTCAACCGAAAATACCGTGCCACAGTATTGTCATCCGTCGGCAGATCCATCTTTAAACACCATGCCTTCACCAGAGCTTCATAAAGTTCATAGTATTCTCCACCAAAAGTAAACCACGACATTTCCAGATTACTGTCCGCAACCAATGGAATATCCGTAGGAATCGTTTTTTCGCTCAAAGAATAGCAAAGTGCCCATCTGCATAGAATATTCCAGTTTTTAATCCCAGTTTTTCCCTTCAATCGGGACAGCTGCTCTTTCGCCTTTTGAGACAGGCGTACCTGCTTTATTATCATTGCTTTGCTCCAATCAAATAACCTTTTTGTATAGATGTGCTCTTTGACGCCTCATCATACTCCAAAGTAAACTCATCACCTATATTTTTCTTCATCAATTTATAATATCCTTCATCAATCTCAGAGTCGGTTGAGAGGATAATCGTCTGTTCACCGGCATTCGGAAAATACGTCGTGATCAGCGATGTTCTGTGCATGGAATCCAATCTGGATAATGGCGTGTCTATGATCACAGGCAATTTTTTCTTTGAGCATAACGCCAATGCCCAAAGAATCGAAATAACCATCAACTGCTGTTCACCTGCGGACAAAGAATCTCTTGGAATTTCACTGCCATCGTCAGACAGGCATCTCCAATCAAGAGTTTCCGGATTCATTTCTATTTTCCGAACTAGATTTTTCTTATTTGCCAGTTTAAGATAACAGTCTGTAATTGTTTCGGCCAACAGGTCTGTCTTTTTTTTCTGAAGAACAATCCTGTACTCTCTTATTAGTGCCTGCTGATTAAGTCACCATTACAAACTTCCCCGAAATCTCTTCGGGGAAGCCTTCTAAGAGACTTAACAGGGCGCAGAGAATCCTCCTCTGCATTTTGAAGAGGTTCGCTGTAAGTACCGATAACGCTATTGAGGTGAGTTGTGTTTCCTCCAGTTTGGTTACTATTAATCCTAATCCATAACTATGTTTTTCAACACTGAATTCCCGCTCCACTTCAATCCGGTCCGTATTGTCTTGATATTCCTGTTTCTTCTCTATCTTTGTCTGTTTTTTCTTCCCTGGCCTTCCCAGCTTTGGACCTGACATCCGAATCCCTTTGCTTTTACAAAACCTTCGGTTTTCTCTCGTCCGGTAGATCTGATCTGCCAGTATCCGTTCCGGATAATGTCCTGTCCGGTTATAGTATCTCTTGACCGCTTCCTGAAGGTAAACACTTTCATTGTATGCTTCAAATGAGATCTGCTCAATCCGGCTATACCCTTTTTCATCTATGCTTAAGTCCAGTTTCGCCCCAAATTCTACCGGGGCTTTCGCTTTCCCCCTTACGATCGGACGCAGCCACGGCTGGCTGATACTTACAATGCGGTGTTCGACCGTATGCGTTTTGTTCTCATACATGTACAACTGTTGCTCATACAGTTTCATAATCGTCAGCAAAAACGGAATCTCCTTTTTTACTGGCGCATAGCCCTCTTCCATGAATTTCTCCAGATATCCATGATCCCTCCGGACATAGGACAGCTGTTTCTTTACCGCCTTTCGCACCTGCTTTTTGGAATGTTTCTTTCCTTTCGCAAAAGACAGATATTCTTTCCGGGCTTTTCTACGGTAACGTCTTGGCAACGGCAGTCCATAGGATTTACAAAACCGATAAATGATCATCTCCAGTTTTTCCCTTGCTTCATTTAAAAGGGATACATCCTGGGGATATCGGATGTTAGCTGGTGCACAGGTGGCATCTATGATCAA
>OFGR01002760.1_pt1 | contig 11215 bp, 10 predicted proteins | sample 1521811 | NCBI WGS metagenome assembly OFGR01 (sample SAMEA3504098, study PRJEB24116) | mouse gut metagenome | biome: mouse gut; feature: mouse-associated habitat; material: faeces | place: Denmark | collected 2011
AAGAAAAAACTTTTTCAATTTCTCTCTTTTGCCAGTCGCAAGGCTGAACTGTTACAAACATTACTAAAAACAGGACTTAAGGGAATCCAAACATCTCCCTTAAGCCCTGTAGCAGTCATCTCTATAATATTTTCGATAAGAAGTCCTTAAGCCTTGGCTCCTTTGGATTTCCGAAGAATTCCTTAGGACCCCCTTCCTCCTTAATCTGGCCTTCATCCATAAATACTACCCGATTCGCCACTTCTCTGGCAAATCCCATCTCATGGGTCACAACCACCATGGTCATTCCGTCGCGGGCAAGCTGCTTCATCAATTCCAGCACCTCGCCTACCATCTCTGGGTCAAGTGCAGATGTTGGCTCGTCAAATAGTATCACATCAGGGTCCATGGCAAGGGAACGCACAATCGCAATCCGCTGCTTCTGCCCGCCGGACAGCGTGGAGGGATAGACATCCGCCTTATCCTCCAGACCAATCCGCTTAAGCAGGGCCATGGCCTGCTCCTTCACTTCACGCTTAATCTGCTCACTGGTCTGGGTAATCGGAAGCAGCTCCCTCTTACTGCCGCCCCGAAACAGATTGCCGAAACGGATCATGCTGTTCTTACGCTTCGCCTTCTTCAAATCCTTGCATCTCAAATATACCGGCGCCAGCATAATATTCTTAAGCACCGTCTTATTGTTAAACAGATTAAAATGCTGGAATACCATCCCCATATGCCTGCGGTGCACATTGATATCCACGCTCATATCCGCGATATCCACACCCTTAAACACAATACTTCCACCGCTTGGATCCTCCATACAGTTCAGGCAGCGCAAAAATGTACTTTTTCCTGAACCCGAGGGGCCGATTACAGCCACAATGTCGCCCTTATTGATGGTAATGTTGATTCCCTTGAGAACCTCCATATCTCCAAAGCTCTTTCTGAGATTAATTACGTCTATCACTCTTTTTCAGGCTCCTTTCCATCAATTTAACAAGCAGCGAAATGAACAGTACAAGCACAATGTAGATTAGAGCCATTACCAGATAAGGAACCATGAACTCATAGCTGTTGCTTCCAATATAGTTAAAGGCCACATACAGGTCCGCCGCACCCACGAAGCTTACTACTGAAGTCTCTTTAATCAAGGAAATGAATTCATTTCCCAAGGTAGGAAGAATATTCTTGACAGCCTGCGGAATGACAATCTTCATCATACTCACGCCGAAGCTTAAGCCCACGGCGCGCCCTGCCTCCATCTGCCCCGTATCAACAGACTGAATCCCGCTTCGCATAATCTCTGATATGTACGCGCCGCTGTTCAGGCCGAATACCAGCATGGAAACCTGGACGCCAGTAATCTTCCAGCCGATAATCGGCAGCAATACATAGTAGAACACAAGCAACTGGACAACAATCGGCGTCCCTCGAAACAACGCTACATAGAAGCTGCAAATTCCATTTAACACCCTTGGCAGGACTTTATATTTAGGCAGCACCCGCACTGTCGCAATGACCGTCCCAATCAGACCCGCCACAGCGATTAAAAGCGTGTTCTGTAATCCTTCGAGTACCTTAACGTAGCCGCCTTCTTCCAGGAAAATCTCTAAAAATTTATTTACCTTTTGCTCAAAATTCCCCATAGTTTTCCGATATCCTACTGCATCTCGTTAATCGATTCTGTAATAGCCGCCGCAGGCGCAGCGTCAATAATTACATATTTAATATTTCCATTCAGCATATCCTGTACGGCAAGAGATCCGCTCTTGTAGGTTACACATTTTGCCGCAAGACCGTCAAATCCCCAATCTTCGTCTCCCTCTACATAATACTGTCCGGTGGTTCCTGCCTGTACGCCGATGGAATCGGAAGCACCCAGCTTAGCCAGAAGCTCAGCCACGGCATCCGCGTCCCCACAATCGTCAAACGCCGTATCACTATTTGGAACGATTAGTCTCTGAGAAGCAGAATAGTAGGAATCTGTGAATGTCACATACTCCTCTCTCTCTGCATTGATGGTCAGACCCGCCATGGCGATATCGCATTTCTGCTGGCTGACAGACAGACAAACAGCGTCAAAATCCATGTTCTGAATAACCAACTCCTTATTCAGCTCCTTGGCAAGCATGGAAGCAATCTCCATATCAATCCCATAGTAGCTCTCGCCTTTGGTATACTCAAAGGGCTCAAATGCTGCATTGGTGGCAACCACAAGCTGCTCCTTGGAATCGTCAAGTTCTGCTGACTCTACTGCCTCTGGCTCTCCGCCTCCAAAATACTTGTCGCAGATCTCGTCTAATGTTCCATCCTCCTTAATCTTCCCCACAAATGCATTAACCTGCTCTAACAACTCTGGCTGAGACTTGTCCACACCAAACGCATACTCCTCATCCGTTAAATCAATATCAATAACCTTGGCTGTAGTAGAAGCAGCCCCTGCGTCGTCCCCTCCTTTAGAATCACTTCCTGAGCCGCTGTCTGAATCACCTTTAGAGCCGCACGCCGCCATAGACATGACACACGCTGCAGTTAATAATATAGCGGTAAATTTCCTGAATTTCATTTTCCATATCCTCCCATAATTTTTTATAAGTTTTCATGCATAAAAATGCACATCTTGTATTTTACCACTTTATCAGCAAAAAGCAAGTATAAAATCTTTTTATTTGCAATAAAATACCCTCTGTATGCAAAAACACATACAGAGGGACATTATTTTTTATGCAAGAAGCAGTTGAACCACGGTCACCACCACGATTAACCCTCCAAGGATAATCCGGTAATATCCGAAAATCTTGAAATCATGCTTCTTAATATATCCCATCAGGAAACGGATGGCAACGACAGACAATCCAAATGACACCACACATCCAAGCATCAAAAGCCCTAATTCTTTGCTGGTAAAATGAAATCCAAACTTCACTAGCTTCAAAAGGCTTGCCCCAAACATGGCCGGTATCGCAAGGAAGAAGGTAAACTCCGCCGCCACCTCTCTGGAGATGCCAATCAACAGAGCCCCCACAATAGTTGCCCCTGACCTTGAGGTCCCCGGAATCAATGCCAGCATCTGGAACACGCCAATAATCAAAAGCATAGGCACCGTCAACTCCGAAATCCGGTTCACTGAAGGCCTGCGGCCCACATTACGGTTTTCTACTATTATAAAGAGCACACCGTACACAATGAGCATAATCGCAACGGGCAGCGGCTTATAGAATAATTTATCCAGAAGGTCATTGAAGGGCAATCCGACAAGTGCCGCCGGAACAGATGCAATCACTACCTTAATCCACATCTGCCAGGTCAGCATCTTCTGTTTCTGGCTCTTTCTTGGGGAAAACGGATTCAGCTTGTGAAAATACAGCACAACCACGGCCATAATCGCCCCCAGTTGAATCACTACATTGAACATCTCCATAAACGCATCGCTCATACTCGGCTTTAACAAATCCCCTACCAGAATGAGATGCCCCGTACTGCTGACTGGAAGCCACTCAGTAATCCCTTCAACAATACCAAGAATAATTACTTTTATGATATCTAACATTTCTTTCCACCTCCTGCTTATTATTATTACCGGCCGGCTGATTGTCAGCTCAGTACATATGTCTCTATGAATCTCGCCACGCCGTCTTTATCATTAGAGCCTGCAATATAATCCGCCGCTTCTTTGAGCTCATCCTTTGCATTTTCCATGGCGACTCCTACGCCAACCTCCTTAATCATCTTCAAATCATTTGCGCCGTCGCCAAAGGCCATAATCTCCTCCCGCCGGATTCCCAGAAGCTCTCCAAGCTTTATAAGAGCCCTTCCCTTGTTGACCCCTGCTGCATTTACCTCAATATTCTTCTTCAACGCACCTGTAATCTCTATCCCTGAAACCTCACGAAGCTCACGGATTGCCATCGCTCTTTCCTCCAGTGAAACGAACAACCCCTGCACCTTGTCAACAGCCCTGTTTTCCTCCTCAAACTTTGCCCATAAATCCGGCACCGGTATCCGCGTCCGCATAATATACTCCATCATAGGCGCTTCTTCCAGATAACGTTCGATATCCTTTAATTTATCTGCCTGTGCATAGCCTGTGCCGTCAAAATAAATCTCTCGAAGCGTATCGTAATGTCCAAGAACCTCCAACACCTTCCTGGCCGTCTCCACAGGCACCAGTTCTTCAAACAGCGCTTCCCCTGTTCTAAGCTTCACCACTCTGCCTCCATTTGCCGTGACTGCATACCGAAACCCTGAAAATTCCAGCAGATCGTCCGTAATTCCTTTAAGGGGCCTTCCTGTGGCCGGCATCACTATAATTCCCTGCTTAACAGCTCGGCTCAAAATCTCTTTTGTATATGCGGTCAGCTCTTTTTTCGAGGTAAGCAGCGTCCCGTCCAAATCCATCCCAATTAGCTTAACCTTCATCATATGCCATCAATTCCTTTCTGTCTTTTGAAAATAGCATCAGCCCCTTGCTAATCTTATCTCTTTCCTGGGCTTGCTGGTATGCCTGCTCTCCATGCTCCTTCATCTTCCCCGCAATCTCCTTCTGTGATGCCGGCGCAAATACAACTGTATCTTTTGTGGGCGCCATAATCAGCAAATCATCCTTTAACTTATCCACACATACCTGCCAGATATGTTTGAAGCACAGGGAGCTGGCCTCATGCCACCCATCGGCCAGTATAGCAAAGCCTCCGTACCATGTATTGGCAATCACAAACTCTACGTCCCTGACCAGATTTTCACAGGATGCATAATACAATGCCTCAACATCACAGTCCAGCGAAAGCATATCGTCTTTTAACACCTCGAATACATCTTCATCCCGTTTTATAACAAATATAATCCTCAAGTCATTAATAAATGACACAACCGGAGAATCTTTTTCGGAAATATCTCCAAGTTCCTTTCTCACCCATGGATAAATCTTATCTCGGATGCTCTCAAACTGGTATTGTTCGTCCTCATATTTCTTCATATTTCGTCTTTTACTGCCTCCCATTCCTCAATTTCTGCATTTTTTTGTACATTTATCCAATATTTTTCTATATTCTATCATAACAAAGTTTGCTTTATAATGCAATTTGTTGTATAATATATTGAGCACATGCTACATAGGAAAGGAAAACTATATGATAACCAAAGAAAAGAAACATATATTACGGTCAGTTTTGGCGCCTGCCGTTTCTGCCGTAACAATAGCTTCTGTGACTGTTCCTGTTTATTCCGCCCCTTCGGCAAAGGAACTGGAGATTACTACCTCTGACTTGAAGGAAGACTTAAACGACATGAACAGCCAGTTGTCATCTTTGAGTGCTGAATTAGATAATGCTTCGGCCCAGATTGAGCAGCTCTCCGCCGAAGTTGAAAAGGCCAAGCTTGACTTGGCAGCGGCTCAGCTTAATGAGGAAGCCCAGTATGATGCCATGAAGAGTCGAATCAAGTTTATGTATGAAGGTGGGAATCTTTCTCTTTTGGAGATTTTGTTTTCATCTGACAATATGGGCGATTTTTTGAATAAGGCCGAGTATGTAACGACTATAAGTGAATACGACCGCGATATGCTTGAGGAGCTGGGTGAAGTCTGTGCCAGTGTGGAGCAGAAACAGAATGACCTAAAGACCAAGCAGGATGAGCTGGCAGCAATGCAGGTGGATTTGAATGCGAAGAAGGATGCACTTACTTCAAAGATTTCTGCTACCTCCAGCCAGTTAGAGGATTATACAGCACAGTTAGAACGTGCCAGGGCAGCGGAGGAGGCTCTTAAGCTTGCTCAGAATAACGCTGTTTCCGGTTCCCTTGTTCCTTCAGGTAATAATGGACGCCCTAACAATAACGGCAATTCCTCTGGTACATCTACTTCTCCTCCGATAGAGGCGAATGTTAGTGATGTAGCTTTATTCGCCGCTCTTCTTGAATGTGAAGCAAGCGGATACGACCCTATGCTTGCAGTAGCTACTGTGGTGATGAACCGTGTTGCAAGCTCAAGTTATCCCAATACATTACGGGGAGTCATCTATCAATCCGGCCAGTTCGCACCTACGTGGAATGGAAGTCTGGAGAAAGCTCTTGCAAGAGGCCCCTCCTCTACTTCGTATTCTGTGGCACAGGCCGCGCTTGGTGGCTCAAGACATGCCTCTGTCATTAACTGTTACCAGTTCCGCTCAGCCTGGACTGGCGTTTCCGGCATCAATATCGGAGGAAACATATTCTTTTAGACAACTACAGCGCCTTAAAGGCGCTGTATCTTTTTTCGATTACTTTCTCTTATGTCTGATGAGCATCTGCACACTTTCCTTTAATCTGCATTTACATGCTCTGTATGCAGCAGCATATGCGCCTTATGGGACATAGGCTTCTCGAAATACTCCTGATACATGACAAGTATATCCTCATTCTCATGGGAGAAACGAAGCTGCGCCTTCTCATCCAGGCAATAGAGGTTCTGTCCGCGGTCAAAGGCAAGCTCCTTGCCGTCGTGAATCGGCTGGCCGCCGCCTCCCACACATCCTCCTGGACATGCCATGACTTCCACAAAATCATAATGCACCTCACCACGCTCAATCTTATCAAGCAGCGCACGTGTATTTCCAAGACCGCTGACTACCGCTGTCCTGACCTTCACATCATCAATAGAAAATTCTGCTTCAGCAACACCGTCATTCGCCTGAAATTCTGGGCTTCTGACCGCCTTAAACGCATCTGCCGGCGGATTCTCCTTCTTGAGCAGATAATAGGCAGAGCGAAGGGCCGCCTCCATAACGCCGCCGGTCACTCCAAAGATTACGCCTGCGCCAGAACCCTGCTGCATTGGGCGGTCACTCTCACGGTCTTTTAGGGTACCCGGACTGATATGTGCAGAGCGAATCATCTTGACAAGCTCTCTCGTGGTGATGACTGCGTCAATATCGTGTCCCGCATACTCACCATGGAACAACTCCATCTCCCGTTCGCCCTTCTTGGCAACGCAAGGCATTACAGACACTGTATAAATCTGCTCAGGTGACACTCCAATCTTATCGGCAAAATAGGTCTTCATGGCAGCTCCAAACATCTGCTGCGGTGATTTCGCTGTTGACAACTGCCTTACCAGATGGGGGTACTGAGACTTAATAAAACGAATCCATCCAGGGCAGCATGACGTGAACATGGGACGCTCCTTTAACTCTCCCTCTGTAAAACGCTTCAGGAATTCGGTTCCCTCCTCCATAATGGTAAGGTCTGCGGAAAATGTGGTGTCAAACACATAATCTGCCCCCATGCGCTTGCATGCATCCAATATCTTTCCTACCGTCGCCTCATCAGGCTTCATGCCCAGTTCCTCTCCCCATGCAGTACGTACCGCCGGCGCCACCTGGACAACCACAGTCTTATTCTTATCTGCAATCGCGCTCCATACCTTCTCCGTATCGTCACGCTCTCTAAGGGCGCCAACCGGACAATGGGTGATGCACTGACCGCACAGAGCGCAGTCCGCCTCATGGATGGTCTTATGTCCAGCTACATTCACAGTCGTACGGGAACCCGTACCTTCCACATCCCACACGCCAAGTCCCTGAATCTTCTCGCAGACCTGAACGCACCGCATACATTTGATACACTTGGAGGAATCACGTATCAGCGGGAAGGACAAATCCCACGGACGTTTTTCCAGTACCTTCTTATAGGGAATATCCAATATATTCAAATCATTGGCCACAGACTGCAAACTGCAGTTACCGCTTCTTGTACAGCTTACACACTGACAATCATGCTGTGCCAAAATCAACTCCACATTTGTCCTTCTGTGACGGCGTACCTTCGGACTGTTGGTGTAAATCACCATGCCCTCCTCCGCCACGTTATTACAGGAGGTAATCAGCTTCTCCTTACCTTCTAACTCTACGACACATACACGGCAGGCGGCAATCTCATTAATCCCTTTCAGATAACATAATTTTGGGATTGGAATCCCATTCTGAGCGGCAGCCTCCATAATGGTAGTATTTTCTTTTACGGATATCTGTTTCCCATCAATCATAAGATTTACCATAATTTCTCTCTGCCTCCTTTAAATATGCCGTAGCCGAAGTGATCGCAGCGCAGGCATCTGCCCGCCTCCTGCTTCGCCTCCTTCTCGGTCATGCAGTTCTCCACGCCCTCAAAATCACAGACTCTCTCACATGCCTCCCGTTCCGTCAGGTTCACCCTTCCGCAAGGCGTACGGTCGTCTAAGCGCGCCTCCGGAATCTCCACGTCACAGGAAATCTCATGGCGGTATCCCAGGTACTCATCAATATTGGCCGCTACAACCTTCGCCGCCGCAATCGCCTTGATTACAGAGGCTGGGCCGCTTGCACAGTCCCCTCCTGCAAATACGCCCGGCATATTCTCAAATGTTCCCGTACTCTTGGTGAGAATCTTACCCCTTTCTACAGGTATTCCTGCTTCTTCAAAATGGCGAGTCTCAATATTCTGTCCGATTGCGACAATCAAAATATCGCATGGTATGTAAATATCATCCTCTCCCGTGGGCTTGATGCTTGCCCTGCCGTCGCGAATCGAGCTTACCATCTGTGGTTTCACATAGATTCCCTCAATATGGTTCTTATCATTGACTTTAATGGAGGATGGCGCCTTCAATGTCTGAAGCTCAATCCCTTCTGCAACCGCCCCCTCAATTTCTCCAGAAAGCGCCGTCATATCAGCAACTCTCCTCCGGTAAACAATACTTACCTTCTTCGCGCCGAGACGTTTTGCTGTACGTACAGCGTCCATGGAGACATTGCCGCCGCCGATGACTGCAACCTCCTTGCCGGACAGATCCATAATCTCGTTTCTTCCTACATTTCTTAAGAACTGAACTGCGGATAACACTCCGTCCGCATCCTCCCCCTCAAGTCCAAGCTTCTTATCCGTACTTGCGCCAATTGTAATCAGAACTGCGTCATACTGCTTGCGCAAATCCTGGATTGTAATATCCTGTCCGATCTTCAGTCCATGCTTCACCTCAACGCCAGTCTTTAAAATACTATTCACATCCTCCTCTAACCGTTCCTTAGGAAGACGGTAGTTTGGAATACCATAGCGCAGCATTCCGCCTAGCTTCGGAAGCATCTCATAAACGGTAGCCTGGTGTCCCATCAACTGAAGATAGTATGCCGCGCTTAAGCCGCCAGGACCGCCCCCAAGGACTGCTATCTTCTTTCCGGTAGAAGGCGCGCACGCCGGCGGGTCCACCTCTCCGGCAAAATCAGCCGCCACACGCTTAAGGCCGCGGATATTGATGGCGTCATCTACCATGTTCCTCCTGCATCGCGCCTCGCATGGATGCTCACAGATAAATCCGCAGGTGGTCGGAAATGGATTGTCTTTGCGGATCAGCCGGATTGCATCCGCATATCTTCCCTCTCTCACCAATGCGATATATCCAGGAATATCCACATGGGCCGGACATAAGGATACACAGGGCACCGGCTGGCTGTATGTACAGGTACACCGCCCGTTCCTGATATGCTCCTCATAATCGTCACGGTATCCAATGAGTCCCTTATATACCATGTGGGCAGCCTCGTATCCGATCGCACAATCGGCTGATTCCATGATAGAAAGCGCCGTCTTCTCCATTATATCCAATGTTTCCATAGTTGCTTTACCATCAAGGACGTCCTTGATGAGATAGCTCAACTGTCCCAGACCAATGCGGCAGGGAACACATTTGCCGCAAGTCTGCGCATGGCATAACTCCAGAAACGCACGGGACATCTCTACGGGACACAGGCCCGGCGGGCTGGACTCAATTCTTCGCTCCAAATCCTTGTATAGTTCTTCCATAACTATCCTGGCTCTTTTGGGCGAGTCAATCTCTAGTCTGCTCATGACTAAACCTCTCTTTTCTTACTTATTTCTACATTTTATTGCAGTTATAGGTATTATATCACCTTCAGAGACGGTTGTAAGCATGTTAAACATAAGTAGATTTTTTAACAGCAACGATATATATTTAACGGAGAAATTCTCTTTCAAAAGTAAAAAAAGGCTGCCGGAAATGACATATTCAACGAAAATATCATCTCCAGACAGCCCTGTCTGTTTTCTATATAGGCCTTAAAAACTATACAAGCTCAATCAATACTTCCATTGCAGCGTCACCCTTACGCTGCCCAATCTTGACGATTCTTGTATATCCACCGTGACGGTTCTCATACTTTGGTGCAATCTCATCAAAAAGCTTTGCCACAAGGTCTACCTGCTTGGTGTTTCTCTTTCTTCCGGCTGCTTTCTCCGGTACATCCTTTACAGGATACAGAACCTTGAGCATCTGACGACGTGCGTGCAGTCTGCTTGGCTTATCCTTTTTAATCTTCTTATCAACTTCGTCGTATACCGTAACCTTCTTGCCGTCAACAACTTCCTTGACTCTCTTGCCATCCTTGTCCTTGCGGGCAACCTTAGCCTTTACAGTAACTTCCTCAAAGTTGTCCTTCTCTTTTACTGCCATGGCAATCAGGCCTTCCGCAATCTTGCGAATCTCTTTTGCCTTTGCCTCGGTAGTAACAATTCTTCCATGGTTAATTAAAGCTGTCACCTGATTTCTCAGTAATGCTTTTCTCTGACTGGACGTTCTGCCCAGCTTTCTATACTTAGCCATCTTTTTAATCCTCCAATTCTACACTTGGTTATACACTTCGGGCTTACTAGCCAAATGCTCTCACAGCACTCTTTGGGTTTATCTGTGAATTTTACTCTTCGCCTCTGCTTAACCCTAATCCCAACTCGTCTAACTTCGCAAGCACTTCCTCCAAAGACTTCCGCCCAAGATTCCGTACTTTCATCATATCTTCCGGCGTTCTGTTGGTCAGTTCTTCCACTGTATTGATTCCAGCACGCTTCAGACAGTTGAAGGAGCGAACCGATAACTCCAGTTCGTCGATACTCATCTCAAGGACCTTCTCCTTCTCATCATCCTCTTTCTCAATCATAACTTCCGCAGCCTGAGCCACCTCAGAGAGATCAATAAAGAGCTTCAGATGCTCGCTCAACACTTTCGCCGCAAGGCTGACTGCCTCGTCTGGAAGCAGAGTACCGTTGGTATATACATCTAACGTCAATTTGTCAAAATCTGTAATCTGTCCAACACGTGTGTTCTCAACCGTAAGGTTCACACGCTCTACCGGCGTATAGATAGAATCAATCGGAATGACTGCGATCGGTAATTCGTCATTCTTATTCTTGTCAGAACTTACATATCCTCTGC
>OFGR01002764.1_pt1 | contig 11199 bp, 13 predicted proteins | sample 1521811 | NCBI WGS metagenome assembly OFGR01 (sample SAMEA3504098, study PRJEB24116) | mouse gut metagenome | biome: mouse gut; feature: mouse-associated habitat; material: faeces | place: Denmark | collected 2011
TATATAAATGTACCAGACACACATTCGGATATTTCTGCTTTAGCTTAAGAAATGCGTCTTTTGCACCTGTTTCAATCAGTTTCTCACAAGATTCAATTCCAACAGATCTAAGCTTATTTGCCATTTCTTTGCCAATATTCATCATTGATGTTAATTCTGACATATTAGCCTCCCGTCTCTCCTTGATTTTGCAGCTCATTAATCCAGTGACAGGTTCAGATACCCATGTAAAGAAGGGAGTCCCAGGCTCATCCCCATCAGGCATCGTCTGCAGTCAGATGTGTAACCACTTTTTCCCGGATTGTCCGCCATTAGATCCGGACTTGTAAAAATCACCTGGCTGCATCGTCCCGCCATCTGCGGAAGTATCCATTCTTCTGCTTCTTCCTGTGTAAGTGTCGTTTCTGTCACAACTGCCTTGCGGCCCTCCTGAAAATACATCATCAGGTCTTCTCTGCCGTCCCGGCGCATGACAAAAGCGCCTCCGCCGCTGCTGTGGTGTTCTTTTATCGCAAACGCCACATGCCGCACTGGCCAGCTGATATAGCCCTGTGTTTTGAACCGTTGATCCCGGATGCTGCAGTATGTTTCTGCCAAAACCGGAATCCATGTAGTGTCCGCGTCAGGCAATGCGGCTGCCTGTATATCGTATTCCGGCAATCGGATCAGTTTTTTGGTCAAATAGAAATTCTCCTGAAAGCCAAGCGGTTTGTAAAAGCCACCGACCAGACTTTCTTGTGCAGGCTCTGCGATCAGTGGCGCTTGGTAAATCTCCTGCGCGCTGTGCAGCAGTTTTGCAGCGACGCCGCGTCCGCGGTACTGTGGATAGACAGCGAGTGCATAGACATACCGGATCTGCTGCCACTTACCATGATCTTGCGTGTCCCCCTCCTGTGATTCCTTCCTGCCCTGCAGGCTGGTTTCCTGCGGCTGGTTGATCCGGATCTTCCCGGGAAGAAAAAAGGATGCTCCAAGCAGCACCCCGTTTTCTTCCTCCAGCAGCACAGATTGATCTTCATACATAGCTTCAAAAAAAGCGTCAATATACGCGTCTTCGTCCGCAAAGCATTCTTTCCAGAGCTTTTTTAGCTCTGGAACGCTGCGGTTGTTTCCGGATCGGATCATAATTCAAACCTCGCTTGAAATTTTTCTACCAAATGCGCCGGCTGATAGGACAGCTTTGCTTTGCGCAGTCCTTCGTCACCCGTATCTTCTTCGCGGTTGACAAATTCGTAATCCTGGCAGTTATGCAGCACAAACTGCTGGTTGATCATCGGGTAAGCGCCCTGCACGCTGGCAAGCGCCTTTTCTATATGCACGACATACGTATTGGAATTTAACGGCTCGCCGATGCAGCCTGCCGCCCTTGTACAGCATTCCGCCGTCCAGTACCAGGTCTGCCAGGCTGCGTAACGCCTTGCGGTTAATATGCAGTTCATTTTCCATTTCATCGTTCCAGTTTTCGGACTCCGCTTCTTTCCAAAGATCCAAAAAACGCAGACATTCTCCGGCATCTTCCGGCATCATATCACGGTACAGCCAATTGTTGCCGTCCTTAAACCGTGCGATGTGGTTGCGTTTTCCATGCAGCTTTCTGCCGGAAAGTGTCGATAATTTTTCGACGCTGTACACATAATCATAGTCGTCCCGGTCGGTCTCCACGGTATACTGGCCTTTATAATGCTGCTCCAGCCAGTCCAGGTCGGTCTGCATCAGTGTCCCAAGCGCCAGCTGCTGTCCCTGTTCCTTCGCGTGGGTGATCAGCGTATCTAACGCCCCTTTGCGGTCTCCGGCGCCAATCGGAATCGTATAGCGGGATTGCGCTTCATCCTGAAACTGAAAAATCAGGCATCCTTGTTCTTTTGCCATCGTTACGCCGTAAATATCACTCCACAAAAAGTTATTTGCAAAGGAATATTCACAAGCCTGCCTGTCGTCTTCCAGCAGCCGGTGCGTTACCCACTCGCGGTCGCTAAGCGCCAGGCTTTTAAATTCGATCATAAAAATTCTCCCTTAACCTAACCATTTCTTCCAGCCGGAACACAGTCTGCGCTGCGTCCGCCAGATTTGATAACTTATTTGCACCTGCATTTATGGACTATCTGCAGGATGTGCTGATTGCTTCTATGGCAACCGCTCCGCCGCGTACAATCTCTATATTTCCATGGAACTTGGAATTCAAAAGTCCGATCAGTTCATTGTTCCTGCGTTCTGTCAGCTTGCACTCCAATAACACGCTGTCCTCCCCGATATCCACGACCTGCACGCTGAATACTTCTGCAATGCGGAACACCTCGTCGATCTGGAACGATTGGACGCCTTTTACTTTTGCGAATAAAATCTCTTTCATATGGATTGGCACATTGGTCAGGTCGATCAGGTCGCCGGCCAGGATGCCCTCCGCCCCGAACCGGGCGGCATAGATGCTTCCGTCAAACCCGGCACTCCGGGCGGCCTCCACCACCCCCTGGAGGGAGCAGTTGATCACCGCGGTAGGGCCGCCGCCGTGGGCGACCAGAATATTCTTTCCCATGGCTCAGATCCCCTTCTTGCGGTAGCGCTCGGCCATCTCGTCCAGAGTGACGGCTTCAATGAGGGGGGCCTTGCCCACGGAGTCAAACTCCACAATCAGGGTGCCCACAACCTCCTTCACCCCCCGTTCGATGCAGTCCACAATGCGCCCCACGTCCTCGTCGGGCACATTGCCGTACATGACGGTGTCCATGATGGGCGGGAAGAAGACCCGGGGGTCGAAGGCGGAGGGGTTGTCCAGCAACAGCTGGTAGATCCCGCCGATGGAGGCGCTGTCCCGGAGCCTGGCCTCGTTTTTGAACAGCTCCCGCAGGTTCCGGGTGACAGCCAGGCGGATGTCAGTGTCCACGTTAATCTTGCGGATGCCCAGCTTGGAGACCTCTTTCAGCTGCTCCTTCTTGATGCCGTAGGCGTCGTGGATGTCGCCGCCCAGGGCGTTGATCTCGCTGACGATATACTGGGGCACGGTGGAGGAGCCATGGCTGACCAGGGTGCCCTCGATGCCCTCGTGCATCATGCACTCCTTGGTGGCAATGGCAATCTCCTTGCGGATGACGGTGTCCTTGCCCTTGTTGGCCCCGTGCTTGGTGCCGTAGCTGATGGCCAGGGCGTCCACGCCGGTCTGTCGGAAGAATTTTACCGCGTCCATGGGGTTGGTGTAGGTGGAGTTGGCGGCAAAGACGTGGTCCTCCACCCCGGCCAGAACGCCCAGCTCGCCCTCCACCGTAACCCCGCGCTCGTGGGCATACTTTACCACCTCGCGGGTCAGCTCCACATTCTCATCAAAGGGGAGGGAAGAACCGTCGATCATTACGGAGGTGTAGCCGCCCTGGATGGCGGCCACGCAGGAGTCCAGATTCTTGCCGTGGTCCAGGTGCAGGGCCACGGGAATGGGGGAGTCGGCGGCGTACTTTTTCACCGCGTTGGCGATGTTCAGCGCCCCCTTCTTTTTGTCCTCCAGGGTCCCCTGAGCAAAATCGGTCCGTCCGCCCATAAAGGCGTTGGCCAGGTCCGCCCCCTGCAAAATGGCGGCGGAGCGGAACATCTCGTGGACCTGAATCACCGCCTTCGCCTGGCAGACGGCGTTCACATTGAAGGCCCCCTGGGCATAGTTGTATTGCTCGGTGGCATCCAGAATCGCTTTCATTGGCACCAGTGACATAGTCAGGACTCCTTTACATTGTGTATTTATTTAAACAAATTAAATAATGTATTGTATATTATATGTGCGCCTCCCCCGCTTGTCAACCCCTTTTTTGGGCAAAATAATCAGTTTTTTGGCTTCGCACCCGGGGGGATGCCCGCCGGAGCCGATTACAGGGCGTCCTCCAGAAAAAAGGCCTTCACCGCGATGGAGGCCCCGCCTCTGGCCCCCCGGTACACGTCGTAGGGCAGGAAGGTGAAGCGGGCCTGCTCCCGGTTGGTAATCAGAGTGTGATTCTTCACTTCCTCCACCAGGCGGGCCCGGTTCTGCTCCAGGCTGAAAATGTGTCCGTCAATCAGCACGGTGCCGGGGCTTATCAGGTTAATCATGTTGGCCAGGGCGGCGCCCAGATATTTGATGCAGCCAAACAGGATGTGCTCCACCGTCCGCTCGCCCCGCCGCTGGGCCTCCAGAACGTGCTCAATGGTGAGCGCCTCCGGGCTGTGGCACAGCTCGGTCAAAATGGAGGGGGTCCGGCTGTAGTAGAGGCTGGCCCGGCACTGGTCCAGCACCGCCTTTTCGCTGGCCAGCGACTCCAGGCAGCCGAAGTTTCCGCAGGTGGTGCACAGAGGGCCCTCAGGCGCCACTACGGTGTGACCGATCTCCCCGGCGGCGGCGTAGCTGCCGTAAAGTACATTTCCGTCAATCATAAGGTGGCAGGCGACGCCGTAGGAGACATAAAAATAGGCCACCGGGTCCCCCAGCAGGGTGCGGTCGAACAGGTCCGCCTCGATGATTCGGGCCCGGACATTGTTGTCTGCCCGGACCTGGATGCCGATGCGCTCTGACAGGTCCCGGGGCAGAAAGTGGCCGCCCCAGCCGCTGCGGAAGGTGCTGTTGATCTTGCCCGTGGTGCCGTCAATCAGGCCGGGCATCACAACCCCCACCCCCAGCACCTTCTCCCGCGGCAGCCCTGCGGCCTCGATAAAGCGGGGGATGCCCTCCGCCAGCATGTCGAGTGTGGACTCGTAGCTGCCCATGCCGGCGTAGGGGCTGACGTGGGTGGACGCCGGCCGGCCGGTCAGGTCGGTCAGGGTGTAGCAGATCTGATAGGGGCCCAGGTCTACCCCGCAGAAATAGTAGGCCTCGGGCACAAATTCCAGCATGACGGGCCGCCGGCCCGGGGCGCGCTCGGCGTCCTGCCCCTCCCTGGGGGCGGGCAGCTCCCGCAGCAGGCCCTGGGCGATCATGGGGTTTACGCTGGTGGTGATGGTTGGAGAGGTGAGGGACAGCCGCTGGGCGATCTCGATGCGGGAGATCGGACTGGAGCGGTAGATCACCTTTTTTATCAGACTGAGGTTTTTTTGCTTAATCAGCGGCAGGGTTCCGCCCTTTTCCACCATAAGGCTCAGGCTCCTTTCCCCGTCTGCGACGGGCAGTTTGTTTTCCAGTACCATAGTATATGGGGTTATCCTATAAAAATCAAGCCCGATATCGGGAAAATCCTCCTGTAAGGGGCTCGAAAAGTTCAAATTGGCGGGGAAACGGCCCTGTAATCTTTATTTGTTTTAATAATTGGCCTGATTTCAATACAGATTATACAAATATTGTGACCAAATATTGTGGATATAGTAGAAAAAATTTATAGTAATTGACAACAATGCCCGGGCATGATATTTTTTAAATTAAAGAAATATCCAGCAGACTCCCATCCCCTAAATTACAAAGCAAAGAAAGGAAGTAAACCATGAAAATGAAACGGTATCTTGCTCTGCTCACCTGCGCGGTCCTCACGGCCGGCCTCCTGGTCGGCTGCGGCGGCGGCCAGAAGCCCCCTGCGTCCTCCGGCGCCACCTCCAGCACGCCGGGCGGCAGCAGCAGCTCCACTGGCGGTTCGTCCGTCTCCGAGCCCGCCGCGCCCGACCCCATCACCCTGAACCTGGCTTACATGCCCAACTACGGCGCACTGTGGGCCGTTATGTCCGCCGAGAAAAACGGCTATTTTGCGGAGGAGGGCATCACCGTGAACATGGTGCCCTTTGACGCCGGCCCCGCCGAAATCGCGGCCATGGAGGGCGGCTCCATCGACGTGGCCTACATCGGCCATGGCGCCCATAAGCTGTGTTCCTCCGGCCAGGCCAGCATCCTGCTGATCCAGCACCTGGGCAATGCCGACTGCGTCATCGGCCTGAAGTCCCACGGCGTGGAGAGCATCGCCGACCTGAAGGGCAAGACGGTGGCCTACGCTCCCGCCTCCTCCTCTGAGATCATCCTGAAGCTGGCCCTGGAGGCCAACGGCATGACCATGGACGACATTAAGGGCTATGCCATGGAGGCCAGCAACATGGTGGCCGCCGCCTCCTCCGGCAGCGTGGACGCCATTGCCACCTGGTCCCCCGCCTCCCTCCAGATTCTGGACATCCTGGCCGACGACGGCGTGAAGCTGTGCGGAAACGTGGACTATGCCGAGAACTCCGTCTCCCCCGGCTCCTGGGTGGTCAACCCCAAGTATGCCGAGAGCCACCAGGAGGAGCTGGTCCGCTTCCTGCGGGCCATGTACAAGGGCATGGACTACGGCTCCAAGAGCGACAACTACGACCAGGTGGCCCAGTGGTGTGCCGACCTGATCGGCGCGGATAAGGACTCCCTGTATCAGCAGAGAGGGGACGGCTACTGGTATAATTCCTCCGAGGTTGCCGATATGGTGGCCAGCGGCGAGATGATGCAGATTTACACCGTGCAGCAGAATATGTTCGTCAGCTCCGGCGACGTGGACCCCGCCACCATGCTGAAGGTGGAGGACTTCGTCCTGGCCGACCTGATGAAAGAGGCGCTTCCTTAAGGCAATTCACCTTCCAATAGGCCTTTTCAGTGGTTCCCGCCCCCTGCGGAGGGGGCGGGAATACACAATTATAAGTCAGGAACGCGCGTTCCCGAGGATGTCCCGCATCTCAAATTTTTTTAGAAAGGCGGCCGGTCTCCTGCCTGGATGTCCCGGGCGGCGGATCAGCCGGCAAGGTGGTTTCTGTGACGAAGAAAAAAGATAATGATATCATATCCAGAATACCCAAATGGGCGTGGTTGCTGCTCTCTCTGCTGGCGGCAATGCTCCTGTGGGTGGTGCTGTCCCAGAATCCGGTTACCGCCCGCAGCTTCTCCCCGCCCTGGGTGACCTTCGCCGCCATCCAGACCATGATCAGCCGCGGCGTGCTGTTTCAGGATATCGCCAGCAGCCTGATTTCGGCCGGCATCGGCTTTGCGCTGGGTTTTTTCATCGGCGTTCCGGTGGCCTTCCTGATGGCCTGGTACCGACCGGTGCGGTATATCCTGGAGCCCTGGATTCAGTTTATCCGCAACATCCCCCCGCTGGCCTACGTGCCTCTGGTGGTCATCTCGGCGGGTATCGGCCGGCGGCCCCAGATCATCGTGATCTGCCTGGCGACCTTCCTCACCATCTGCGTAACCGTGTTCCAGGGCGTAATCAATGTGGATGAGACCCTGATCAAGGCGGCCCGGGTGCTGGGGGCCAACGACACGGTGCTGTTTGTCAAGGTTATCTTCCCCGCCACCACCCCCTTTATCATCACCGCCATCCGCCTGGGTATCTCGGCCGCCCTCACCACCCTGATTGCCGCCGAGTCCACCGGCGCCATCGCGGGCCTGGGCATGCGGATCAAAACGCTGTCCACCACCTTTGACACCCCGCCCATGCTGCTGTACATCATCATTGTAGGCGTGATCGGCATGATTGCGGAGAAGGTGTTAAAGTTCTTTGAAAGGAGGCTGACCTCATGGCAGGAGAAGCGAGAGATATAAAGGTGCAGATCAGGGGCGTGGAAAAAATCTACGAGGGGCGCAACGGAAAGACGGTGGCCCTCAACGGCGTGGACCTGGACATCTGCGAAAACGAGTTCATCTGCGTGGTGGGGCCGTCGGGCTGCGGCAAATCCACCCTGCTGAACATTATCGCGGGGCTGCTGGAGCCCTCCTCCGGCAAGGTGCTGGTGGACGGCGTGGAGGTGAAGGGCACCGGCGTGGACCGGGGCGTGGTCTTTCAGCAGTATGCCCTGTTCCCCTGGCTGACGGTGAAGAAAAATGTGGAGTTCGGCCTGAAGCTGAAAAAAGACGTCACTCTCCAGCAGCGGGAGGAGATCGCCATGAAGTATATCAAAATGGTGGGGCTGGAGAAATTTGTGGATTCCTACCCCAAGGAGCTCTCCGGCGGCATGAAGCAGCGGGTGGCCATCGCCCGGGCCTACGCCGTGAACCCCTCCCTGCTGCTCATGGACGAGCCCTTTGGCGCCCTGGACGCCCAGACCCGCACCCAGCTGCAAACCGAGCTGCTGCGGACCTGGGAGGAGGAGAAAAAGACCTGCTTCTTCATCACCCATGACGTGGAGGAGGCCATTCTGCTGGCCTCCAAGGTGATTATCATGTCCGCCCGGCCCGGCCGCATTCGGGAGGTGTTGGACATCGACATCCCCTATCCCCGGACCCAGGAGACCAAGATCCTGCCCCGGTTTACCGAGCTGAAAAACTACATCTGGAATATCGTATACCGGGAGTATCTGGAGGTGCAGCAGTGATTCACGAGTATTATCAATACAGCCGGGAGCAGCTTCTGGAGTGCCCCAAAATTCCCCTGGAGGTGGGGGCGGACAACGAGGCCGTCTTCCGCGCCATGGCGGACGAGATGGTGGAGGAAATCCAGAGCCGCGCTGCCCTGGGACGCACATGCGTGTTCATCTGCCCGGTGGGGCCGGTGGGGCAGTACCCCTTCTTTGTGGAGCGGGTCAACCGGGAGAACATCAGCCTGAAGCACTGCTGGTTCATCAACATGGACGAATATCTGGACGGGGAGAAGAAGTGGGTCCCAATGAGCCACCCCCTGAGCTTCCGGGGCTTTATGGAGCGGGAGGTATACAGCCAGATCCGGCCGGAGCTGAATGTGCCGGAGGGGCAGCGGGTCTTCCCGGATCCCGATAATCTGGCCTATATTCCCGAGCTGATTGAGAAGCTGGGCGGCGTGGACGTCTGCTTTGGCGGCATCGGGCTTAACGGCCATCTGGCCTTCAACGAGGCGGACCCCTCCAAATCGCCGGAGGAGTTCATCGCCCTGAAGACCCGGGTGCTGCCCATCTCGCCGGAGACCCGGGCAGCCAACGCCATCGGGGACTTCGGCGGGGCGCTGGAGGATATGCCCGGCTACTGCGTCACCATCGGGTTCCACGAGATTTATCACGCCCGCAAGATTCGCCTGGGGGTATTTCGGAACTGGCACCGGGGGGTTGTCCGCAGGGCGGCCTACGGGGCGCCCTCGGCAGAGTTCCCCGTGTCCCTGCTCCAGGGGCGTGAGGATGTCCTGATCCGCATGACAGGGATGGTGGCCGAATGAGCGTGCTGATTCAAAACGGCACCGTCTTAACCGGTTCAACCCGCGGGCGGATGGACGTCAGGATCGACCAGGGGATTATCGCCCAGGTCTCCCCGGCCCTCCGGGCCGGGGAGGGGGACTGCGTAATCGACGCGGCCGGCCTGTATGTGGCCCCCGGCTTTGTGGATATCCACACTCACGGAGGGGCCAATGTGGACGTAAACCACGCCGAAGAAGCGGACCTGGAAACCATCGCGGTGTTCTTTGCCTCCCACGGGGTCACAGGCTGGCAGTGCTCCATCCTGACCGACACCCGGGAGCAGACGCTGCACTGTATCCGTCAGGCCAGAAGCTACGCCGCCGCCGGCCATCCCGGAGCCCGGCTCCTGGGCATCCACCTGGAAGGGCCCTTTCTCAGCAGGGACTACCGGGGCAGCATGCCGGAGCACCTGCTGCATACGGAATTTGACCTGGAGCTGGTGCGCAGCTACCAGGAGGCCGCCGGCGGGCTAATCCGGTATATCACCGTCTCCCCCGAGATTGCGGGGGTGCCCGAGGCCATCCCCGCCCTGCGGGAGCTGGGCATCCGTGTGTCCATCGGGCACAGCGGGGCCGACTATGACACGGCCTGGGCGGCAATCCGGGCAGGGGCGGAGGCCGCCACGCACACCATGAATGCCATGCTGCTGCTGCACCAGCACCGTCCGGCCATTACCGGGGCCGTGCTGGAGAGCGACGTGTATTGTGAGACCATCTGCGACGGAATCCACCTGCACCCCGGCACCGTCCGCCTGATTTTGAAGACCAAGGGGCTGGACCGGGTGGTGGCCATTACCGACTCCATCATGGCCGCCGGCCTGCCCGACGGGCGGTACCAGCTGGGGGTCAACGACGTCACGGTGGAGGGCGGCGACGCGAAAATCACCGGGACCGATATCCGTGCGGGCTCGACGCTGACCATGGACCGGGCTCTGCGGAATCTGGTGAAATTCACCGGCGAAGCGCCGGAGACAGTGCTGCCTCTGCTGACCAAAAACCCCGCAAAGCTGCTTGGCTTTGACAAGATGGGTGAAGTCGCGGCCGGAATGGCCGGCGACCTGGTTTTGCTGAGGGAAGACCTCACCGTGGCGCAGACCCTCGTCGGGGGAGAGAGTCAATTCAAAGGCCCGCACGAACTGCGCAGCTAGACCCGGCCTGCTGGTTCTGGGAAAAACATGTTTAAAGGGAACGTCCTATGGAGGCGTTCCCTTATGTTTCGTGGAAAAAAGGGCGCGATGCGCCCTTTTTTGCTATACGTTGGGCCGTGATGCCCGCCGTTTCTGATAAAATCCGATTACAAGCGCGGCGGAAATCCCGACCACGCCCATCAGGATGCTGGTCTGGAGCGAGGTGGTGGTGAAGGAGACGAAGAACAGACACACACTGGTCAGTCCGCACAGTACCCGGAGGAGAGGGGTGAAGGTTCCGTAGAGGTAATTTTCAATGCAGGAGACCATCATGTAAAAGGCCAGTGCAGTAATCAGGGCAGTCACGATCATCTCTGCCGGAGATCATTCCCATGCAGCCGCTGCTCAGAACGGCTACCTTGGCGGGGCCGCCGGGCTTGTGGCCGGCAACGGACAGGGCGATGTCCATAAACCGTTTGTCACCGCCCGTCTCCTGGAGAAACACGCCGAAAGAGATGAACACAAACAGCGTCCCGGCACAGATGGCGGTCATGGAGCCAAAAAATCCCTCGGTGGTAAGGTACAGGCAGTCCACCAGCTTATTCAGGGTGAAGCCCCGGTGCATAAGCATAGCGGGCATATAGCCCCCCAGAAAGGCGTAGATGATAAAGACCCCGGCGATGATGCTCATAGCCAGTCCCACTGTGCGGCGACTGACCTCCAGCACCAGAACAATGAGGATAATTGCCACAACCTTGTCCCAGAACAAAATCTCGCTGTAGTAGGGGATGCGAGCGATGAAGCGGGCGTTTTATTTCACCTGCTGTAAAGGGCGCACGCTCCCCTTGGCCGCACAAAAGGTAAAGGACTACATTCTTCACCATTTTTCTCCGCCATTGGTGCCTGCCTGAAAACAGGCTTGGTATCTCAGAGTTTTTATTATCGTATCCGTAGACAAAGAAAAAGGGGGGCTCTGGATTGTA
>OFGR01002766.1_pt1 | contig 11186 bp, 11 predicted proteins | sample 1521811 | NCBI WGS metagenome assembly OFGR01 (sample SAMEA3504098, study PRJEB24116) | mouse gut metagenome | biome: mouse gut; feature: mouse-associated habitat; material: faeces | place: Denmark | collected 2011
GGCCTGGCGGTGGCGGCGGCGGTGTACGCCTTTGTGTGCCGCTTCATGGACTGGAGCTTCCGGAAGGACCTGACCGTCCTGCGGTGCGTCCCTCTGCTGGCGCAGTATCTGGGGGTGCTCCTGCGGGAGATCGTCAAGGCCAACGCCGCCACCCTCCGGCTGATTTTGGCTCCGGACCTGGAGCCGGACCCGGTGCTGGTCCGCTTCCAGGTGGACCTGCGCAGCCGGGCGGCGCTGGTGCTGCTGGCCAACTCCATCACCCTCACCCCCGGCACCATCACCGTGGAGCTGGAGGGCCGGGAGCTGGCGGTCCACTGTCTGGACGGGTCCTTCTCGGAGGGGATGGCCGACGGCGATTTTGTCAAGCTTCTGCATCGGATCGAGGAGGTGGCGCTGTGAGCCTATTAGACCAGGCCTATCAAATCCTGTTTATCGGCACTCTGACCGTGATGGCGGTTCTGCTGGTCCTGTGCCTTATCCGCGCGGTGCGCGGCCCCCGGGTGGCCGACCGGGTGGTCGCGGTGAACATGATGGGCACCATGACCATGGTCATGATCGCCATTCTGGCCCTGCTGCTGGACGAGGGCTATTTAGTGGATATCTGCATTATTTACGCCATGATAAGCTTTCTGGCGGTGATCGTGCTGACCAAGGTGTATATCGGCATTTATCTGGAAAAGAAGGAGAGGGGCAAGAAGTCATGATCTGGGAATGGTTCCGCTTTATTTTGGGGACGCTGGTACTGCTGACGGGAGTTTCCATCTTCCTGCTGGAGGTCTTTGGCCTCTACAGGTTCCATTTCGTCCTGGACCGGATGCACGCCGCCGCCATGGGGGACACTCTGGGCATCGGCGTGTCCCTGCTGGGGCTTATCATTTTTTCCGGCTTCAACTTCACCAGCCTGAAAATGCTGCTGGTGGTGGTTTTTCTGTGGTTCGCCTCTCCGGTGTCCTCCCACCTGATCGCCAAGCTTGAGGTGGTCACCGACGAGGACCTGGAACAGCACTGTGAGGTGAAGCGCTGATGCAGACGTTTACGTATATCCTGATGATCTTTCTGGTGGTGTGCGCGGTGGCGGTCTCCCTGTCCAAAAAGCTGCTCAACTCCATCCTGATTTTCATGTCCTACAGTCTGGTGATGTCCATTATCTGGATGCTGCTGGAGTCCCCGGACCTGGCCATTACCGAGGCCGCTGTGGGGGCCGGCGTCACCAGCATCCTGTTCTTTGTCACCCTGAAAAAAATCAAGGCCATCGGCGGGGAGGATGAGAAGAAGTGAAGCACGACCGTTTTGACCGCTGGCTCCACGGCGAGCGGGACAGCCTGCTCAACCGGGTGGAGCTGCGCCCCCAGACAGAGTACGAGCCGTCTGAGGAGGAGCTGCGCAAAATCCAGGCGGAGCATGAGTATTTACGGGAGAAAATTTTTCAGGTGGAGCAGAACTACAAGCTGCGCCTGTTCCAGCGTCTGTACCGGGTGGCGGCGCTGGTGTTCTGCGTGGTGTTCACCTCCATTATGCTGATCACCGTCTCCTGGCTCCCCAAGGCCGGGGACCCCTCCAACCCCGCCAACCCGGACAGCAATGAGGTCTCCGCCCGCTACATCGAGCGGGGGCTTCAGGAGACTGGCGCGGTCAATATCGTCACCGGTATGATCCTGGATTACCGGGCCTTCGACACCTTTGGGGAATCCAACGTGCTGTTTGTCGCCACGATCACTGTGATGATCCTGCTGCGCAGCGCCCCAGGCCAGGAAGAGGAGGACAACCAGCTCCACCCCGGCCGGGAGGACGTGATTTTGATGAAGGTGGCGGGCCTGCTGGTGCCGGTCATCCTGATTTTCGGGGTGTACGTCATCCTGAACGGGCATCTGTCCCCCGGCGGCGGCTTCTCCGGCGGGACGATCATCGGCGCGGGGCTGATTCTGTACGTCAACGCCTTCGGCTTTGCGCGCATCCAGCGTTTTTTCACCGAGCGGACCTATAAGACCATCTGCTTCTGCGCGCTGACCTTCTACTGTCTGGCTAAAAGCTACTCTTTTTTCACCGGCGCAAACCACCTGGAAAGCGGCATCCCCCTGGGGACTCCCGGCGCCATCCTGAGCAGCGGCCTTATCCTGCCCCTGAACATCTGCGTGGGGCTGGTGGTGGCCTGCACCATGTACGCCTTTTACGCGCTGTTCCGAAAGGGGGGCTTCTGATGCTGGGCGGCAATCTGCTTGCCAACTACGGCGAGACCATCGCAATGATTTTGTTCGGCATCGGCTTTTCCGACCTGCTGTTGCAGCGGAATCTGATTAAAAAAATCATTGGCCTGAACATCATGGACACGGCCATTTACCTGTTCCTGGCCCAGAAGGGCTATATCCTGGGCCGGGCGGCTCCCATTGTGGTAAACGGCGTGCAGGATGTGGACGCCTACATCAATCCGGTGCCCAGCGGACTGGTGCTGACGGGCATTGTCGTCTCCGTGTCCGTGACGGCGCTGATGCTGTCCCTGACCATCCGGCTGTACCGGCGCTACCGCACCCTGGATCTGGACGAGATTTCCGCCCGGATCAAAAAGGAGTACCAGAAGAATTAAAGGAGGGCGGCTGCCCATGATGGCCCTTGCACAAAACTTTCCCTTTTTCTCCATCGTTCTGGCCATGTTCGCCGGCATTATCAGCTCCGTCCTGCCCGGAAAGGCCGCAAAATGGCTCAACACCCTGGTCATTACGGCGGTGGGGGCCATGTCCGGCTGGCTGCTGGTCTTTCTCTGCCGGACCGGCGAGCCCTTCGTCTACTGGATGGGCCACTTCCCCGCCCCCTGGGGCAATGAGCTGCGGGCCGGCCTGCTGGAGGCTGGGATGGCTCTGGTGTTCGCCGTGATCATGCTCTTTTCCCTGGTGGGAGGCCGGCCCCGGCTGGAGCTGGAGGTTGCGCAGGAGAAGCAGAACCTGTACTACATCCTGACCAATCTGCTGCTCAGCTCCCTGCTGGTGATGGTCTACACCAACGACCTGTTCACCGCCTACGTCTTTGTGGAGATCAACACCATCGCCGCCTGCGGCCTTATCATGATCCGGGAGATCGGCCGGACCATTGAGGCGGCTGTGCGCTACATGATTATGTCCCTGCTTGGCTCCGGCCTGTTCTTGATTGGCATCTGCATTCTGTACGACCTGACCGGCCATCTGCTCATGTCCAACATCAAGCAGTCCCTGGCCCTTATCGTAGCCGACGGCACCTACACCGCCCCCCTGCTCACCACCATCGGCCTGATGTCGGCGGGCCTTGCCATCAAAAGCGCCCTGTTCCCCTTCCACTCCTGGCTCCCCGACGCCTACGGCTACTCCACCGTTTCCTCCTCGGCCATGCTGTCCAGCCTGGTGTCCAAGGGGTATCTGTTTTTGCAGATCAAGATTTTTTACCGGGTGATCGGCCTGGACGTGATCACCAACAGCCAGGTCATTCACATCCTGTTCCTGTTCGGCCTGATGGGCATGATTTTCGGCTCCCTGAGCGCCATCCGGGAGAACGACATCCGCCGGATGATCTCCTTCTCCAGCGTGGCCCAGATCGGCTACATCTACATGGGCATCGGTCTGGGGACCACAGCGGGCATGGTGGCGGCAGTTTTCCATATTCTGACCCATGCCGCCACCAAATCCCTGCTGTTCCTCTCCGCCGTGGGCATCACCGACGCCTCCGGAGGCAGCAAGCGCTTCCTGGACCTGACCGGGGCGGGCTACCGCAACAAAATTGCCGGAGTGGCCTTTTCGGTGGGCTGTCTGTCCATGGTGGGCATCCCCATGTTCGCCGGTTTCGTCAGCAAGCTCCTGTTCGCCCAGGCGGCGGTGGGACACACCTATAAAACCCTCCCCGCCCTGCTGGTGCTGGCGGTGAGTACGATTTTAAACGCCATCTATTTCATGAAAACTGTCATCCGCATTTACACGCCCCAGCGGGAAGAGGTCCAGTACGCCGTCCCGCCCCAGCACTTCGGCACCCGGAAGGTGACTCTGCTGGCCCTGGTGGTGCTCAACGTGGCAATGGGGATGCTGTCCCAGCCCATTGTGTCCTGGATTCAGGCGGGGCTGGCCATGTTCGGCTGAGAGGGGGATCACAATGAATCAGCCTTGGATTTTGCTTCTGCCTATCCTGTTTCCCCTGCTGGCCGGTCTGCTGCTTCTGCTGTGTCCGCTGAACCACCGGGGGGCGGTGGGCTTTTACAGTCTCTTCGCCCTGGCGGCCTCCGGGGCCGCGGCGGTCTACTGCGCCCTTCAGGTCCGGGGACAGCTCGTGCTGCTGCGGCTGAACCCGGAGCTGCGCCTGCTGCTGCGCCCGGACAACGTGGGACGGCTGCTGCTCCTGCTGGTCACGGCAGTCTGGCTGCTGTCCGCCGTCTACGCTGTCCGGTACATGACCCATCAGCCGGATTACCGGCGGTTTTTCGGCTTCTATCTGGCGGTCTACGGGGTGCTGGTGTGCCTGTGCTTCGCCGGGAATTTGACCACGTTCTATCTCTGCTATGAGATGATGACCCTGCTCACCTTCCCCCTGGTCCTCCACGACCGGAAGCGGGAATCGGTGCTGGCAGGCCTGAAATACCTGTTTTACTCCCTGTGCGGGGCCTACTGCGTGCTGTTCGGCTTCTTCGTCCTCTACGCCCACAGCACCACTCTGGACTTCACCCCCGGCGGCGTGCTGGACCCGAAAAAAATCGCCGGGAACGAGGGGCTGCTTCTGCTGGCGGCGTTTTTGATGCTGCTGGGCTTTGGCGTGAAGGCGGGCATGTTCCCCCTCCACGGCTGGCTGTCGTCGGCCCATCCCGTGGCCCCCGCGCCCGCCTCCGCCGTGCTGTCCGGCATCATTGTCAAAATCGGCGCGCTGGGGGCCTTACGGGTGGTGTGCTACCTGTTCGGCCTGGAGTTCCTCCGGAACACCTGGGTCCAGACCACCCTGCTGATTTTGAGTCTGGTCACGGTGGTCATGGGCTCCATGCTGGCCTTTCTGGAGCGCGGCTTCAAGCGCCGTCTGGCTTACTCCACGGTCAGCCAGATCTCCTACGTGCTGTTCGGCCTGTACCTGATGCAGCCCGCCGCCATTTACGGCGCCCTGCTCCATGTGGTGTTTCATGCCGTGATGAAAAGCTGTCTGTTTTTGTGCGCCGGGTCGGTCATCACCCACTCCGGCTTCACCCAGGTGGACCAGCTCCGGGGCGTGGGAAAGGGGATGCCCTGGACCATGTGGTGCTTTACCCTGTGTTCCCTGTCTCTGGTGGGCATCCCGCCTCTGTGCGGCTTTGTGAGCAAGTGGTATCTATGCCTGGGGGCCTTGGACTCCGGCATGGCGGTGTTCTCCTGGGCGGGGCCGGTGTGCCTGCTGGTCAGCGCCCTGCTGACGGCGGGCTATCTGCTGCCCATCTCCATCCGGGCCTTTTTCCCCGGAGCCAGCTACGATTACTCCTGCATCAAGGCAAAGGAGGCCTCCCCGGCCATGCTGGTCCCCGTGGTGGTGCTGACCGTTCTGGCGGCGGCGCTGGGGCTGTTCCCCGATTCCCTGGCGGCTGTGCTGGCCGCGCTGTCGTGAGAGGAGGGCGTATTTTATGCTGCTGTTTACTGCGATCATGCTCCCCATCCTGGGCAGCATTCTGATTGCGCTGTTTCCTGGCAAATACCCCCGGACCCGGCAGATCATTGTACTGCTGGTGGTGCTGCTGACCAGCGTATTCGCCCTGAGCGCGGTATTTACCCCGCCGGAGGGCCGGTTCCCCATTGTGCTGTTTGTCAACAACCTGTCCCTGTCCCTGCGGCTGGGCGGCCTGGGCCGGATTTTCGGGGGGCTGGTGGCGGTCCTGTGGCCGATGGCTACCCTGTACGCCTTTGAGTACATGAAGCACGACGCCAACCCCCGGTCGTTTTTCATGTTCTACACCATGACCTACGGGGTCACCCTGGGCATCGCCTTTTCCGAGGATATGCTCACCATGTACTTCTTCTATGAGCTGCTGACCCTGTGTACCCTCCCCCTGGTGCTGCACACCAGGACCAGAGAAGCGGTGCTGGCCAGCCGGAAGTACCTGTACTACTCCCTGGGCGGCGCGGCCTTCGCCTTTCTGGGACTGGTCTATCTGATGATGTACGGCGTTTCGGTGGACTTCCAGCTGGGCGGCGTGCTCACCCCGGAGACCATCGCCCAGCGGGGGGATATCCTGCTGGTGATTTACGTCATTGCCTTTTTGGGATTCTCCGTAAAGGCGGCCATGTTCCCCTTCAGCGGGTGGCTCCCCACGGCGGGCGTGGCCCCCACGCCGGTGACCGCTCTGCTCCACGCCGTCGCGGTGGTGAAAGCAGGGGCCTTTGCCCTGATCCGCCTGACCTACTACAGCTTCGGGGCGGATTTTCTCCGGGGCACCTGGGCACAGAGCGCGGTTATGGGGCTGACCATCCTGACCATTATCTATGGATGCAGCCGGGCCTTGAAAGAGACCCATTTCAAGCGCCGTCTGGCCTGGTCCACCGTCAGCAACCTGTCCTATATTCTGTTCGGGGTGACGATCATGACCCCCCTGGGGCTGGCCGGGGCCATCACCCATCTGGTGTGCCACGCCTTTATGAAAATCACCGGATTTTTCTGTGCCGGTGCGGTGATCCACCAGACCGAGCGGCAGTACGTCCACCAGCTCAACGGCCTGGGCCGGAGTATGCCCGCGATTTTCGGCTGCTTCACCGTGGCCTCCCTGGCCCTGATGGGCGTACCGGGGCTGGCCGGGTTTATCAGCAAGTGGAGCCTGGCCCAGGCGGCTATCCAGAGCGGCAGTCCCCTGGCGGCGGCGGGCGCGGGCGCTTTGCTCATTTCCGCCCTGCTGACGGCCTGCTATCTGTTGAGCATCGTCGTGCGGGCGTTCTTTCCCCCGGCGGACTTTGACGAGCGCTCGCTGGAGGGTGTGCGGGACCCAGGCTGGATGATGCTTGTACCCATTTTCCTGCTGGCCGGGGTGGTCATTTTCCTGGGGCTTTGCAGTACGCCCCTGCTCCAGTTCATCGCCGGTGTGGCCGGCGGACAGATTTAAAAGGAGGGGAGACTTATGACGCCTTGGATTCTGCTGCTCCCCATTTTGTTCCCCATGGCCGGGGCGGTCCTGTGCTGGATCGCGGGCCGGTTCACCAAGACGGGCCGGGACTGGGCGGTCATTGCCGTGACCGCCCTGGAGCTGGGTGTGCTGGGGTACTTCTTCACCCTGCCGGATCTGACGCTGCAAGTTCCCTGGGTGTGCGGCCTGGGGCTGACCCTGACTCTGGACGGCTTCCGGCGGCTCTACACCCTGATTGGCGGCTTTATGTGGCTCGTCTCCGCGCTGGCCTCCCCCCGGTACTTCCGGCGCTACCGCCGCCGGAACCGGTACTATTTCTTCTTCCTGCTCACTCTGGGCGCTACGGTCGGGGTGTTCCTGGCGGCGGACCTGACCTCCGTATTCCTGTTTTTTGAGATCATGTCCCTGGCCTCCTACGTGTGGGTGGCCCAGGACGAGCGGCGGGAGTCCCTCCGGGCGGGGGACACCTACCTGGCTGTCTCCGTGGTGGGCGGGCTGGTGATGCTGATGGGCCTGCTTCTGCTCTCCGCCCAGGCCCAGACCCAGACCACCCGCTATATCGCCGGGTTCTGCCTGCTCTTCGGCTTCGGGGCCAAGGCCGGTTCCTTCCCCCTGCACATCTGGCTTCCCAAGGCCCACCCCGTCGCCCCCGCGCCGGCCTCCGCCCTGCTGTCGGGCATTTTGACCAAGGCGGGTATTTTCGGCGTTCTGATGCTGTCCACGGATTTGTTCCGGGGGGACCAGCTCTGGGGACGGGTGATTTTGTATCTGGGCTGTGCGACCATGGTGCTGGGGGCGGTGCTGGCGGTGTTTTCCATGGACCTGAAGCGCACGCTGGCCTGCTCCTCCGTGTCGCAGATCGGGTTTATTCTGGTGGGGATCGGCGTCAGCACGCTCCTGCGGGCGGAAAACGCCCTGGCCGCACGGGGCGCCCTGCTGCACATGGTCAACCACTCGCTGATTAAGCTGGTGCTGTTTTTGGCCGCCGGTGTGGTGTTCCAGAACATCCACAAGCTGGATCTCAATGAGATCCGGGGCTTCGGGCGGGGAAAACCCCTGCTGCACTTCGTTTTCCTGATGGGCGCTTTGGGCGTGGGGGGCATTCCCCTTTGGAACGGCTATGTGAGCAAAACTCTGCTCCACGAGGCCATTTTAGAGCTGGGCTATCCGGTCATCGAGCCTCTGTTCCTACTCAGCGGCGGGCTGACCCTGGCCTATATGGGCAAGCTGTATGTCACGCTGTTCTGGCAGAAGAACCAGGACCCGGCGTGTCAGGCGCGCTTTGACGGGATACGGCAGTATATGGACCCGGCTGCGGCGTTCGGCCTGACCGTCAGCGCCTTGCTGCTGCCTCTGCTGGGCGCGGTGCCCAACCGGACCGCCGACCGGGTGGCGGATTTCGGGCAGGCCTTCCTGGCGGCGGGGGAGCTGGACACCATTGGCACCGACCACTGCTCGTTCTACTTCAACCCCACGAAGCAATTGGGAGAGGCGGATTTCGCCGCCATTCCCGGCGGCATTCCCGGTGTGGAGCACCGGGTGGAGCTGATGTACACCTATGGCGTGGCCGCCGGGCGCATCACCGCCCACCAGATGATGAAGGCCCTGTCCGAGCATCCGGCCAAGCTCTTTGGCATGTACCCCCGAAAAGGGGCTCTGGCCGTGGGGAGCGACGCCGACATCACCATCCTGGACCCCAACGCCTCCCGGGTCATCACCGCCGCGGGGCAGGTGCAGAACGTGGACTACACGCCCTACGAGGGCATGGAGAGCCGGTGCGGCATTGACACGGTCCTCCTCTCCGGCGTGGTGGCGGCCCAGGGGGGCAGGGTCCTGCTGGAGAACCGGGGCCGCTATGTCCGCCGGGGGAGCGCCCAATTTTGGCGGTGAGGCTGGGGGCCGTCCTGATGGCCTCCGGCAGCGGGCGGCGGTTCGGGGGCAACAAGCTCCTGATTCCCGTGGAGGGGGTCCCCCTCATACAGCGGACGATGGACGCCCTGCCCGCCGGGCTTTTTGCGCGGGCGGCGGTGTGCTCGCCCTACCCGGAGGTGCTCGCCCTGGCGGAGCGGCGGGGGTATCTGGCCCGCTTCAACGCCCAGGCCGGGGAGGGCATTGCCGCCTCCATCCGCCTGGGCCTGTCCGCCCTGGGGGAGGGGGACGGGGCCCTGTTCGCCGTGTGCGACCAGCCCTTTTTGAACACACAGAGGATTTTGCGCCTGATGAACGCCTTTGCGGAATCACCCGCCTCCATCTGCGCCCTGGCCTGGGGCGGGGCGCGGGGCAACCCCGTGGTGTTTCCGCAGGACCTGTTTGCCGGGCTGTCCGCCCTCACCGGGGACACCGGCGGCGGGGCGGGGATTCGGGCCCACCGGGACCGGCTGCGGCTGGTGGAGGCATCCTCCCCCCTGGAGTTGCGGGACGTGGACGCCCCGGAGGATATGATATAGGAGCGATTTCGACTATGACGACTCTCACATGGTATGAGCTGGGGTGCTTCCTGCTGCTCTATTCCTTTTTCGGCTGGCTGGCGGAGGCCGCTTTTTTTGCCCTGACCAAGCGGAGGTTTTATAACCGGGGCGTGCTGACCCTCCCCCTGCTGCCCTCCCACGGAGTGACCTTTACCCTGCTGATTCTCAACCTGCCCTCTTTCGGGGGGAACCACGTTTTCCAGTTTCTGGCCACCATGGCCATCCTGACGGTGGTGGAGGCCCTGTCCGATTTCTTCTTCCTGCGCATCAGTCCAAAGCTCCGCAGCGGACTGGAGCGGGAACAGCTCTTCTCCGGCAGCAAGAAGGGGCTGCTCTTCTCGGCCCTTCTGGCCGGGGTGTATTATCTGGTCTATCTCATGATCCATCCCCTGCTTCTGGCGCTGGTGCTGCTGGTGCCGCCGCTGGTTTTGCAGCTGCTGGTGAGTTTTTTTGGGGTGCTGGCTCTGGTGGACCTGCTGGTGGTATCCTACGCCCTGCGGAAGGGCGGGCCCCGGAGCTTTACCCAGCTTCAGCAGGGGAGCCCTCAGCGGGCCCTGGCTGTACGCCTGACGTACGCCGTATGGGACCGTCTGGAGAAGGCCTACCCCAGGACCCAGGGCCTCACCCCCCAGGAGCGCAAAACCGCCACCTTTGCCCAGGGGCTGTGCATGGATAAGCTGGTCTGGGTGTTCCTCATTTCCGCCCTGCTGGGGGATATCATTGAAACCTTTTACTGCCGTCTGGTGGGCGGGGCGTGGGTGAGCCGCTCCAGTGTGCTCTATGGGCCCTTCAGCATTGTGTGGGGGCTGGGGGCGGTGGTGCTCACCGTGATCCTCCAGCGGCTGGCGGACAAACCGGACCGGTATGTGTTCGCGGCGGGCTTCTTCATCGGCGGAGCCTATGAGTACATGTGCAGTGTCTTTACCGAGCTGGTCTTTGGCACCGTCTTTTGGGATTACAGCGAGATGCCCCTGAACATCGGCGGGCGGACCAATGTGCTCTTTTGCTTCTTCTGGGGCATTCTGGCGGTGATTTGGATCAAGGTCATTTATCCCCCCATGTCCGGGGCCATTGAGAAGGTCCCCGCCCGTGCGGGGAAGGCGGTAACCTGGGTGCTTGTCTTTGTGATGGTGTGCAACGGCCTGCTGACCTGCATGGCGATGCTGCGCTACAGCGCCCGGACCATCCAGCCGGAGAGCCGCAATCTCTTTGAGGAATTTCTGGATACTCAGTATAACGACGCATTTATGGAACACCGGTGGCCGAATATGATGACGGCCCAGACGGCGGACCCTTCGTAAAATTTCATTGACGCGGCGGAGGTTTTGCAATATAATAAGCGCATACTTGCAAAAAGGAGTTGGACTGCCATGCTGCAAACCGTCATTCCCCAGGGATACGCCCCCTGCCTGAACCTCTACGATACCCAAAAGGCCATCGGCCTGCTCAAGCGCCTGTTTGAGGATACCTTGGGCGGGGCCCTTCATCTGCGCCGGGTATCCGCCCCCCTGTTTGTGGAGGCCTCCACCGGACTCAACGACGATTTGAACGGTGTGGAGCGTCCCGTCTCTTTTGACATACCCGACGCCGGACGGGACGCCCAGGTGGTCCACTCCCTGGCCAAGTGGAAGCGCATGGCCCTG
>OFGR01002769.1_pt1 | contig 11163 bp, 10 predicted proteins | sample 1521811 | NCBI WGS metagenome assembly OFGR01 (sample SAMEA3504098, study PRJEB24116) | mouse gut metagenome | biome: mouse gut; feature: mouse-associated habitat; material: faeces | place: Denmark | collected 2011
CCAGCAGCTCAGAGGCAAAATCCTTGTCAATCACCGCCGCCGCGCCCTTGAGGTGGTTCTTCTCCGTGCGGTAGACCGGGATTCCCCCGCCGCCGCAGCAGATGACCAGATGGCCGTCCTCGGTCAGAGCACGGATGGCGCCGGCCTCAATGATGTGCTTGGGCTTGGGGGAGGCCACGTACCGCCGCCAGCCCCGGCCCGCGTCCTCCCGGACCAGATTGCCGGTCTTGGCCGCGTACTCCTTGGCCTCCCGCTCGGTCATGAACTTGCCGATGGGCTTGGAGGGGTGGTCAAAGGCCGGGTCCGACGGGTCCACCTCCACCTGAGTGACAATGGAGCACACGGGCATGTTGCCGATGCCGCGGTTGAGCAGCTCCTCCCGGAAGGCGTTTTGCAGATCGTAGCCAATGTAGGCCTGGCTCATGGCCCCGCAGACGGACAGCGGGGTGAAGCCCTGGCTGGGATCCTCCTTCTGGAGGGCTGCCATGGCGTTGTTGATAATCCCCACCTGGGGTCCGTTTCCGTGGGCCACCACCACCTGATTGCCGTCCTCGATCAGATCCACGATGGCCCGGGCGGTGATTTTCACCGCTGCCGCCTGCTCGGGCAGCGTGTTCCCCAGGGCGTTGCCCCCCAGGGCGATGACGATGCGCTTGCTCATACCTTACTTCCTCAAATTCCTTTCAGTAGCCATACTGTTTCCTCTGGTACGGTTTCGCTCTTCACAGGGAAAAGTATGTATACCTAAAACGCCTTCCGCCGCCCGCCGGCACGCTCCAGCGCCCGCAGCGCGCCCACAGGGTCCTTGACCTTGCTCAGGAAGATCATGGCCGCGATGATGTAGGGCTTGAAGGACGCCTCCTTGTACAGGGGCTGGATATACCGGTCAAAGACGGAGTTATCCACCTCGCCCTCCTGGCAGCTCAGGCCCGTGATGTCCGCGGGCAGGCAGTGCATGTAAAGCGCCCGGCCCTCCCGGGTCAGCTTCATCATCTCCTCGGTGCAGGACCAGTCCTTATGCTGGGCGTTCTGGGCCAGCAGCTCCTGCTCCAGCCGGTCAATGCCCGCCTTGTCCCCCTCCCGGTAGAGCCGGGTGCGCTTCTCCATGGCCTTGAAGGGGGCCCAGCTCTTGGGGTAGACAATGTCCGCGCCCCGGAAGGCCTCCTCCATGGAGTTCACCTTCCGGAAGGCCCCGCCGGAGGCCGCCGCGTTTTTCCGGGCCACGTCCTCGATCTCCGGCATCACCTCGTACCCCTCCGGATGGGCCAGGGTCACGTCCATGCCGAACCGGGTGAACAGGCCGATGATGCCCTGGGGCACGCTCAGGGGCTTGCCGTAGCTGGGGGAGTAGGCCCAGGTCATGGCAACCTTTTTCCCCTTCAGGTTCTCCACGCCGCCGAACTGGTGGATCACGTGGAGCAGGTCCGCCATGGACTGGGTGGGGTGGTCCACGTCGCACTGGAGGTTCACCAGGGTGGGCCGCTGCTCCAGAATGCCCTTCTCATACCCCTCGTCCAGGGCGTCCATGAAGGTCTTCTGGTACTTGTGGCCCTCCTCAATAAACATGTCGTCCCGGATGCCGATCACGTCGGCCATGAAGGAGACCATGTTGGCCGTCTCCCGGACCGTCTCGCCGTGGGCAATCTGGCTCTTCTTCTCGTCCAGATCGCTGACCTCCAGGCCAAGCAGGTTGCAGGCGGAGGCGAAGGAGAACCGGGTGCGGGTGGAGTTGTCGCGGAAAATGGAGATGCCCAGGCCGGAGTCGAAGATCCGGGTGGAGATGTTCCGCTCCCGCAGATCCCGCAGGGCGTCGGCCACGGCAAAGACCGCCGCCAGCTCGTCGTCCGTCTTGTCCCAGGTCCAGTAGAAGTCGTTTTTGTACATGCCGTTGATCTTCAGCTTTTCCAGGCCCTGGGCCAGCTGCTCTGTCTTGCTCATTGCTTATCGTCTCCTTTATGTCTTTATTTTATGCGGCCTGTTCTTTTTCTTTGTGAACAAGAAAAAGAACCAGAAAGAAAAACCTTTTAACGTTTTTTCCCTGTTTTCAACTATTTGATATCGTTGTCCGTCTTGCCGCCCCTGTACTCGCACACGTCCTCGCCGCCCCTGCCCTTGTAGAGCCCCACGCAGGCCGCGTACACCGCCGCGCAGGTGACCAGATCCTGCTTCCAGGTGATCTCGTTGGGGGCGTGGGCCTGGCTCTCCGCGCCGGGGCCGAAGCCCACGCAGGGGATGCCGTACCGGCCCTGGATGGACACGCCGTTGGTGGAGAAGGTCCACTTGTCGATGAGGGGACGGCGGCGCAGGCGCATGGCGTCCAGCCTCTCGTCCGGGTCCGCGTGGCCCACCCGCTCCGGACCGTAGAGGGCTTTGTGGGCCTCCGCCAGGGCCTGGACGTGGGGGGCGCTCTCCTTGTTGATCCAGGTGGGGAAATAGCACTCGGTCTCGTACTTCAGCCCCGTCCAGGCCGGACGGTCATACATGTACATGCTCACCTTCACGTCCTCGCCGTACTTGCGCACCGCCGGCAGGGCCCGGATCTCCTCCAGGCAGCTGTCCCAGGTCTCCCCGGCGGTCATGCGCCGGTCAATGGACACCGCGCAGCTGTCCGCCACCGCGCACCGGCTGGGGGAGGTGAAGAAAATCTGGCTCACCGTGCAGGTGCCCCGGCCCAGGAACCGGGCGTCCTCGTAGTGGTCCGGGTTGTACTGGGGACTCAGCATCTTCACCAGCCCCTTGATCTCCGTCCCCTCCCCGTCGTCGTTGTCGTTGAGGGCCCGGATCTCCTGGACAATATCGGCCATCTTATAGATGGCGTTGTCCCCCCGCTCCGGGGCGGAGCCGTGGCAGCTGACGCCCTTCACGTCCACCCGGATCTCCATGCGGCCCCGGTGGCCCCGGTAAATGCCGCCGTCGGTGGGCTCGGTGGACACCACGAACTCCGGCGTGATGCCGTCCTCGTTGTGGATGTACTGCCAGCACAGGCCGTCGCAGTCCTCCTCCTGGACCGTGGCCGCCACCAGAATCGCGTACCCCTCGGGGATGAGGCCCAGATCCTTCATGATCTTCGCCCCGTACACCGCCGACACAACGCCGCCCTCCTGGTCCGATCCGCCCCGGCCGTAGATGACGTCCTCGGTCTCGTAGCCCTGGTAGGGATCGTGGTCCCAGTTGCCGGCGTTGCCCACGCCCACGGTGTCGATGTGTCCGTCAAAGGCGATCACCTTGTCCCCCTGGCCCATCCAGCCCAGGGCGTTGCCCTGGGGATCAATCTCCGTGCGGTCAAAGCCCAGCCGCTCCATCTCCAGAATGGTGCGCTTGATGACCCCCTCCTCGCCGCAGCTCTCGCTGGGAATGGCGATCAGGTCCCGCAGGAATTTGCTCATGTTCTCCCGGTAGCCCTCCGATGCCCGCTTGATGCCCTCAAAGTCCATAGGTCACGCCCTCCGTTTCATGTATTTTCAGTCAACATTCTTTTTCTTGAAAGAAAAAGAATCAAAAAGAACTTGGGCAGCGCAGGCGCTGCCGGGCCGGCCGTTGGCCGAAGCCCCGTGGCGGCCCCTCTCCGGACAGACGCCGCAGCCCCTCTCTATCCTTATCATAGCATAGAAATCGCGGTTGTCAAACAATTTTTTTGAAAAGCTAAAAATCTTTTTGAAAACCCATTGCATTCTCCTCTCAATGCTGGTATGATGGACCCGGAAGCACATCCGGAACCGCGAAAATCAGCCCCGGCCCAGGCCGGGGAGAGGGAGGTTGATACCGTTTTGGAAGCCCATCAGCTGTCCGTACTCAAGCAGGTGGCCGCCGCCCTGGCCGCCCAGTTCGGCTCCAACTGCGAGGTGGTGGTCCACGATCTGGAGAGCCAGGATCCGGCCCACTCCATCGTCCACATCGAAAACGGCCACGTCACCGGCCGCAAGGTGGGGGACGGCCCCTCCAACGTGGTTCTGGAGCAGATCATGAGCCACAACGAGGACCCCCAGGACTGCCTGGGCTACCTCTGCCGCACCGACGGCGGCAAGGTCCTCAAATCCTCCACCGTCTACGTCCGCTCCCCCGGCGGGGCGGTCTCCGGCATCCTGTCCATCAACTTCGACATCTCCGCCCTTCTGATGGTGGAGCAGGCCGTGTCCGGCATCACCAGCACCCCCTGCGGCCGGCGGGAGGAGAACATCGCCGTGGTCAACGTCAACGACATGCTGGACGGCCTCATCGAGCAGAGCGTGGCCCTGGTGGGCAAGCCGGCGGCTCTGATGAACAAGGACGACAAGGTCCGGGCCATCCAGTTCCTCAGCCAGCACGGGGCGTTTCTGGTCACCAAGAGCGGCGACAAGGTGGCCAAGTATTTCGGCATCTCCAAATACACGCTGTATTCTTACATTGATCTAAAACAGGAGGAAAAGCGCCATGAGCAAGATTGATCTCACCATCCACAGAGAAATCCTCTCCAAGAACGTGCAGAAGGCAAGGGAGAACAACGTTATCATTCCCACCATCGCCCAGATGCAGAACCCGGAGACCATCCCGGCCCCCATTCAGGAGAAGCTCAGGGGCGTGGGCCTGTGGGACGTGAACCCCCTGAACCTCTTCCGCATCACCTGGAAGAACGAGGCCAAGGAGAGCGGCGGCCTGTTCCAGGCCGTGCCCAACTACGTGGAGATCCCCAGCAGCCTCTCCGGCGTGCCCTGCCGGATCATCGCCATGGCGGGCAAGTGGTTCCCCACCGGATGCCACAAGGTGGGCGCGTCCTTCGGCTGCCTGGCCCCCCGGCTGGTCACCGGCCAGTTTGACGCCTCCTGGCACAAGGCCGTCTGGCCCTCCACCGGCAACTACTGCCGGGGCGGCGCGTTCAACTCCAAGCTGCTGGCCTGCGAGAGCGTGGCGATTCTCCCCGCCGAGATGAGCCAGGAGCGGTTCAGCTGGCTCAAGTCCATTGCCGGAGAGGTCATCGCCACCCCGGGGTGCGAGAGCAACGTGAAGGAGATCTTTGACAAGACCTGGGAGCTCAAGCAGGACCCCCAGTACATGATCTTCAACCAGTTTGAGGAGATGGGCAACCCCCTGTGGCACTACAACGTCACCGGCTATGCCCTGGCGGACCTCTTTGAGGCCGTGAAGCGGCCCGGGGACCGCTTTGCCGGGGCCTGCTTCACCTCCGGCTCCGCCGGGACCATGAGCGCGGGCGATCTGCTCAAGGAGCGCTATCCCCATCTCAAGCTGGCCGTGGGCGAGGCCCTCCAGTGCCCGACTATCCTGGACAACGGCTTCGGCGGCCACCGCATCGAGGGCATCGGAGACAAGCATATCCCCTGGATCCACAACGTGAAGAACACAGACATGGCCATTGCCATTGACGACGAGGACAGCCAGCGGCTGCTGCGCCTGTTCAACACCCCCGACGGGGCCAGGTACCTCAAGGAGGAGCTGGGTCTGGAGGACGCGCTCCTTGAGAAGCTGCGCTGGCTGGGGATCAGCGGCATTGCCAATGTGCTGTGCTGCATCAAGCTGGCGAAATACTACGAGCTCACCGAGCACGACGTGGTGGGCACGGTGCTGACGGACAGCGCGGCCATGTATCAGAGCCGGATCACGGAGCTGGACGAGATGCACGGGGCGTACAGCGTCCACGAGGCGGCCCTGGACCACCACCTGCACATGCTGGGGCTCAAGACGGACAGCCTTAAGGAGCTGACGTACACGGACCGCAAGCGGGTCCACAACCTGAAGTACTACACCTGGGTGGAGCAGCAGGCCCGGGACGTGAAGGATCTGAACGCCCTGTGGTACGATACGGAGAACACCTGGGACGCGGTCCACGCCCAGGCCGCCGAGCTGGATGAGCTCATCAACGAGTTCAACGAGGCCACGGGCCTGTTGAAGAACCTGTAATGTATTCATTCTTTTCTTTGTGAACAAAGAAAAGAATCAAAAGAAAAACTTTAAAAGGGCGGGACCGCTGGCCCCGCCCTTTTCGCTTATTCAGTTTCCTCGTCGTCCCCGTCATCCAGGTACATCTCCTCTGCGTCCTGCTGGGCCCGGATAAGAATATCCTGTGCCTTGATATAATTTTGCTCCTCCATCGCTTTGAGCGCGTCTGTGATACCATTGAATAATCGAGTGTAGTATTTTGGGAAATTTTCCATGATTATGCCCCCTTTTTTCAGATATTTATAGCTTAACATGCCGCAAGGCGAAATGCAATACTTTAGCAAAGCATATTTTATATACATATTTCAATACCATAGCCATATATAATATATGGCGAGGTGCAATATGCGGAAATTTAAGATTCCTAAGATCTACACAACCACAAATAAAACCATCCGTTTTCCTGACGATGTTATCGCAGACGTTGAGGAGGCAATTCGCGGGACAAACTGCAATTTTTCGGCATTTGTGATTGAGGCGGTCCGCGTTGCCCTGGAAAATCTCCGGGAAGACGAACCATAAGCAAATCCACAGGTGCAGGTGCGCTTCTGGATCCGGGGCCGGATGTACGATGGAGGCCCCTGTAACCCCCTCTAAAGTTCTTTTTTGATTCTTTTTTCTTTCAAGAAAAAAGAATGATTACTAAAAGGAGCACCGCCATGAAAAACGTGAAACACGCGAAATGCGTGAGATGCGGGAGGATTTACGCCGCCGCGCCCGATCTGACCAGCTGCGCCTGCGGCGGCATTCTGGATATCGTTTACGACTACGACTACATCCGCTCCACCTTCACCAAGGACGATCTGGCACAGCGCCGGGACAGCACCATGTGGCGCTTCCGTGAGCTGCTTCCGGTGGAGGAGGACACCCCCCTGCCCCCCCTGCGGGTGGGCGGCAGCCCCCTCTATGAGGCGGACGCGCTGGCCCAGGAGCTGGGCCTTGCCAAGCTCTACATCAAGGACGACGGCATCAACCCCACCGCCTCCCTGAAGGACCGGGCCAGCGCTATGGCCGTGGCCAAGGCCCGGGAGGCGGGAGCCCAGGTGATCGCCTGCTCCTCCACCGGCAACGCCGCCTCCTCCCTGGCCGGCAACGCGGCGGCGGCAGGACTGAGCACCTACATCTTCGTGCCCAGCCGGGCCCCCAAGGGGAAAGTGGCACAGCTGATGACCTTCGGGGCCACGGTGGTGTCGGTCCAGGGCAGCTATGAGGACACCTTCGAGCTGAGCAGGGCCGCCATCGAAAAATGGGGCTGGTACAACCGCAACGCCGCCATTAATCCCTACCTCTCCGAGGGGAAAAAGACCGTGGGCCTGGAGATCATGGAGCAGCTGAACTGGGCGGCGCCGGACTATATCGCCATCTCCGTGGGAGACGGCTGCACCATAGCCGGGCTCTGGAAGGGGCTTAAGGACCTCCACGCCATAGGGTTCATTGACCGCCTGCCCCGCCTGATCTCCGTTCAGGCGGAGGGGTGCTGCCCCCTGAACCGGGCCATTGAGACCGGCGAGGACTGGCGGCCCATGGAGGAGAACACCCTGGCCGACTCCATCGCCGTAGGCGTGCCCCGGAACGCGGACAAGGCCCTCATGGCGATTCGGGAGTCCGACGGCCTGACGGTGAACGTCTCCGATCAGGAGATTATGGCGGCGCAGAAGCTGCTGGGCCGCCGGTGCGGCGTGTTCGGCGAGCCGGCGGGGGTGACGGGCACCGCAGGGCTGAAAAAGCTGTGCCAGGCGGGCAGGATCCCCTCCGACGCCGTTGTGGTCAGCGTGGTCACCGGCAGCGGGCTCAAGGACGTGGCCAACGCCATCGCCGCCTGCGGCGAGCCCATCTCCATCCCCGGGGACATGGCCCTGCTGGAGGCGGCCTTCCGGCAGGCGGGGATCCGGGCGTAGCCCTTTCCCCCTTTGACATTCCCGCCTTTTGGTAGTACAATAGAGAAAACAAAAGAAGGAATGATTGATACGCCATACATCTACGAAACCGATATTACCTACCCTGATGTAGGAATTGACCGCCGGCTGGACCACCGGGGCCTGCTGCGCATCCTCCAGGAGGCCGCGGCCATCGCCTCCGACGAGCGGGGCTACGGCGCCAAGGACGTGCCCCGCACCGGCGTATGCTGGCTTCTCTCCGGCTGGCGGGCGGAGCTGCGGACCCGTCCCTTCTGGCGGACCCATCTGCGGACGGAGACCTGGCCCCGGTCCCTGGACGGCTTCTTCTCAGAGCGGGACTTTCTGGTCTGGCAGGGGGAGGAGCTGATTGCCCGGGGCTCCTCCAAGTGGATCCTGGTGAACGCCGTCACCGGCAAGCTCACCCGGGTCACCGGCGCGGTCCGGTCCGCCTACGACATGGAGGAGCGGAGCGTATTCGGCACGCCCCTGCGCACCAATGGCAAGACCCCGCCCGGCACGCCCCCGGCCTTTTCGACGCTGGCCGGGCGGCGGGACATGGACGTCAACCGCCACGTCAACAACATCCACTATCTGGACTACGCCCTGGAGGCCCTGCCCCAGGAGGTGTTTGACCACCTGCCCGGCACGGTGGAGGTGGCCTTCCGCCGGCAGATCCTGGAGGGCACGCCCATCCGGTGCCTGTACACCCTCACGGAGGACGGGAGGCATCAGGTGGAGATCCAGAGCGGCGGGGGGAAGGGGACCCGCCACGCCTTTGTGTGGTTCTATGAACGAAACGAATAAACGACGGAGGAGACTGACAATGACCGAATTACTGGACTTTCTATCCCGCAGCCCCAGCCGCTACCACGCGGCGGCCAATCTGGCGGAGGAGCTGGAGCGGAACGGCTACACCCGCCTGTATGAGGGCGCGGACTGGGCGCTGGCCCCGGGCGGGAGGTACTACGTCACCCGCAACGGCTCCGCCCTGGCGGCGTTCCGGATCCCCGGCGGGGACTTCTCCGGCTTTATGATCTCCGCCAGCCACTCCGACGCGCCCTGCCTGCGGGTGAAGGAGAACGCGGAGCTGGCCGGGCCGGAGAGCTACGTGCGGCTGAACGTGGAGAAGTACGGCGGGATGCTGTGCGCGCCCTGGATGGACCGGCCCCTGACCGTGGCGGGCCGGGTGCTGGTGCAGACGGCGGACGGCGTGGAGACCCGGCTGGTGTACGTGGACCGGGATCTGCTGCTGATCCCCAGCGTGGCGATCCACATGAACCGGAAGGCCAACGACGGCTACTCATATGACCCCAAGACCGACATGGTTCCCCTGATGGGGCTGGGTCTGGAGAAGGGCAGCTTCCGGGCCATTGTGGCCCAGGCGGCGGGCTGCGAGGCCGGGGACATCCTGGGCACGGACCTGTTCCTCTGCCTGCGGCAGAAGCCGCTGGTCTGGGGGGCGAATGGGGAGTTTGTCTCCGCCGCCGGGCTGGATGACCTCCAGTGCGCCTATGGGTGCTTCAAGGGCTTCATGGAGGCGAAGGAGAGCAGCAGGGAGAAAATCGCACCCATCGCCGCTGCCATCAGCATGGCCAAAAGCTCCAAGCCTTGCAGGGTTATCCAGTCTCCGGTGGCTTTTGCCGTCTCAAAGACCGCTGTCCCCTGCATGGTGCGGACAAAGAGGACACCGATGAAGGCGCCAAAGATCATGATACCTTCCAACGCCAGGTTGATGATACCACTTCGCTCTGCGAATACCCCGGCCAGAGCAACGATCATCAGAGGAACGGCATAAATCAAGGTCTGCTGTACAAGAAACGTCATGCCTCTTTGCCTCCTTTCCCATCGTCCGTGACCCCTTCCTTTGTTCCTGGTTCTGCGGCCGTGTCGCAATTTGGGCCAGTCCCATTGGGAGCCTCCAAGGCCTTTTTCTTTTTCCAGCCACCGATTAGCATTTTAATGACCAGGGAGAAAGCACTCAGATAAACGATGGTGGCGATGATCACGTTGGTGATGTACTCATTATAGGCGGTGAGGTTTGTAAGCTGCAAGCCGGAAATATCCAGCATCGACATAAAGCAGCCGGTGAAAATTACCGCAATGGGGTTGTTGGCTGCCAACAGTGCCACCGGGATGCCGTTGAAGCCTGTCCCCGGTAGGGACTGATAGGTGGACCAGAAAAACTCCGTGTTGCCAGAGAGGTAGTACAGAGAAGCCCCAGCGGCGGACAGTGCTCCCGCAATGGCCATAGAGAGCACGATGTTTCGCCGGTCCTGGATCCCAGCGTAGCGGGCAGCATGACGGTTTGCACCACAGGCTTTCAGTTGATAACCCAGGGTGGTTTTGTTCATGATCACATACACTAGGATTGCAATAACAATGGCTACCAGGATACCCATGTTGACCTGTGAGTTGGGGAAAATCTTATCCAACCCCATTTTTGGGGTAGCCACACCATTAAAGGTTGTCTTATAAATGTAGCCTGACTTTGTATTCTCCGTGACATTTTTGAATTTGCTGATATCAAAGAGCCAAGTCACTAGGTTAGCTGCCAACCAGTTGGTCATGATACAGGCCAAAACTTCATTGATGTTCAGGAACGCTTTCAGCAGGCCAGGGATCGCGCCCCAAAGGGCCCCGGCCAAACAGCCGCCCAGAAAAGCAATGACCCAAATCAACGCCGGAGGGACAGATGTAGAGGGGATACCCAAGGCCAGCATTAAGGTCGCCATGGTTCCCATGAGGTATTGGCCCGGTGCGCCGATGTTGAAGAGGCCTGTCTTGAACGCCACTGCCACAGACAGGCCTGTGAGGATCAGAGGCGTTGCCCGGAAGAGCATATTTCCGATATTCGTGGGGTTAAAACCAAAGGTCAGGCTTCCGGCGCTGTCCCGCCCCGTGCTAAACAGGCCACCCAAAATCAGACGGATGCCATCCCACGCGCTGGAAAGGCTCAGACCTTTACTGCTGGCACCTACAATCAAAACGATGATGCAGCCCACCGCCAGGCCGATAAAAATGGATAGGATGGAAGCCAGGACAGAACGTGTGGCTTCCTTTTCTAACAGGGAGGAACGCTTTTTCATCCCACTTCCTCCTTCCCCTGCCGCTTTGCCCCGGACATATAGAGGCCAAGCTCTTGCAGGTCGGTCTTTTTGGGGTCCAGCTCACCTACGATTTCCCCTTCATACATGACGAGGATACGGTCAGATAAGCTCATCACCTCTTCTAACTCCAGGGAGACCAGCAGGATGGCCTTGCCCTGGTCCCGCTCATGGATCAATTCGTTGTGGATGTACTCAATGGCACCCACGTCCAAGCCGCGGGTAGGCTG
>OFGR01002770.1_pt1 | contig 11161 bp, 9 predicted proteins | sample 1521811 | NCBI WGS metagenome assembly OFGR01 (sample SAMEA3504098, study PRJEB24116) | mouse gut metagenome | biome: mouse gut; feature: mouse-associated habitat; material: faeces | place: Denmark | collected 2011
GCGGAGGCGGTGACAGCTGCCGGTCAGGCGCTGCTCGTGGCGGGCAGCCTGACCGATCAGAGCAAGGCGCAGACCGCACATATCCGCGCGCTTGGCTGGCAGGTCTTTGAGCTTGAATCCTGTGCCGTATTTGACCCGGAGCGCCAGCGGGAGGCAGAGCAGGAGCTGATCCGGAAGGCTTCGGCAGCTATGGCAGAGACGGGATATGCCATGATCTGTTCCCAGCAGGATGCCAAAAAAGCGGCGGAAGCCAAGGCGCAGGGCAGCCGGCTGGGACTTTCCTGGCAGGATGTGGGCAGGCTGATATCCGGCAGCCTGAGTTATGCCGCGGAGGAGATCCTGAAACAGACAGGCTGCAGGAACCTGGTGGTGGCAGGAGGCGATACCTCCGCGGCAGTGACCAGACAGCTTGGGATCTACCGCATGGAGATCGGCAGGGAGATCGAACCCGGCGTGCCGTTTATGAGGGGAGAATGCCGCCTCGGCACGCTGAACCTGGTATTGAAGTCCGGGAGCTTTGGCAGCGAGGCGTTTTTGGAAAAAGCGGCGGTCAGCACAGTGAATGGAGGATAAGATGACAGATTATTTGAAGAGAATGACGGACAGATATCCGGCGCTGGAGAGCGTGAGGGGGCAAGTGAGCGAGACGTTTGAGATACTCAGAACCTCCTACGAGAACGGCGGCAAGCTGCTGGTCTGCGGAAACGGGGGCAGCGCATCGGATTCCGAGCATATCGTGGGCGAGCTGATGAAGGGATTTTACAGACAGCGCCCCCTTCCGGACGCGGAGAAGGAGGCGATCGGCGAGATCAGCACATTTCTGCAGGGGGCGCTCCCTGCCATTGCGCTGACAGGCCATCCGGCGTTGAGCACGGCATTCCTGAACGATGTGAAGGCGGATATGACTTTTGCACAGCAGGTGTACGGTTACGGGAAGGCGGGCGATGTGCTGATCGCCCTGAGCACCTCCGGCAATTCTGCCAATGTGCTGCATGCGGCGACGGTGGCGAAGGCGAGAAAACTGGCGGTGATCGGCCTGACAGGCAGGGACGGCGGCAGATTGAGGGAGATCTGTGACGTGTGCATCACAGTGCCCGCCTGGGCGACAGCGGATATACAGGAATATCATCTTCCCGTATATCACACCCTGTGCGCGATGCTCGAGGAGTATTTCTTCCCGGAGTGTGATGCGGAAAGGACAGGGACAGACTGATGGATGTGAGACAGATACAGAAAGGGAGAGAGGAGATCTGCCGGATCAGCGCCATGCTTTTTGCAAAGGGGCTGGTCAGCGGCAAGGACGGAAATATCAGCGTCAGGATCGCAGCGGATGAGATGCTGGTGACGCCCTCCGGTGTCTGCAAGGCGTTTTTGGAGCCGGAGATGATCCTGCGCCAGCGGTTTGACGGCACTGTCGTGGAGGGGGAGCTGCGCTCTACGCGGGAGGCGGGGATGCACAGCAGGCTGTATGAGCTGAGACCGAAGATCGGCGCCATCGTGCACACCCACCCGGCGGCAGCCACCGCCTTTGCGGTCTGCGGAGAGGAGCTGCCCCAGGATATCCTGCTCGAGGTGCCTGCCCTGCTGGGGAAAACCGCAGTGGCAGGCTACGCGCCTGCGGGCAGCAGGGAATTGATCGCGGAGGTGGAGAAATGCGCTAAGAGCGACGTGATCCTGCTGCAGAATCACGGTGTCATCACCTGCGGCAGCGATCTGGCGGACGCCTTTGCCAGGATGGACGCCGCGGAAAACGCAGCCAGGACGATCATCTATGCCAGGCTGCTAGGAGAGCCAAAGCGCATGCCGGCGATCCAGCCGTAGCAGACAGCGGCATACTATTGATAACAGAGAGGAAGAGTCAGTTATGAAACCAAGATATCAAGATGAAACATTGAGCTTCCGGGAGCGCGCAAAAGACCTGGTCGCACAGATGACGGTGGACGAGTGCACCACGCAGATGATCTATGAGGCAAAAAAAATAGACCGCCTGGGCATCAAAGCCTACAACTGGTGGAACGAGGCGCTGCACGGGGCGGCGAGGAGCGGGATGTCCACGGTCTTCCCCCAGGCGATCGGTATGGCGGCTTCCTTTGATCCCGAACTGGTGGGAAGGATGGCAGCGGTGGCTGCAACGGAGGGGCGTGCCAAGTACAATACCTTTCAGAAATACAAGGATTACGGCATTTACAAAGGGCTGACGTTCTGGTCGCCCAACGTGAATATCTTTCGGGACCCCAGATGGGGAAGAGGGCAGGAGACCTACGGGGAGGATCCGTATCTGTCGGGAAAGCTCGGCGCCGCCTTTGTCAGGAACCTGCAGGGCGACGATCCCAGATACATGAAGGCGGCTGCCTGCGCGAAGCATTTTGCCGTGCACTCCGGTCCGGAGGATCTGCGTCATGAGTTCGATGCAGTGACCAGCCTGCAGGATCTGGAGGAGACCTATCTGCCCGCGTTTCAGGATCTGGTCGATGCGGGCGTGGAAGGATTTATGGGAGCCTACAACCGCACGAACGGGGAGCCCTGCTGCGGCAGCAGGACGCTGATGGTGGATATCCTGCGCGGCAGATGGAAGTTTGACGGTTACTTTACATCCGACTGCTGGGCGATCGCAGACTTTCATCTGCACCACATGGTGACGAGCACGCCCACGGAATCGGTCGCGCTGGCGCTGAAAAACGGCTGCGACCTGAACTGCGGCAACACCTACGTCTATCTGATGGCGGCGTACCAGGAGGGCAAGATCACGGAGGAGGAGATCCGCACCTCCTGTGAGCGGCTGATGGAGACCAGATTCAAGCTGGGCATGTTCGATGAAAAGACGCCCTTTGACGACATTGATTACAATGCCATCGACACGGAGGAGAGCCGCGCCCTGAATGAGGAGGCAGCCAGAAAAACGCTGGTACTGTTAAAAAATAACGGCGTGCTGCCGCTGCGGAAATACAGACTCCGCAATGTTGCGGTGATCGGTCCCAACGCGAACTCCATCGTTCCGCTGAACGGAAATTATCACGGCACTGCGAACCAGTATCACACCGTGCTCGAGTCCATCCGCAGGGCATTGCCGGATGGCGTGCGCCTGAATTATTCCAGAGGCAGCCACCTCTATGAGTACAAGCTCGAGGATCCCGGCTTTGCGGGAGATTGCCTGGCGGAGGTAAAGGCGCAGACGGATCTGGCGGATGTGGTGATCCTGGTGGTGGGGCTCGACGAGACCATCGAGGGGGAGGAGATCACCGGCAAAGAGGGCTTTACAGGTGATCGCAGCGACCTGCTGCTGCCCAAATGCCAGCAGGATCTGATCGCCACGGTGACGGCGCGCGGCACCCCGGTAGTGCTGGTGAACATGAGCGGCGGTGCGGTGGACTTCGGGGAGGGGAACCGCGCCGACGCGATCATACAGGCGTGGTATCCCGGCGCCCTGGGCGGCAAGGCTGTCAGCGACCTGATCTTCGGCGAGTACTCGCCTTCAGGCAGACTGCCTGTCACCTTCTACCGAAACGACAATACGCTGCCGGATTTTCAGGATTACAGCATGGACAACAGAACCTACAAGTTTTTTAAGGAGAGACCGCTGTATCCTTTCGGTTTCGGCTTGAGCTACACCACCTTCGCGTACAGCGATATGCAGACCGGGCAGGAGACGTTTGCACCGGGAGAGGATGTGACGGTGACTGTAAAGGTCAAAAATACAGGCGGGGTGGCGTCTGACGAGATCGCAGAGTGCTATCTGCGGGATGAGGAGGCGTCCGTCCGCGTTCCGATCCACAAGCTCTGCGGCATGCAGCGCATCACCCTTTTGCCCGGCGAGGAAAAGACGGTGGCTTTCACCGTGGACAGCAGGCAGTTTGCGGTCGTGAACGAGGAGGGGGAACGCGTCTTTGAACCCGGGGCGTTTACCGTTTTTGCGGGCGGCTGCCAGCCGGAACCCTACAGCGAGGAGCTCTCGGGATCCAGGGCGGCATCCGTGCGCGTCACGATGACAGGAGAGGAGGAGCGCGATGGCGAATGAAAATGCATTAAAAAATAAAGTACAGCTGATCACGTATGCGGACGCCCTGGGCGGCGACCTGAAAGCGCTGAATACAGTTCTGACCAGGCATTTTATGGATATCTTTGAGGGGGGCGTGCACATTCTGCCGCCTTTCCCCTCCTCCGGGGACAGGGGGTTTGCGCCCACGACTTATTTTGAGATAGAACCTTCCTTCGGAACCTGGGACGATATGAAGGCGATCGGCGAGCATTTCGGCATCGCGGTGGATCTGATGATCAATCATATTTCCCAGCGCTCCGAGTACTTTCAGGATTTTCTCAAAAAGGGCAGAAAGTCCCGGTATGCGGACTTTTTTCTGACACTCGATAAGGTCTGGCAGGGCGGAGAACCTGTGAAGGCAGACCTGGACAAGGTGGCGCTGCGCCGCCCTGTTCCCTACTCCGAGTTTACGATCGAGGAGACCGGGGAGAAGGAGCGGGTGTGGACTACTTTCGGTGCATCCGATCCCTCTGAGCAGATCGACCTGGACGTACAGTCTCCGGCAGTACAAAAGATGTTTCGGGAGATCCTGACCCTGTTTGCCGAAAACGGTGTCAGGATGGTGCGTCTCGATGCCGTCGGCTATGTGCTGAAAAAGCCCGGGACCAGCTGTTTTTGCCTGGAGCCGGAGATGTATGACTACATCAGCGAAGTGAAGCAGATTACCGATGCCCTGCAGATCGACATTCTGCCGGAGGTGCATGCCGACATCGCGATCCAGTACCGCCTGGCGGGACGGGGCGTATGGATCTATGATTTTATCATGCCGTACATGGTGCTGGACACCCTGCTGTTCAGGCGGCACGACAATCTCTACAAGTATCTGGAAGACCGCCCCGAAAACCAGTTTGTCACGCTGGACTGCCATGACGGTATTCCGGTCAAGCCTGACCTGGACGGCATGATCGACGAGGCGGATGCGCTGGTGGTGGTAAACAAATGCCTGGAAAGAGGCGCGCGCGTAACCCGCGTCCTGTCGGAAAGCCACAAGGGCAGGAACGGCTTTGACGTACATCAGATCGTCTGCACCTACTATGAAGCGCTGGGCTGCGATGATGACGCATACCTGGCGGCGAGGGCGATCCAGTTCTTTGTGCCGGGCATTCCCCAGGTTTACTACGTCGGTATGCTGGCAGGCAAAAACGACACAAGGAGAGTGGATCTGACCGGGGACAACAGAGAGATGAACCGCCACAACTACACGCTGGAGGAGGTCGATGACGCGGTGGGGACAGCGGTGGTCCAGAGACTGATGGCACTGGCGAGATTCCGCAACCGCCATCCCGCGTTTGACGGCACCTTTGAGACCGTTGCATGCCCCAAAGACCGGATATGCATGCGGTGGACGCTGGGTGAGGATTCCTGCACCCTGCATGTGGATCTTGGCGTCCGCAGGACGTATATTGTATCTGTGACAGGCGGCAGGGAAGAGCGGATCGAAGTCTGATCTGGATGCCCTGTTCTCTGTCACAACTCCCGGACTGCCTTTCTGACCCTGAGAATCATGGACGGCGCAACGGAGAGTTCATCAATCCCCATGCGCACAAACTCCCCGGTAAGCTCCAGGTCTGCCCCAAGCTCCCCACAGATACCCGCCCACTTACCATACTTATGCGCGTTGTCCGCCACCATTTTGATCATCCGCAGGATTGCCTTGTGGTGCGGATCATAGAATTCGTCCAGCCGCGCGTTCTGCCTGTCAATGGCAAGCGTGTACTGGGTGAGATCATTGGTTCCGATGCTGAAAAAGTCCACCAGCTGTGCCAGCTCGTCACTGATCATGACCGCCGCCGGCGTCTCGATCATAATTCCCTGATCTGGCTGTCTGTATGGGATACCTATCTCGTCCAGTTCCTCCTGCACTTCCTTTACGATCGCAAAGATCCTGTTTACTTCCTCCACCGATGTGATCATTGGATACATAACAGCGATATTGCCATACATCGTCGCGCGCAGCAGCGCGCGCAGCTGCGTCTTGAATATATCCGGCTGACTGAGGCAGATCCGGATGGCACGGTAGCCCATGGCGGGATTCTCCTCTTTTCCCAGCTGAAAATAATCGACCTGTTTATCTGCACCGATATCCAGCGTGCGGATGATCACTTTTTTTCCCGCCATTGTCTGTGCAACCTGCCTGTACGCCTGGAACTGCTCCTCCTCTGTTGGGAAATCCTCCCTGCCCAGATACAGGAATTCGCTCCGGAAAAGCCCGATTCCTCCGGCGTCATTCTCCAACGCATATCCGACATCGCCGACGTTTCCGATATTGGCGTACAGCTCGATATGCCGCCCATCCGATGTCACGTTCTCCTTGCCTTTCAGACCTTCCAGCAGACGCCGCTTTTCCAGCTCCTCGTCCATCCGTCTCCGAATCTGTGCACAGAGCTCCCCGTCCGGCTCAAAAGTCACTGTCCCCGCAAAACCATCCACCGCCGCAGTCATTCCTGTATGAATCTCTTCCAGATCCAGCGGCACGCCGATCAGGGCAGGAATGTTCATCATGCGCGCCAGTATCGCGGTGTGTGAGTTCGTCGAACCGTGCACTGTGACAAATCCCAGAATCTTCTCCTTATCCATCTGTACCGTCTCGCTGGGGCTCAGATCATCCGCCACGATCACAGAAGGCGCCATCGAGGACAGGTCGGCATCTCCTTCCCCCTCCAGTATGCGGATCAGTCTGTTGGAGATATCCCTGACATCCGCAGCCCTTGCCTTCATGTAATCATCGTCCATGCCCGCAAACATCTCCGCGAAATTATCCCCGGTCACGGCGACCGCATACGATGCGTTGACCATCTCCGTCCTGATCATGTTGTGTATGGATTCCAGGTAATCCTCGTCCTCCAGCATCATCTGATGTACCTCGAAGATCGCGGCATTGGATTCCCCCACTTCCCTCAGTGCTTTATCATATAATTTCTGAAGCTGCTTCCTGGCCTCCTGTCCTGCCGCCTCCACTTTTTTGATCTCGGCCTCCGCATCTTCTGTCTTCTTTCTGCGCACCTGTGTGTCATGATTTTTCAGCACCAGAACCGGTCCCAGCGCAATTCCCTTATAAACAGATTTTCCGTCAAACTGCATCATTCCCCTCGTCCTCCTGTTCTATCTAACAACTGTTTTTTCCCTACAGATTCTTCTCAAAAAACGCCCTGACTGCCTCATATGCAGCATCCTCGTCCTCCCCGGTGATCTCAACCTCTACAGTCTGCCCGCACTTCACGCCCAGTCCCATGACAGCCATCAGCTTTCCCGCCTCCGCCGTCCTGCCGTCCTTGCAGATCACGATCTTACTGGCATACTTTTTGGCCTCCTTTACCAGCAGTCCGGCTGGTCTTGCATGGATTCCTACCGCATCTGTAACCGTGTAACTAAATTTTTTCATCTCACATTTTCCTTTCCTGTATTCATTATCTAATAAATATAACATGATCTATATAAAGCCCATTCTCTGAAATTCATAGTAAATCCCGTCATCCCAGACATTCCCGCACACATGGTCCGCTATATCCTTCAATTCCCTGCAGGCATTTCCCATCGCGATGCTGCATCCCGCCGAGCGCATCATCGCATAGTCGTTCATGCTGTCGCCAAACGCCACCGTGTCCTTCAAATCCGCCCCGTAATACCGGCAGATGAGCTCCATCCCCCTGCCCTTGTCGACCTCCCGCGGAATAATCTCCCCGTTAAAGCAGGCGCTGCTGTCCCCGTAAGGATGTACGACATAGCTGAATCTGTCGCCCAGATACTTCCGTGTCTCCTCAACCGCCTCCAGATTTGTCGCGGTGAAGCAGATCTTGTACGCCCCTTTCTGAGGATATCGGTCATACGGCTGTATGACGATGCCGCTCTCGATCTCCCTCTGCATGCGGATCAGCTCTGAGTTCGCCGCATCGGGCGCGGCCGACCGCAGCAGCGCCTCCATCTGCGGATCTGTATAGATTCCCTCCGGACTCTCGATCCTGCAGTAGATCCCTTGTCCGTGAAACACCTCGAGACACTCCTGTACCGTCTCCTCCGGCAGCAGGCTGTCAAAGAGCACCTCGCCCCCCGCCTCCACATGTGCGCCGGCGCTGGCGATGATTCCGTCAAAGCCGACACTGCGGATATCTTCCCCTATGATCGCCATATTTCTCCCGGTGCACAGAAACGCTTTGTTTCCGTTTTCCCGCGCACCGCGCACCGCCTCTGTCACGCGCGCCGAGGGCGCCTTCATGGCGGACACCAGTGTCCCGTCGATGTCCAGAAATATCAACTTTTTATCCATTTCCTATCCCGCCTTTTACATCATAATCCCCACACCGTCTGACCACGACAGCCTGTGTATCCCTTGTCATCCGGCAGGGCGCCGCTTTGTCGAGCGTCAGTTCATCCGGCAGGTCCGTGAAAATCATCGGGATCACGGTGTCATAGCCCGCCTTCTCGATCTGCTCTCTGTCAAACTCCACCAGCAGCTGTCCCCGCTTTACCTGGTCTCCGTCCTTCACATGCGCTGTGAAATGCTTTCCCTGCAGATTCACCGTGTCCACGCCGATATGGATCAGAATCTCTGTCCCGCCGCCGCTGGCAAAGCAGACTGCATGCTTTGTGTCAAACACGCTCAGAACGGTTCCGTCTGTGGGCGCATAGACCTTTCCATCCGACGGGATCACCGCAACACCGTCTCCCAGCACTTTGTTCGCAAACGTGTCATCCCTGACATCCTCCATTGCGATCAGCTGCCCGTCCGCATATCCGAAAAAGATCTCCTCCTCCGGCATCCCCTGTTCCTGCACAGCCGCCTCTGTTTCCCGTCTGTCTGTTTCCGTCTGCACCGGCTGTCCCGCGCCTGTCTCAGCCGTCTCAGTCTGCGTCTGATCCATAAATTTTCCCAGTACCAGCGTCATGATAAAGCCGCCTGCAATGGCGATCCCGTGTGCGATGATATAATTGATGTATCCGTTGTCTGCCGGATCCGCAAGCGCGATCCCCGGAAGCACGGTAGTGCCAAATCCGACTGCCGCAAGGTCGGTGAGATAGACCACGATCCCGCCCAGCGCGCCGCCGATGCAGCCGCCGATGATCGGGAAGCGGTACCGCAGGTTGATGCCGAACAATGCGGGCTCCGTGATGCCAAACAGGACTGACACAAAGCTTGGAATGCACAGTTCCCGTGTCTTTACATTCTTTCTGTGAAGCACCAGATATCCCAGCACCGCGCCGCCCTGGGCGATGATCGCCACCGACATCAGCGGATTCAGGAAATTCCGGCCCGTATCCGCCAGAAGCTGCGCCTCGATCGCCCCAAAGATATGATGCAGGCCCGTGATGACCACCAGCTGCTGCAGGCCTGAGAAAATCGCATAGCCAAATACGCCGAGATTCTGTGTCATCCATACCAGTGCGTTCGTGATCCCGGTCGAGAGCCCTCTTCCAACCGGTCCGATCACCGTGAACAGCAGCAGCGCGCCCACCAGCGTCGTGAGCAGCGGCGACAGCAGCAGGCGGATTACCTCCGGAACCTTTTTCTCGAAGAAAATATCCAGCTTTGCCGTCACAAACCCCATCAGCAGCGCCACGATGATGCCGCCCTGAAATCCGACCAGCTCAACCCCAAGACCCAAAATGTGCAGTGTCGTGACCTCCACCGTCCCCTGCGCCGCAGCGTATGCATTTGCCAGACTTTCACTCAGCATGATACAGCCGATGACAATTCCCAGGATAGGGCGACCGCCAAACCGTTTGCACGCACTGTAGGCGACTGCAAGCGGAAGGAACCCAAAGATCGCCCCTGATGAGATATTGATCAGCCGGTTGATGCCGTACAGGGTATCGTTTGCCTGCACGAATTCCATGTTGCCAAGAACGCCGGAAAGTCCTGTCAGCAGCGCCGCCGCAAGGATACCGGGCATGATGTCCACAAATACGTCCGACAATGCCTTGATGATCCGCTGGAGCGGGTTCATCTTCTTGTTCGCCACAGTCTTTAAGTCGCTGAGGCTCATGTTCTTCATATTGTTGTGTTCGGCAAACACCTCGTACACATCGTTTACCAGACCGGCGCCAAATATGATCTGAACCTGGTCGCCCGCCACGAAAACACCTTTCGCCAGGTCGACATCCTCGATCGCTTTCAGGTCTGCCAGATCATTGTCGTTCAAAACGATTCTCAGGCGCGTCGCACAGTGGGCCACACCCTGGATATTCTCCCGGCCGCCGACGAGTCTCGTAAGCTCTATGGAGATTTTTTCATATCTTTGCCGCTTATTCGCATCCATTCCATGCTCCTCCTTTTCTTTTCTGCAAAAGCATCCCGTCTCTCCTGTGGCCACAGTGTCAAAACGATTTATTGAAGTTCTCTGTTGCTCTTGTAATTCATATTATAGCGTATTATAATAGATTTCATATGGAGAAATGTGACTTTGACATTGAACATTATGACATCATGAATTTTACAGATTTGACCGATGGCGGCAATAGGGAACTATCAATAAAATTACGCTCTGTCTGGAGACAGGAGGGATTCGATGCAGGATTACACTTTTTCAAACGACTTTTTGATATCTTGTGACAGTTCTCTCAATTTACATACGGTAAATTACCATCCGCATGCGAAAAACAACCGTCTGTCAAAAAACAGCGGAAATCTTTCCGCTCATAGTATATACTGTAAACACAAACAGGCAATTGTATAACCTTCAGGGCAAATAATCGGAAAAACGATAAAAAGGAGACCGTCAGACAGATGCAGGTAGAAATCAAAATCGACAGCGCTTATCAGGAGCCCAAAATCATCATCTATACCGACAAAGTGACCGACGAGATAAACACCCTTGTCGGCAGGATATCGGAGCACTCTCCCAAAGTCCTCTCCGGCTTTCGGAACGACACGCTGGAAATATTGGAGAAGTCCGATATCCTCCGCATCTATGCGGCGGCGGGAAAAGTTTTTGCCTCCACACCGAACGGAGATTACACGCTCCACCTGCGGCTCTATGAACTTGAAGAGCTGCTCTGCAAAGACTGTTTTGTCCGGATTTCCAACTCGGAGATCATCAATCTGAAAAAAGTAAAAAGCTTTGATTTAAGCTTCACCGGAACTATCTGTGTCTCCCTCGCGGACGGCACCGTCACCTATGTATCGAGAAG
>OFGR01002772.1_pt1 | contig 11156 bp, 12 predicted proteins | sample 1521811 | NCBI WGS metagenome assembly OFGR01 (sample SAMEA3504098, study PRJEB24116) | mouse gut metagenome | biome: mouse gut; feature: mouse-associated habitat; material: faeces | place: Denmark | collected 2011
GCCCAACAGCCGCTATCCGCGAAGACTTCACCACTGACGCAACCCGATGCATCAAGTGCTGCGCATGTGTAAAAATCTGTCCTGCTCAAGCCAGAGCATTCCATACACCATTTGCACGACCTCTTTCAGAGAATTTCTCAGAAAGGAAATCACCATGTTGGATACTCTGATAACACATGCCTAACAACCTTTTGAAAAGCATCCCATAGTGGCATTGATAACGATTATAAAGCACAGCAGCCCAATCTCTTATTAACATGTCGCACCATTTATGAGCACATAGTCATTCTGAGCTCGTTGGATATTGAGGCTAATGAATTATGGCGTATAGATATTTTTGCACTACATTCACAAAAATCTCGCAATTTTTCATTACTTTTGCAGAGTAATCCATTTATCATATGAACATTGCGATTGTTGGCACTGGGTATGTAGGACTTGTCTCGGGAACATGTTTTGCCGAGGTCGGTTTCGATGTCACCTGTGTTGATATTGACGAAAAAAAAATTGACGATCTCCGGCATGCCATCATCCCGATATACGAGCCACGCCTCGATGAGATGGTGAAGAAGAATGTCGAAGCAGGCAGGCTGCATTTCTCGACTTCCCTGGCAGATGTTATAGACGTTGTTGAGGTGGTGTTCTCTGCTGTAGGCACGCCCCCCGATGAGGATGGATCAGCCGATCTGAAATATGTCCTTTCCGTGGCAAAAACCTTTGGTGAAAACATCAGGAAATACACTATACTTGTCACAAAATCCACCGTTCCTGTAGGCACTGCTGCAAAAGTAAAAGAAGCCGGGAAACTGGCAGCGATTGTAAGAGAAGCTGGCGAAATTGCAGTCGAAAAGATGAAAGACATGATTTGAACCGGCTGTTTTACGGAAAAAGAAAGCAGCCTTGCTTTCCAAAAGCAATTGATAAAAATCATGAATGAATACCTGTTCTTCTAAAACAAATCATAACAGAATTAAAAAAGAATCAATAATAAATAACAGCAAAAAAGAGCTGCTGCATGGCAATACATGCATGCAGGATATCAAAGCTTTATGCTTTCAGACACCGTGACATCCTGCATGCTGCGCATAAAATGCAGCAGCCCTTTTTACTTTATAGGAAATTGCAGATTTGCAGCAACAAAAAAGAACAGGAATTCACCGAACGTATGTCAGATAAATTCTTGTTTCATGGGAAAGTGCGCTCTAAGAAACAAAAAAGCTTCACCAGGATGCGCACGCAGATGCCGCTGCCACGGCACATTTGCGGCGCAGAATCCCGCAGGCGGGATTCTTACAGGCTGCCGCTTTGCTGCTGTGCCGGATTAGTTCAGCCGGCGTCTCCCCTTAAATTTTGCTTCGCAGTACTTGCACCGGTAAACCTGTTTTTCCTCGTCTGTCAGCACAAATATCTGGTCAAGCCCCTGTTCAATCGAAGTGATGCACCGCGGGTTTTTGCACCGGATTACATTCTTGATTTCCTTTGGAAGGGAAAGCACCCGTTTTTCCACGATTTTATCATTTTTAATAATATTCACCGTAATGTTATGGTCGATAAAACCAAGAATATCCAAATCCAGGGCATCAATCGGGCATTCTACTTTAATGATATCCTTTTTGCCCATTTTGCTGCTTTTTGCATTTTTAATAATTGCGACGCAGCAGTCCAGCCGGTTTAATTTCAGGTCATGATAAATCTGAAGGCTCATGCCCGCCTGGATATGGTCTAATACAAAGCCCTCGTTGATTCCGCTTATATTCAGCATAATGTCCCCCTCCTAGTCAATATGAATGTCAAGCAGTGTTAAAATAAGCGCCATGCGCACATAGACACCGTACTGTGCCTGCCGGAAATAGACAGCCCTCGGGTCGTCATCGACTTCCACGGATATTTCGTTGACACGCGGAAGCGGGTGGAGCACAAGCATGTCTTTCGGCGCAAGCTTCATCTTGGCCTTGTCCAGGATGTAGAAATCCTTCATGCGGATGTAATCTTCCTCATTAAAGAAACGTTCTTTCTGCACGCGGGTCATGTACAGGATGTCCAGCTGTGACAGCGCATCTTCCAGCCGTTCCACTTCCTTATAAGGAATCTGGTTCGCGTCGAGCACATCCTCGCGGATATAGCCTGGAACGCGCAGTTCTTCCGGTGAAATCAGTACAAATTCAATACCGGGATAACGAATCAGTGCTTCGATAAGGGAATGAACGGTACGGCCAAATTTCAGGTCGCCGCAGAGACCGACTTTTAAATGGTCAAAATGGCCTTTCAGAGAATAGATGGTTAATAAATCTGTCAGCGTCTGGGTCGGATGCTGGTGTCCGCCGTCACCGGCATTAATGACAGGAATCGAAGAACGGCTGCTGGCAACAAGGGCAGCGCCTTCCTTCGGATGACGGATGGCACAGATATCGGCATAGCAGGAAATAACGCGGATAGTATCGGACACGCTTTCGCCCTTTGCAGCGGAACTGTTGTCACCGCTGGCAAAACCAATCACGCTGCCGCCGAGATTTAACATGGCAGCTTCAAAGCTCAGCCTTGTCCTTGTGCTCGGTTCATAAAAGCAGGCAGCCAGCTTTTTTCCTTCACAGGCATGTGCGTATTTCTGAGGTTCTGCTTCAATGGCATTTGCCAGTTTTAACAGGTCTTCGAGTTCGGTAACGGAAAAATCCAGCGGATTAAGTAAGTGCTTCATGTTGACCTCCTTGCATTTTGGCATCCATAGTTATGGGCATTTTTACAATCATATAATAAAGAAGGACAAAATTCAAGACTGAATCCATTAAAATTTTGGCATAATTATCAGAATTATTACTGGTCACTTTGTGACCAGTAACTCAGCATTCAGCAGCCCGTCCGTGCGGGCTGGCAGCATCCAGTATTTTTTCAAAAGCCAGCCCGGCAAACATCCATAACGGGGCATAATCCAGCCGGATAACGCCGTTGATATTCATTTTTGCCCTGCTGTAATCCCAAGGGCACATCTGGTGTTTTTTTAAAAAGCTTCCGCTGACATATTCGCCTGTAAAAATGCCCGCACTGTAAATCGCGCCGCGCAAAAGCAGCGGGCAGCTGGACAGATGCCGCGATACCGGGGCAATCACCGCCGCCATTCCGTATATTGGGAACATCCAAAGGGAAGTCTGTCCCATCAGGCGCCTGTCGCGCTTGAAAATACAGCCTGCCGAGGTAAACAGAATTTCCATGCACCAGCCCGTCAGGCCGCAGATAAAAAAGTTTTGCAATCGTCTCATGCCGATAGGATGTGCAGAAAACGGCGCAATTATACAGGGGAAGCACAAGAGAGTTACTGGTCACGGAGTGAACAGTATGCGGTTCGCAGTACATGGATTCTGCAATTGCTTTTGGCTGGATAATCGCATATAATGAAAACCATACCGTGCATGATAAGATGCACAAAATTGACGGAGGTATTTTATGACAATTGAAAAACTTACAGAACGCATGGAATACAGTCTGCTGGCAGAAGGCCCGTGCAGGGAAATCACGGCGCTTGTCTATGATTCCAGGAAAATCGAGCCGGGATGCCTGTTTGTCTGCATCCGGGGCGCAGTTTATGACGGCCATGCCTTTGCGGGCGAAGCAGCTGCAAAAAAAGCCGCAGCCATAGTCACAGAGCAGGACATCGAGGTGCCAAAGGGCATAAGTGTCCTGCGGGTGGCGGACACGAGGCTGGCGCTGGCACAGCTTTCTGCCGCGTGGTTTTCCTATCCGGCAGAGCGGCTTATGACCATCGGCATTACCGGAACCAAAGGCAAGACGACGGCAACGTATATGATAAAATCCATTCTGGAAAGCGCCGGGTACAAGACCGGATTGATTGGAACGATTGAAACAGTTATCGGCGATACGCATATGCCGGCTGCCAATACGACGCCGGAATCGTATATTGTCCAGCAGTATTTCCGTAAAATGGCCGACGAAGGCTGCAGGGCCTGTGTGATGGAGGTGTCCTCGCAGGGACTGAAAATGCACCGTGTGGGCGGGTTTACATTTGATATCGGTATTTTTACAAATCTGGAGCCAGACCATATCGGGCCGAATGAACATGCATCGTTTGAGGAATACCTGGCATGCAAGTCCATGCTGTTTCGCCAGTGCCGCACGGGAATTGTCAACGCGGATGATGCGCATGTGCAGGAGGTCATAAAGGGACATACCTGCAGCATCGAAACGTTTGGCTTTTCACAGCAGGCAGACCTTCGGGCAGAAAATATGCAGCTGATTCACAGGCCGGGCTTTCTGGGCGTGTCATACCAGACGCAGGGGCTTTGCAGCATGGATGTGGAAATCCATCTGCCGGGCAGGTTCAGCGTATACAATTCCCTGACAGCGATTGCCCTCTGCCGCCATTTTCAGGTGCCGCAGGAGACGATGCAGGGGGCCCTGAAACAGGCGAAGGTAAAAGGACGTATCGAAATGGTGCCGGTATCGGATAAATTTACGCTGATGATTGACTATGCCCATAATGCAATGAGCCTGAAAAGCCTTTTGGAAACGCTGCGCGCCTATGAGCCGGGGCGGCTGGTATGCCTGTTTGGGTGCGGCGGAAACCGCAGCAGGCTGCGCCGCTATGAAATGGGGGAGGTATCGGGCAGCCTGGCAGACCTGACCGTTATTACCTCGGATAATCCAAGGGACGAAGAACCGCAGGCGATTATCGACGATATTAAGCAGGGAATTGCAAAGACAGACGGCCGGTATGTGGAAATCGCCGACCGCAGGGAAGCCATCCGCTATGTCATTCAAAACGGCCAGCCGGGAGACGTTATCGTGCTTGCCGGAAAAGGCCACGAGGATTATCAGGAAATCAGGGGCGTAAAATATCCGATGGATGAGCGGAATCTCATTGCAGATATCTTAACGGAACTGAAATCATAAAGGAAGCTGAATTTGTACGCGAATATTATTGTAGATATTTCCCATGAAAAATTAGATAAACCGTTCCAGTACCTTGTCCCGCCGCAGATGGAAGAAAAAATCGCGGAAGGCATGCGCGTGTCCGTGCCTTTTGGAAACCGGACGATTGCCGGGTATGTTGTGGAACTGACGGAAAACCCGGAGTACGACGTGTCCAAAATCAAGCCTGTTCTTTCTATTATAAAGGGGGCTGTTGCAATCGAATCACAGCTGATTGCGCTGGCGGCCTGGATGCGCCGGCAGTATGGCGGCACGATGAACCAGGCGCTGAAAACCGTCCTTCCCATCAAGCGCCAGGAGCGCCACAGGGAAAAAAAGCAGGTATGCCTGGCTGTTTCGAAAGAACAGGCTGCCAGCCTGCATGCACAGTGTCAGAAGAAACACCATGCAGTGCAGGCAAGGCTGCTCGCGGAGCTTTTGGAATGCACGCCGCAGCCATACGAGCATCTTTCCAAAGACCTGGGCATTTCGCTGTCTGTTATCCGAAATATGGAGCAGAAAGGCATTGTGCGCATGGAGCGTTTTGTTGCTTACCGCAATCCGGCCCTGCACAGCCCTGCGGTACACAGGAATATCGTACTGAACGCGGAACAGCAGGAAATCGCGGCACGCATTATCCGTGAGTTTGATGCCGGAAAACGACGCACGTACCTGCTGCACGGGGTAACCGGAAGCGGAAAGACCGAGGTATATCTGGCGCTGATTGCGCATGCATGTGCAAAGGGGCATGCATGCATTATGCTGATACCGGAAATTGCGCTGACCTTTCAGACGATGCAGCGGTTTTATGAGCGGTTTGGCAGCCGGGTGTCGGTTCTTCATTCCAGAATGTCGCCCGGTGAGCGCTATGACCAGTTTGAACGGGCGAAAAACGGGGATATTGATATTATGATTGGGCCGCGTTCTGCGCTGTTTACGCCGTTTTCCAATCTGGGTCTGATTATTATGGATGAAGAACATGAAAACAGCTATAAAAGCGAGACGGTGCCCAAATACCATGCAAAGGAAACAGCTATCCGGCGTGCGCAGATGGCCGGGGCCAGCGTGGTTCTTGGCTCGGCGACGCCTTCCGTGGACAGCTATTACCGGGCGCAGGGCGGCGAATATGTGCTGCTGCGCCTGGATAAGCGGGCGGGCGGCGGGGAGCTTGCGGCCTGTGAAATTGTCGACCTGAGGGCGGAGCTGCAGGCGGGAAACCGCTCGATTTTGAGCAGGCGCCTGCAGGAGCTTATGGAAGACCGGCTTGCCAGAAAGCAGCAGATTATGCTGTTTTTAAACCGCCGGGGCATGGCGGGATTTGTGTCCTGCCGTGCCTGCGGAAGCGTGCTGCGCTGCCCGCACTGTGACGTATCGTTAAGCCAGCACCAGAACGGGCGGCTTATCTGCCATTACTGCGGGTATGAAATACCGATGGTGAACGGTTGCCCGTCCTGCGGGTCTTCTTATATCGGCGGCTTTAAGGCCGGGACACAGAAAATACAGGAACTGACGGCAAAGCGTTTTCCAAAGGCGCGCATCCTGCGCATGGATTATGACACGACACGCTCAAAGGATTCGTATGAGCAGATACTGTCTGCATTTGCCGCACAGGAAGCAGATATTTTAGTCGGGACGCAGATGATTGTTAAAGGGCATGATTTCCCGAATGTCACGCTTGTCGGAATCCTTGCGGCAGACATGTCTTTAAATGTCAGCGATTACCGGGCCGCCGAGCGCACGTTTCAGCTGACGGCACAGGCAGCCGGAAGGGCCGGGCGCGGGAGCCGGGAAGGCGTGGCCCTTATCCAGACCTACCAGCCGGACCATTTCTGCATCCAGGCGGCAAAGGCCCAGGATTACGGCATTTTTTACCAGGAAGAAATCCTTTACCGCAGGCTGATGCATTACCCGCCCGTGTGGAATATGCTCCATATCCTGGCGGCATCAAAAGACCGGCAGGAAGCGGCAGGCTGCATGGACGCAGTTGCGGGCTGGATTCAGGCAGAATTAAAAAAAGCTGCGTCAGGCAGCGTCTGGGCGCATTTCCAGATGATAGGCCCTGCAGATGCCCCGGTCGCCAGGATTAAAGATGTCTGCCGGCGCGTGCTTTACATCAAGCACCCGGATTACGGCATTCTTATCAGGGTCAAGGATTTTCTGGAAAGGCGGCTGCAAAATGCACCGGAATGGAAAAAAGTTATCATTCAGTTTGACTTTAATCCGTGGAACGGTTAATATATTGTTACAGTGCGCCGCACAGCAGATGGAAACAGAACAGGAAAATATGAAGGAGGAATCATTTTAAAATGGCAATCAGACAAATCCGTATAGCGGGAGACCCGATATTAAACAAGGTATGCAAGGAAGTAAAAGAAGTAACGCCGATGATAAAGACGTTAATCGATGACATGCTGGACACGATGTATGAAGCGAACGGAGTCGGGCTTGCCGCGCCGCAGGTAGGCGTGTTAAGGAGAATCGCAGTTGTGGATATCGGGGACGGCCCGATTGTATTAATCAATCCTCAGATTATCGCAGAAGAAGGCGAGCAGACCGGGGATGAGGCCTGCCTGAGCCTTCCGGGCAAGGCCGGGGAAGTAAAGCGCCCGAATCATGTCGTTGTACGTGCGCTTGACGAAAACATGACCGAATACGAAATGGAAGCCGACGAGCTTCTGGCAAGGGCCTTCTGCCATGAAATCGAGCATCTGGACGGCCATATGTATATGGAACGCGTGATAGGCGATATTCATGACGCACAGATGGATGAGGAATAGAAAGTACAGGTGAATGGATGAAAATAATTTTTATGGGAACGCCGGATTTTGCGGCAGCCACGCTGGAAGCGCTGCTTGCAGCGGGGCATGAGGTCGTGCTGGCAGTCACGCAGCCGGATAAGCCGGCCGGCAGGGGAAAAGCAGTCCGTTATTCTGCCGTGAAAACAGCTGCGCTGGCACACCGGATTGAAGTATACCAGCCGCGGCGCGTCCGCGAGCCGCAGTGCGTGGAATACCTGCGGGAATTTGAGCCGGATATTATGGTCGTTGCGGCGTTCGGGCAGATACTGCCAAAGGAAATCCTGGATATGCCTAAATACGGCTGTGTGAATGTCCATGCTTCCCTGCTGCCAAAGTACAGGGGAGCCGCGCCAATCCAGTGGGCCGTTATCAACGGCGAGCAGACGGCAGGCGTAACGATGATGCAGATGGACGAGGGAATCGACACCGGGGACATGCTGGAGCAGGCAGAGCTTGTGCTGGCACCGGATGAAACCGGGGGCAGCTTATTTGACAGGCTCGCGCAGGCAGGCGCGAAGCTGTGCGTGCAGACGCTTGCCCATATCGAAGACGGTACCATAACCCGTACAAAACAGGACGAATCCCAGGCCACCTATGCAGGCATGATTCACAAGGATATGGGAAAGATAGACTGGGCAAAGCCGGCAGGCGAAATCGAACGGCTGGTGCGCGGCCTGGACCCATGGCCCGGTACCTTTACGAAGCTGGGCCAAAAGACGCTGAAAATCTGGAAAGCCGCAGTACTGGAAGGCGGTGACAGCAGCCAGGCGGGCACCGCTGTCATCTGTGATAAGCACCAGCTGGTTATCCAGACCGGAAAGGGACAGCTTTCGCTGAAAGAAGTCCAGCTGGAAGGCAAAAAACGGATGTCCGCCGAAGCGTTTCTGCGCGGGTGCCCGGTGCCTGCCGGTACCGTATTTGGTGATTCGCAGGCATAATAGAAAGAAACACTGTATGTACAGGAGGCACTGTGTGCATCCTATGGAATAAGCACTGCCCGAAGCGGGCAGATAAAAAGGAGGAATGAATATGCCTTACCGGTATGGATATTATTTTGACCCCACGTATCTATTGGTGATTATTGGCGCGCTGGTATCGCTGGCGGCGTCTGCGCGTGTAAAAACCACGTTCAGCAAATATTCCGGCATGCGCAGCAGGAGCAATATGACAGGTGCCCAGGCTGCACAGCGCGTCTTAAACAGTGCGGGCATTTATGATGTCAGAATCCAGCATGTAGCCGGAAACCTGACAGACCATTACGACCCGCGAAACAAAACACTGAACCTGTCAGACAGCGTATACGGCTCTGCATCCGTGGCAGCAGTCGGCGTGGCAGCGCATGAATGCGGGCATGCCATTCAGCACCAGCAGGGATATTCGCCGTTAAATATCCGCAGCATGCTTGTCCCGGCAGCCAATTTCGGCTCGGCGGCAGCATGGCCGTTAATTATACTCGGAATGATATTTGGCGGCGCGGGAAGCGTTTTCTGCCAGATAGGCATCGTCTTTTTCTGCGCAGCCGTGCTGTTCCAGCTTGTCACGCTGCCGGTTGAATTTAATGCATCAAGCCGTGCCGTGCGCATTCTGGGCGATACAGGCATCCTGAGCGAGCAGGAGCTGCCGTATACAAAAAAAGTGTTAAAAGCTGCTGCCCTGACGTATGTTGCCGGAGCTGCCGCGGCAATCCTGCAGCTGCTGCGCCTTCTGATTTTGTTTGGCGGCAGGGACCGTGACTGAAACAGGACTGCGCGGGTTTTGGAAAGGAACAGGATAGGGGGAAGATATGGCTGAATCGGTCAATACAAGGGAACTCATACTGGATATCCTGCTGGATATCGAAAAAAACGGCCAGTACAGCCATGCTGCGGTTGGAAATGTGCTGGAAAAGTACCAGTATCTGGATAAACAGGACCGCGCGTTTATCAGCCGCATGGCCGAAGGCACGCTGGAATGCCAGATACAGCTGGATTACGTGATAGACCAGTTTTCCAGCATGCCTGTCCGCAAAATGAAGCCTGTCATCCGCTGCATTCTGCGCAGCGCCGTTTACCAGATATGCCGCATGGATGCCGTGCCGGATTCCGCAGCCTGCAACGAAGCGGTAAAGCTGGCAAAGAAACGGGGATTTTGGAATCTGGGCGGATTTGTAAACGGCGTTTTGCGAAACATCAGCCGCAGCAGGGATAACATCCGCTGGCCAGACCGGAAACAGGAGCCGCTGGCTTATTTATCCGTCCGTTATTCCATGCCGGCATGGATTATCCAGATGTGGAAGGAACAGTTTTCCATGGACTGGGAAAAGGAATCGGGCCTGGAACGCATGGAGCGGCTGCTGCAGGCGTTTTCTGCGCCCGCTCCGGTTACGATACGCACAGATACCAGCCGCTGCACGCCGCAGCAGCTGAAACAGATGCTGGAAGCAGAAGGCATCCGGGCATCCATATGCGCAGAACTTCCGTATGTTTTGCAGATTGAGGGATTTGACCGCCTGCAGCAGCTGCCGGGCTTTCAGGAAGGGCTGTTTTACATCCAGGATATCAGTTCGATGCTGGCCGCAGAAGCCGCACATCCATCCGAAGGCAGCTTTGTGGTGGATGTCTGCGCGGCACCGGGCGGCAAAGCCATACATATCGCGCAGATGCTGCATGGAACCGGGCGTGTGCTCGCAAGGGATTTGACGGAATATAAAACCGGCCTGCTGCGTGAGAATATCCGGCGCTGCCAGGCTGCCAATCTGGAAGTCCAGACATGGGATGCGAGGATATTGGACGAAACGCTGCTGGAAAAAGCCGATGCCGTTATTGCAGACCTTCCCTGCTCCGGCCTGGGCGTGCTAAGGCGCAAAAAGGATATCCGCTACCGCATGACGCCGGAAAAACTGGAAGAACTGGCTGCACTGCAAAGGGAGATTCTTTCCGTGTCCTGCCGGTATGTAAAAAAGGGCGGGTGCATGGTTTACAGTACCTGTACGGTCAGCAGAAGGGAAAATGAAGATAATGTGCAGCAGTTTTTGCGGGAGCATGCGGAATTTGAGCTCGCACAAAGCAGGCAGATACTTCCTGGCGAAGGGGGAGGGGACGGGTTTTATATTGCGCGGCTTTTGAAAAAGGGGTGAGGCGGGAGTGGCTATGCGGACGCCGGGTAGGGCGTGTGATGCGGGAGCGGGCCTGCGGATGCGGGGCGCTGGTACTGCCCTGTTCCGGGGTGACTGTGAAGGAATATTAGAATCCCTTAGCATTCTGCCACACAGACAGGGGGCAAAGCCCAAGGGCGTGCTTAAGCCGAAGGCGGACAAGACGCCCGTCCGTCCGGTACCAATACAGCAGATGCAGAATACTTAGGGATTCTTATATTCTGGAACCGGAACATCCAAAACAGGGCAGGCATCTCCCTCAGGCGTTCGCGCAGCCACGCAGCACATCCTGACCAATTTATGCA
>OFGR01002773.1_pt1 | contig 11155 bp, 3 predicted proteins | sample 1521811 | NCBI WGS metagenome assembly OFGR01 (sample SAMEA3504098, study PRJEB24116) | mouse gut metagenome | biome: mouse gut; feature: mouse-associated habitat; material: faeces | place: Denmark | collected 2011
TCTGTAAGAAAATATATTCTGGAAACAGCTCCATCATGCGCAGCACCGTAGAAAAGGAACGGGAGGCCTTCTCGTGCGTATGCTTCAGCCTCCACAGCCATGCCATATCAATATGCGTATGCCCCACGCAGTACACATTGACAAGTGACTGCTTCTTCATGCCGTCAATTTTTTCATTTAATACATCATCCGCCTGATGCAGCGAATCATAAAATACGTCGCTGCCCGGATAAGACCAGTCAATGCAGTGGCAGGCGCGGTCTAATGCAATCCTAAGGTCGTATTTGACCGGATCTGCGTCCTCCAGGTGATTTACTGTGTCCAGCACCAAAGAACCAAGATAATAAAAATCATCCGCTTTTTCATCCAGCCATGCCAGGTCTGCCTGATTGATCCGGTGCTCCTGCTCTTTCGGCACACCGCCGCCTTCCAGGCCGGACCAGAGACGGAATGTCAGCTGTACGGTCTTTCCGCATAGTTCATCCGGGAAAAACACCTCCATATGGTTGGAGTCTACGCCCTGATAAGGCTTTCCGTTCAGATAGCACATCGATTCAAACCCGGAATTGTTCCCTTCCCCGGTCTTTCCGAAATCAAAGATTCCTACGACGCGTCTTCCTTTCCATTCTGCAGGCAAGGATATCTCTTTGTACATCCATAAATAATGGTCTCTTCCCGACCAGCGGCCGCGGGTCTTTAATGTATCCCAGTTTTCATGATTTTCTGGTACTGCCGGGTTTACGACCCCCTGCTCATCTTCGCATACCGCAAACTCCTCTAAATGGATGACACCGCGGTATCTATAGTTTTTTACTTCATTGATTCTTCTGTCCAATTTTCTGTCTGTATGAAACATACGATTATGGCCCTCCCAGTTGTTGACTTGACTTCGTACTGGATTCTACCACATAATACCGGACAGTACAATGAAATATTTTCTAATTTAGTGTACAAATTCTATTACAATCTAAGGATATATTTTTTACATATTTTTCTTGTTTATAGCTGTTTTTGCTCTATTTCATTTGCTTTCCGACACTCTTTGAAAACAGTGTTTCCGTGTATTCCACGCCTGTCTGTGGCTAATTATGTGGTCAGAAACCCTTACGGCACTTGAGTTTCCAGTCCTGAAGCAACATTGTTCCAGGCCAAGAAAGTGGTCAAATTTGAATCAGGCTGTCTTAAACCGATTGTCAACTCTGGGGAGGTATCAAGCGATAATTGCACCTCCGTCTACAATGAGAAGTGACTTTGATCGTAAGTATTGCACGATTCATCAAATTTGTTCGGTAGGTAATAGCTGTGAAAAAGTAATACTTCGGTATAGATTGCTCCCGCAGGTCAGCATATTTAAGTTATCATATCCCAATACCTTTACTAAATTAGAAATTTGGGTTCCATTTGCCTGCTTATCATGATAAAAGATTATTTATCAGGCATAGAGCGCAAGATTTCTTGAATTTCCGCAAGGTGCGTAGCAGTAAAGCGGATGCTTTCCTTCCCGATTGCTACATCAACGCAGCCGCCAACAATCCTCGCCGCCTTGAGAGCCGCAGCAAAGGGATCTTCACGACCGCGTTTACCTTTTGGCGCATTGGCAGATCGCATTGCTTCAAACTTTTTGCTGCATTCAAGACACAACGCAACTCTTGTCTGAGGGAAAAAGTATCGAGGGGCGGCAATGATATTGTTTACTTCCATCCACTCGTAAGGCTTTACCTTGCGGCACATTTGACAAAAGCAGCGCCCATAGACACCGTCAGGGGTGTATTTTTTCAGCGTCTGTTCGCGAACAGTTCTGTCATCAAGCCCAAACTCCATGCCCGATGAGTCTCTCGCCTTATGGACTGTGAGCTCGACTTTTCGTGCCACGATTTTGATTGGATGATTCAGCAGTGTCTGAATGTGCTTTCTCAGCCTTTCCATGTTTGACACCGGATTCTCTGGGAATTCGAGATCATCGTCATCTTGGCTGGATTGCATTGTAATGTATTCAAGGCCATATTCATCAATCAGGTCATCGGACAGTTGACCGTTGCGGTGAAAATTTCTAAGAATTTCTTCGCCGTTTTCAAAGTAATCATCGGTAAAGTCTTCAATATCATCTTCTGTCAAATCCTCAACATACAATATATCCTGATAATGAATCTTCGACAATAGAGGATATTTTAAGTATTCCGCCAATTGCCTGCACTCGTCATGCACGGCGATCGACAGCACAATGTTGGACCGGAAATATCCCATCGGTTCGTTGCAGATAAATACTCCTGTATCGATAATTTTTCCAAGCTGGTTCCTGAGGGGAATAAATTCTCTCATACCCATCAAGATCTCTTGTGATTGATATCGCACAAAAGAACCCTTAAAAAATTCTTCCATCAGGTATTGATAGATTTCAGCAGTATCGCTTCCGCGGATGATATCTCGCAGCCCGTCATTATAGCGGCTGCGTTCCCATTCGGCGTTCATCTCATTGATGTTTACGCCAAATATTTTCTCACAGGTCGATTTAGGCAGGATACGCTCATTCAAAACATAGTAATTATGCTCTGACTTTGTGCAGCTTTTCTTGACAAAGATCACATCGTCTTTCCATGGAATGTATTGCGTCTGATCCCCCTGTATGCTGAATACCGGAATGATGGGAGTTTCTTTCAAGGATAGCAGATATTCTTCCGGAACGCTTTGCAAATAGGCATAAAAACTTTCCCGGAAAATATTATCTTCAATATAGTTGCCTGCATATTTCTTCAGCAGAGGGATCACCTGCGCGAATGGCGCCTCTGCACAGCCCATTGCATTCAGAGTGGAATCGAAGGATTCGTCCCTTGGAATATCCAATACTTTCGTGGCGGGGATTGCGCCAAAGCAGCCGGCCTCAAACAAATAATTCGCTGCTTCGGGGAAACGGTACGCAGCGCTGCTCTTGACCGAAACGAATACGCTTCTTTCAAAAGTCGGCAGCAGGTTTGCTGCCCTGACCTCCGATAAGAAGTCGTATTGGTTCAGATACTCACAGTCAGAAAAATCATTCGTATATACCGTTTGTGTCCCCTGGCGGCGAGGAACAAATCTGACCAAGCGCAAAACCTTATGCCGGTCATTGCGCTTTGTTTCATCCATGATGGAAAGCAATGATGCGTATACCTCTGCCCTGACACGATCATTCCATAGGCGGCTTCCAAACTCGATTTCTTCTCTTGAGGTGGTCAGCATAAATGGAGCGTCAACCACAAGCGGAATCTTGATTCTGTGCCTTGTAGGCAGACCGCAATACAGAGGATAGTCCTTCGCCGCACCCTTATCCGGGATATAGCATACAATGCTTTGGCCGCTGGAAATACTGCGCAATCCATTTTCTCTTTCCCTTAAGGCTTCATCACTCATCGAAAAATGATGAATGAAACGCCTGAATGTGTGCTGCCGTTTGTTAATGGTAACCGTCCGGATATTGTCAGAATCTTCAATTGTGATGAAGGTATTGTTGATTCTGATTTTGCGGAGTTTTCTGAGACACAGGCAGAACTCCAGCATGTCCTTTTCGCTGTAGTTGGACAACCGGATCCCCTGTTTCAAAACAATCTCCATCCGTGTTCCGAGAGTATTATCATGCGGATCCTTTAAGCTTTCCGGGATCGTCGGCGCTTTTGCAAGCAAAGAAAAATGATACATTCCGCTATGAATCCGCACCTCAGAGGCGATCGAAAAAATTGTTTTGAAACCTACACCCTTTTCGCCAATTTTGGCGGCATCCTGATTCATGAGATGGGTTTTTGTAGATTCACCAATCGCGGTGATCGACCGAATATTTCCCCGGGTAAAACCAACCTCATTATACTCTGTGACGATCCTCGATTGGTCCTGGTGTAAGGAAAACTCCGGAACGATGCCCTCTCCATATTCACAATCATCAGCATTTTGGAGCAGTTCTTGAATAAAGCGCACAGGGCTGATGCCTGAGCGCAATATCAGGTCAATATAATTTTGATATTGCTGTTTTCCGATGGCATCTCTGCCAAGCTGGCGGTTATTCCGTAATTCACGAAGGTAATCTTCGGCGCTGCCTTCGTCGGACTCCGAGAGCCGGTTCAAGCGATCGGATATTTCCTTGTGCTTCATTCTGATGGAAAAAGTATCTTTACTATCCACCGCATAGCAAAATGTGGAGAAGGAGGTCAACGGGTTCCTTACAGACAGCACAAGCGCGTTATAACACGGAAAATACTGATCCTCCCCGATATCGATCAGCACGCACGTTTCTTGACACCATCTCAAATATCTCTCAACGGCTTTTGGCGTTTCGCTTAGCTTAAAATCCTGATACAAGGCGTCTTGAATCGGCATTTGCATCGCGGACAGAATCCGATACACGGGCCGCCTTCCCGCTTGCAGACATTTTTTTGCATATTCGCCAAAAAGCTTTGCAATGTCCTCATATCGCATGAAAAGGCCAACCTGCTCCTGGGTCAATTCAAATGTCTCTGACGGGATATTGGACTCCATAGGATGAAACTCAGCCGCATTCAGATATTGCAGGATCCGCCCTGTCTTTGCCGGATCTTTGAGCGCGATCGAAAACAACCGCTGATAAATATTCCGCTCGCACTGAATTCCAATGTTGGCAAATGATTTCTGTTTCGGAAACGTAAAAAGTTCTTTTGAAAGAGGAAGTAAAAAATATGCCTCCTCGGGCTCGTAGATTTCCTCCGCGCTGTCAAAGCAGAATACTTTATCAATGTCAACAAAGTGTTCGCTGCTGGTAAAGAAAATCGGCAGTTTGGAAAAATGCCCTCCTTTGAATGATTTCTGGGAACTAAGACACTTTTCTTTTCCGTTGTTATCTGCAAACAAGCTTCGGTTCACGCTTGGCAAATATGCTATAATGTCATTCTTAATGATTCTCGCCCAATCCTGATACGCATAGTCCAACAGTTCAGAGAAGTATCGGATGGCGTCCCGGAACCAAATGTTATTCTCCTGAGGATCAACGAATTCTCTGGATGCGTCCAGCTTAAATGGAACATGGCAGACCACAGGTACATTGAAACGAAGCTGGGTTGGCAGGAAAGAATACAGCGCTCCATTTCCAACCATGTCCAAATACTCCGGGTAAGGAAATACAACCTGTAAGGTCATTGGTTTGCCGCCGTTACTGCCCACCTTTGTTTTCGCGCCATATCGTGATTTGCAGGCGGCTTCACCAAAGACGACAGAAGATGTATAACGGGTGCAGTAAATTTCTTCTACGACATTTCTCTCTAAGCCCAGTTCATAATCATGGAGATCGACCGAAATATGTACGTCCTCATCCTTATAGAATTTTGATGAGGCGGGGTTGCCCGGCCTGCTGACTCGGAATTCCATTGTTCGGAATTCATCATAGTACATCCTGAGAGAAGTCAGTTTATTGAGAAAGAGAAGGGGATTTCTGCTAAATAAAGCATCCTTATTGCAATATTGCTCCTTTATTTCACTATAAATACTGCGGGCTTTCCCTCCTGGAACAAACAATGTCATCTCCGTTCCAGGACAATACTCGTGCGTTTGGCAGCTTGCAATCGGTATTGTAAAGTTTTCTTTATGTAATTCAAAGGAGAACCAGCCGCTGCGAATCAAAACGGTATTCGTAACGCCAAAAACAGACTTAAAGCCAATGCCCTTTTCACCGATCTCATTTTTTCCGGCGGATACATTCTTCGCAGCCTCGGCGATGCCGGTAATGGCAAATACGTTGAATGGAGTAAAACCTTCCTCGTTGTAGCGAAGCACGATCTTGTTGTGGTTAAAGTCAAAATGAATGTCCAGAGAATGGTCCTCAGTATTGGCAAATTCACAGTCATCTACATTTTGAATTAACTCAAAGATGAAGCGGAGGTTATTCGAATACAGGCCATCCTCCCCGACCGACAGCAAAGAATTGAGCAGTTGAGGATAGTTATCACCGTGGAGCTTGTCCGCTTCCGCAACACCTTCACGGAATTTCCTCAGCAACGACAAGAAATCCTGCGCATTCGTCAGCGAAGCGATTTCCGCCGCTTCCACCGACTTTAACCCGTCCCGCAATTCCTCTAATTGCTGTAATGTGATATCTGCCCGCTGCATAGCTCCGAATTTCTGAAAAAGCCGATCCAGTAGGGCCATATATTACATCTCCTCTACAACAATGATGCCGTTCGCCAAGAGGGCAGTATGAATATCGGAACGTGTTTGATCCGCTTGAATACTTGCTGCTCTTTTGTCAAAATCAGCTTGAACTGTCTCCAATTCGCCCATTCTCATTCGCTTTATCTGGTCATCAAAAGCATCGCTAATTTGCTGCTCCAACGCTCTGACTCTGTTTCGATGCGTATTTTCAAGACTTTCGAGCCGAAACATGGCTGTGTTCGCCGCATCAGAAAGATACTTCTCCTTTGCGGCCTTCCACTCCTGCGCATGGAGCAATTCCAGGGCGTCCCAAGACGGGTCTTGCTCCACTTGACCCGTCAGTTCCGCAGGGCTGCTCTCAAGGATGTCGGGCAGCTCACGTGAAATCGTGGCGTTCTCGCATATGGTCACAAGGCGGGAATAAGGATTGGAGCCGGTATATCTCCACGCATAGATGGAGAAGGGATAGACTCCGACAGGAAGCGTATCGGACCGATGCTTAATCTTCAGATATGAAGTATGTTCAGCCGTAAAGTACTTAGCCGCCTGCCTTGCGAACGGATGCAGCGCGGTAATGAACAGACTGTCTCGATTTTTGGATGCGGACTCCGCGTCAAATGTAATGGAAATTGTCGCCTTTTTGCCGCTTAAATAGTTTTCCCATGTCCGTCTTACCGCACTTCTAACTCCTTGCAGATTCCGCAGGTCTGCCAGAATGGTGGCCCTTGCGTCAGCGGATAGGCGCAAGGTTTTATTTGCGCTATCGCCCAGAATATACATTCCGGAGCCGATTCTCTCGTTGAGGTAGTTCGTAACAAGCAGCTGAATCGTTTGCTGCGTCAGCCACGGATTTTCCGCTCTGCGAATCTCCTGTGTGGTTGTAAATTCGGAAAGGTCAAACCCAAACAGTTCTTTTTCTTCCTCTTCCAAGCGGTTCATTTCCATGATTTTACGAACCTCGTTGTCGGCCATCTGTTCAAGTTTTTTCTTGCGCTCACTGTCGGAAAGCCTGGAGTCAAGGACAATCCTTTCGATTTGTGCGGCGATGCCTCCAAGGATTTCTTCGCACTCGCCAATGCTGTTCTCGAAAACACCGATACGCATCAAACAGCGTTCATAAATATCAGCGTCTACCGTTCCTTTAGTAATGACATTATAGATGTTTACAGCTTCGCTTCTTTGGCCTCTGCGATCAATTCGACCGATACGCTGCTCGATACGCATTGGATTCCAGGGCAGGTCGTAGTTGATCATGGTGTCGCAGAATTGATAGTCAAGACCTTCTGAGCCGACCTCTGTAAACAGAAGAATATCAATAGCGTCCGGATTTTCTCTTTCCAGCTCAAAGCGGCGCTTCAGCTCGTAGCGCTGTTCATCCTTCACGCTTCCATCCACCTGCTCAACGCGCTGCCCTTTGGATTGCAGTTTCTGTTTGAGATAGGCCAACGTGTGCCGGAATGTGCTGAACAGCATGATTTTGTTATTGCCGTCAGCTTGCTTCTGCTGAATGATCTCGTACACTTTTTCAATCTTCGGATCGCGATCCGGCAGGGCTTCTGCCAGTGCAAGCACATTCTTTGCCAAGCGAACCAGCGTCTCGGAACGATCGGAATCCAAGTCGTAATCTTCAAAATCAAGTTCCGGATCATCGTTCATGCTCTGAAAGCGATGCTCAATCATATCGCGAATATGGGGAGCAAGTCCAAAAATACAACTCGCCGCCTGCCGCCGAATCGTACTGATCATGAATGGAACAGCCCTTGCGCCATGCAGCGCCGCCAGTGAGCTGGTCTCAAACCGCAGCAATTCATCATGAAGCTGCCTCTGCTCAGGCGTAAATTCCGTTTCAATCGTTATGCTGCGTCTGACGCAAAAATCTTGAATATCACGTCTGCGGGTTCGGTTAATCATGGTGCTGAAACTGTGCAATGACTCGACATCTGAAATTAAGCGAACACGATCCTCACGTGATATGTCCTCTCGCTCAAGCCGCGTCAGGATGTCGTCATACAGCGGGTTGCCTGCAATAACGCTGTCCCCCCACTGCGTTTTTCTGACCTGAAGCAGCTCTTGCGCCGCCCTGGTTTGCCAGCTCCCGTCCGCACTTCGGATTGTGCGAACACACTTTGAAATGTATTCGTTGGGCTTGGACATCATATGGAATGTTTTCTGGTCTATGACAATATCCGGGCGCAATATATTAAGCAGCGTGAATAGATCATCATCGCCGGTCTGAAGCGGGGTCGCCGTTAGCATAACAACCGCGTCAGCATGATCGCAGAAAAATTTTGTGCATTTATAGGCGAACGCCTTTTCCTTGTCCATACTGCCGTTTCGAATATGATGTGCCTCATCAACGATAACAAGATCAAAATGTGGAGCTGGTTCAAGGTCTGACAGGCCAAAATTTTTCGCTCTATTGGAACTTTCACCGCTGTATGCACGACCATCCAAAATAGAGTACGGAATAATCGCTTTATGATACCGCTGCGGCCATTCACCGTCACGATCTGTATCCGAGATTGCCTGCCGCAGGGTTGCCCCGTCCAGCGGAATAAAGTCCTCATCAAAGCGTTTCATTTCCAATTCCCACTTGCGTTCAGCCACAAGGGGGCGGGGGCAGATAATCAGAATTTTCTCCAACTCCTGCCGGGCGGCTAATTCCTTAATAATCAGTCCGGCTTCAATCGTTTTTCCGACGCCTACGCTGTCTGCAATCAGAATTCTTGGCTCATCGGCATGAATGATTTTGAGCGCGGGCCTGAATTGATAGGGAACAAAGTCAATGCGGGCAGAATTTAAGGAATACAAATTTTGCCCCGACGGATTGTTGATTTGATAAGCGGTCATCAAGTTGCGGAACCGGTTCACATCAATCCATTGATAATCCGCCGTTTCTGCAACGGGAGCGATCTGTCCGGTATAGTAAGTGTGAATTGCGTTATCAATAAAAACACTGTACTTTGTTGTTCCGCCAAGCTCGGCAATGCCAACGACAAAGCCGCGCTTCCGGGGATCGCTGACAAGACAGACCATGGAGTTCTGCGTGATTGCGCTGCTCTCGGCGGGTAAGGCCGCTGTGGGTTTTGATAAATCCTCCGCTCTTTGCGGCGTAAAGGCAATGCTGCCTGGCTTCTCGATAAAGGCAGTCAATTCGCTGATCTTTGCGTATACCGCATGCTCGCAGTTGACCTGCTGCGCAAATTTGAGGATGATGTTCAAATCGCGCAATATCGTATCCTTATCGGGGAGTTCCGCGCTGCAATGCGCCCAGTTGTTGCGGACGCTTATCATATTGCGGACGCACTCCCGTTCGCTCGTTGGTAAATACGCAACAGTACGCATATCATACCAGGATTTATTTGCAATGCGAAGCAGGGCCGCCAGGTCGAAATCTGACAGCTTGGAGAAATTTCTATTTTCAGCAACCTCCCGCTGCGAATAACTGAGACTGGACAGAACACAATCCTCCCACCAGGAATCCGTCACTCTGGGTAAAATCTCGTCCAGCCAATTCGCAAGACAGCCAGCTGTGATATGTAACAAAGCATTGATATCGCTGACAATAGTTGTACGATCCATACTCTATCTCCCTACTGCCTATTTCGACAATATTATATTCTATTTGCGAAATAATATCAATACCTGTCTCCCATAAAACGCGAAAACAGCATCTCCCGCCGCCTCCGGCAAAGCTGCCGCAAAGCGGAGGAAGCGGCGTTGGCCAGACCATCCGCAAACACCTTGCCTTGATGATGCCGGGACCTTCACAGCGGCTGAAATTTGATGTCGTTCTCCCTGGCGTACTGCTCGGCATAGCTCCCGGCGGGGGCGTGGATGGTGAGGCCCTCTATGATACGCGTGTCAATCTGAGAATCATGCGTGAAAGCGATTTGATCGATTTCCGTGACGCTGGCCGGGATTGCCACATCGGTCAGATTGACGCAGCCGTTGAACGCTTGATATCCGATACTGGTGACACCCTTCGAGATGGTGACGCTCCGGAGGTTCTCGCAGCCGTCAAAGGCGCCATGGCGGATTTCTTTGATACCCCCCGGGATCGTTACGCTCTGCAAGCTTTTACAGTCACAAAAAACGAGGGCGCCCAGCTCCGTGACACTCTCCGGGATGACAATGGATCGTAGTTTTTCGCAGTAGGAAAACGCCCCGTTCTCGATTGCGACGACACTGTCCGGGATCGTTACGCTTTGGATACCGGCGCAGTACTCGAAAGCGCCGTCGCCGATCTCCTCCAAGCCCTCCGGAAGGATCACGTCTTTTTCCTCCCCCAGATAGTTCAGCAGGCAGTGATTGATCACGGCCAGCGCGCCCAGACCCTCACGCCACGGCGTGTCTTTAAAGGCGGTGCCGCTGATTTTTTTGACGCTCTTCGGGATGGTCACGCTTTGGAGCTTACTACAGCCCTCGAAGGTGCTGTCGCTAATTTCCGTGACGTTTTCCGGGATCGTCACGCTTTGGAGGTTTACGCAGCCTTCAAAGGCTCGGTGGCCAATCTCTGTGACGCTGGCCGGGATGGTCACCTCCCGCAGGTTCCTGCAACCCCAAAAGGCATGATTCTCAATCGAGGTGATGCCTTCCGGGATCGTCAGACTTTCAATATTACACCCAGAAAAGGCAGTCTGCCCAATGATCTTCACGCCCTTCTCGATGGTGACGCTGGTCAGGCTCGAGCAGCCAGAAAAGCATTGGTATGGGATATGTTTCAAGCCGCCCGGGATGGTTATGCTCTCCAGCTGCTCGCAGTCCATAAAGACGCTCGAAACCATTTCCCGCAGGCTCTTCGGGAGCGTCACGCTCTGGAGATTGAAGCACCTAGTAAAAGCGAACCCGCCAATTGTCTTCACACCCTCCGGGATGGTCACGCTTCGAATATTTGGAGTGCCACTGAAGGCGCCTGCATTGATCCCCGTCACCGGGGACTTGCCGATGACCTGAGGGATCACCACATCGGCGTCCGGGCTTGTATAGTTTTTATACCTGGTGATAATGA
>OFGR01002776.1_pt1 | contig 11149 bp, 9 predicted proteins | sample 1521811 | NCBI WGS metagenome assembly OFGR01 (sample SAMEA3504098, study PRJEB24116) | mouse gut metagenome | biome: mouse gut; feature: mouse-associated habitat; material: faeces | place: Denmark | collected 2011
CTCTTTCAGAAGGGCCGCTGCCACGGATTTTGTTATGGATTTTTTCTTTCCGGAAAAGAATTTATTGTCTTTCCACAGCGCGAAGGCGCAATCTTGGTTATCACAAAAGAAGCCTTTTTTGCCCTCATATACGGTTCCGCCGCAGCGGGGGCAGGTACCAACAGCCTCACGCCCGTTTCTTTTTGCATCCGGGAACAGGCCGGCAAAGCGTTCCTCCGGGGCGGTATGCTCCTTTACCAGCGTCCGGCTCATATCCGCAATCTGCCCCATAAAGGATTCTGCGGCCAGCTCGCCGCGTTCCACCTGCTTCAACATGGATTCCCATTCCGCAGTGAGTGTAGGCGATTTGATATTGTCCGGCAGCACCAGGATCAGGTTCGTACCTTTTTCTGTAGGGATAAGCTGCTTTTTCTTACGCTGCACAAATCCGGCAGAGACCAGTTTTTCCAGTGTGGCCGCACGGGTGGCCGGGGTGCCTAATCCCTTGCGCTCGGCGTCCTCCGGCATGTCCCCGGCACCGGCGGTCTCCATAGCCGCCAGAAGGGAATCTTCCGTATAGTGCTTCGGCGGGGAGGTTTTACCCTCCCGGACGTTGGCAGAGACCGTTTCAAAAACCTGCCCCTCCTGCAGCACGGGGAGAGAAGCATCTGTATTCTCGTCATCCTCCGGTTTGGATTCTTTCAATCCCATGCGGTAGAGGCGTTCCACTTCCTTCCATCCGGCCTGCAATACGGTTTTCCCTTTTGCCGAGAAGGAGTTGCCCTGGCAGTCCAGAACCGCCGTCACTGCCTCGAACCGGTGCGCCTGGGCCGTGGCAGAAAGCAGCCTTGCGGCGATCAGCGTCAGTACATCCCGTTCCCCGGAAGGCAGCTCCGATAAATCCGTCCGGGCAATCTCCACCGTAGGGATAATCGCATGATGGTCGGTGACTTTGCTGCCATCCGTCACCCGGTCAATATCCGGTTCCCCGGCACAGCCTTTCCCAAAGGGCATATGTTCCCGCAGCCAGAGGACCAGGGTGGCGGCGGTTGTCTGCATATCCTCGGTCAGATACTGGCTGTCCGTCCGTGGATAGGTCGCCAGTTTTTTCTCATAAAGAGACTGTACATAGTCAAGGGTCTGCTGCGCCGTATAGCCATAGATACGGTTACATTCCCGCTGCAAAGTCGTCAGGTCATACAGGCGGGGCGGCTGTACTGACCTGACCTGCTTTTCCACGGACAGTACCGAAGTCCCCCGCCCGTCACATTCCCTGCGGATTCTTTCAGCCGCATCCTTATCCGGCAGCTTTTCACCGGAGGCAGTAAAGCCGCCACAGGTGATCTCCGGCACATAAAAGGGCTTGCTTGAAAATGCCTGAATATCTGCCTCCCGCTGTACCAGAAGGGCCAGCGTGGGCGACATGACGCGTCCCACATTGAGCGTGACGCCATACAGGACAGAGAAAAGCCGGGTGGCGTTAATACCGATCAGCCAGTCAGCCCCGGCCCGACAGACCGCCGCGGCCACGATCTCACCCATGTCCCCTCACCGCTCCCTTACCCAGAACGACCCGGCGAACAGCGCCGCCATCGCCAGGACATAGAGCTTGTAGCAGATGATCCATTGCTCCGCGCCGAACCGGAAAGTTCCGATATGGACCGTTCTGCCGCACTGGGGGCAGTTCAGTGCGAGGATCACGAAAATCACCGCGATCACCAGCATCACCAGGCTGATGATCCGCAGGATGGTCCTCTTTTTCAGCTTCATCGTAGTTCCTCCTGTCCGACGCCCACGTACCCTGTTTTCTCCACCAGCTCCTGCCCCTCCGGGGAGCGGATCCACGCCAGAAATGCCGCCAGATCCCCGTCGGTCTCCTCCGGCGCCGGCTCCCCGATGGGGGAGGCCGTCACCGCGTAGAAGGACGACGCGATGGGGTAGCTTCCGTCCCGAATGGACTCCTTTGTGGGCGCCACGCCCTCCAGGGCCAGGGGACTGAACACGCCCGCGATAAGGTTCGCGGCCCAGACGACCACCACGGCGTAGGCCAGATTGGCCGCGATGTCCTTCAGGGAGATGTCCTTGCGGCCCCAGAAGGCCGCGGCCTGGGTCCTGTCCGCCGGGCCGCTCTCCACAGCGTCGATGTGGGGATGACGGAAGTGGTCCCGGAAAAAGCGCATCCCCGCGAAGGCGATGAGCACGAAGAAGTAGAGGGCCATGAGCAGGTTGTCCGCCACGGTGGCGGCGGCGGCCACGGGGGTGCCTTTGAGGCCGTGCTGCATAGCCATAGCGGAGAAGTTGACGCTGCCGCCGATATAGGAGCCGGTCATCATGGAGGCCACCGCCGCCAGGTCCGACGCCTGCCCGCCGGAGGCGGCGTAGGGGCCGGACAGGGCGAAATAGGCCAGCAGAGCCCCCGCCACGGTGCCCACCGCGCCGATAAGAAAGATGGTCAGCATCTTCCCCGCCTCCCGCCAGATCTTCTTCAGATTGCACTGGAGCAGCAGCAGGGGAATGCCCATGGGCACGATGACGCCCCAGACGATGTCGTCGTAGAGCACGCTGCTGATGGGGATCACGCCGATGTTGGCCATGGCCATGGCCAGGATCAGGGCGATGATGGACCCGGACACCCGGGCCGCCCAGCGGTATTTCTGCTCCAGGAAAATGGACAGGGCTACGGACAGGCACATGACGCCCAGCAGGCCCCAGGTGTCGTCAGGGCCGATTAGAGTACGGCCCAGCAGGTTTTCTATCAGGGACATTGAGACTCCTCCTTTGTAATACGAAGAGCCGCCGGAGACGCGCTCCGGCGGCTTTGCTGGTAGTATAAAGGAAAACGGGAGGCCTGTCAACTCCGGGAATCTCTAAGAACCCGTATTTACAGCGGCCCCGGCTGATGGCAAGCGACGAAATGGCCCGGCTCGGCCAGGACGGACTTGGGCCGCTCCTGCCGGCACCGCTCCCCCGCCTTGGGGCAGCGGGTGCAGAAGGGACAGCCGGACGGCACGTCGATGGGGCTGGGGACCTCCCCCTTCAGAATGATCCGCTTCTTCGTACTGTCCACGTCCAGGTCCAGCACCGCCGACAGCAGGGACTGGGTATAGGGGTGGAGGGGGTTGTTGAAAATGGTCTTCGTATCCCCCGTCTCCATAATGTGCCCCAGGAACATCACCGCCACCGAGGGACAGATGTCCTTGACCACCGCCAGGTTATGGGAAATGAACAGGTAAGTGATGCCCAGCTTCTCCTGGAGGTCCATCAGCAGCTCCAGGATCTGGGCGTGGACCGACACGTCCAGGGCGGAAACCGGCTCGTCGCACACCAGGAACTCCGGATGCAGGGAGATGGCCCGGGCGATGCCGATGCGCTGGCGCTGTCCGCCGGAGAAGTCCGAGGGGTAGCGGTGCAGGTCGTCCTCCGTCAGGCCCACCAGGTACAGCAGCTCGATCACCCGCTTTTCCATATCCTCCCGGCTGCAGCCGCCCCGGATCAGCATGGGCTCGCTGATGAGCTGATACACGTCGAAGCGGGGATTCAAGGAGGAAAAGGGGTCCTGGAAGATCATCTGCATTTCCCGACGGGCCCGGCGCAGCTCCTTGGGAGAGAGGGCCGTCAGCTCCTCGCCGCGGAAAAAGATCTTTCCGCCGGTGGGCCGGACCATGCCCAGGATGGCGTTGGCCAAGGTGGACTTCCCGCAGCCGGACTCGCCCACCAGCCCAAAGGTTTCCCCCTTGGGAATGCACAGGGAGATGTGGTCCACCGCCTTGACCTGCTTCTTCTTCCCGAAGGGGAGGCCGCCCCGGACGGGGAAATGGACGCTTACGTCCTCCACCCGGACCAGAGGCTCCGTATTGGGCTCATACATGGCTGTCCGCCCCCTCTCCGTTTTCCGTCTCCCCCACCGGATGCCAGCAGCGGACCAGCCGGTCCTCTCCCGCCGCCCGCAGGGGCGGCATGGCCTCCCGGCACTTCTGGGTGCAGCTGCCGCACCGGGGGTGGAAGGTGCAGCCCGCCGGCTTGCGCATGGGGTTGGGCACCGCGTCCGGAATCCGGACGAACCGGCGGGTGTCCTCGTTGAGCTTGGGCACCGAGGCCATCAGGCCCTCGGTATAGGGGTGCAGCGGATGGCGGAACAGCTCCCGGAGGGGGGCCTTCTCCACAATCCTGCCGCAGTACATCACGTACACCGTGTCCGCCATGTGGGCCACCACGCTGAGGTCGTGGGTAATGAGGATCAGGGAGGTATTGCGCTCCCGCTGCATGGTCTTCAGCACGTCCAGGACCTGGGCCTGGATGGTCACGTCCAGGGCCGTGGTGGGCTCGTCGGCGATGATCAGCTTGGGGTCGCAGGCGAAGGCCATGGCGATCAGCACCCGCTGGCGCATGCCGCCGCTGAGCTCGTGGGGAAAATCCCCGTACCGCCGCTCCGGAGAGGGCACGCCCACCAGCTTCAATGCCTGGATGGATGCCTGCCTGGCCTCCCGGCGCTTCATGCTCCGGTGGCGGATAAACACCTCGTCCAGCTGGCGGCCGACGGTCATCACCGGGTTCAGGGCGGTCAGCGCGTCCTGGAAGATCATGGCCATTTCCCGGCCCCGGATGTCCAGCATTTCATTCTCAGCGGCGTCCCGCAGGTCCCGGCCGTCGAACTCCAGGCGGTCCACCCGCATGACGGCGGGCGGCGTGCTCAGAAGTTTCATAACCGCCAGGGAGGTGACGCTCTTGCCGCTGCCGCTCTCGCCCACGATGGCCGCGCACTCCCCCTCCCGCACCGCCAGGCTCACGCCCTCCACGGCGCGGACCACGCCGGCGGGGTTGGGGAAAATGACCTTGAGGTTCTCCACATGCAGGATGGTCTTATCCGTCATAGGCGCCGCCCTTTCCCGGGCCGTCAGGCCCGCCCTCCTCCATGGAGTCGAACACCTCCTGGATGTAGTCGTTGTTCAGCGTCCGGAACAGCTTGTAGAGGCCGCTGGACCGCTTCATCCGGGGGTTGAAGATTTCCTCCATAGCCAGGCCGATGCGCATGAAGGAGAACACGGACAGGAAAATGCCGATGCCCGGCGCGATGATCCACCACCAGTGTCCGAACAGCAGCGCGCCGCCGCTCTGGGCGTCCGCCAGCATCCGGCCCCAGCTGATGGCGGTGGGGTCCCCCAGGCCCAGGAAGGACAGCCCCGCCTCCGCCACCATGATGCCCGCGCTGGTCAGGGCGGTGCTCATGATGAGCAGGTGGGACACGCCGGGGAGGATATGGCGGAACATGATGTGCCACCGCCCCGCCCCGGCCAGCTCCGCCGCCCGGACGTAGTTGCTGTTTTTCAGCACCAGCACCTGGGAGCGGACCACCCGGGCCAGGCCCGTCCAGCCGAAGAGGGTGAAAATGAAGATAATCATGAAATAGCTCTTGCCGAAGAGGTTGGTCAGCACGATGGTCAGGGGCAGGGTGGGGATCACCAGCATGATGTCCACCAGGCGCATGACCAGCATATCCGCCAGACCGCCCACATAGCCGGTGAGCACCCCCATGAAGGCTCCCAGGAAGGCGGTGGCCAGCCCGGTGACGATCCCCACCACCAGGGACACCCGGGCGCCGTAGATCAGCATGCTGAAGATGTCCTGACCGGTGGTGATGGTGGTGCCCAGGGGATGCTGGAGGCTGGGGGAGAGCCCCTTCTCCACCCGCTGGGTCACGTCGTAGGGATCATAGGGGGCGATGAAGGGCGCGAATACCGCGCACACCGCCAGCAGCAGGGCGATGACCAGCCCCACCCGGCCCTTGGGATGATTCCACAGCTTCCGGACGAACCCGCCTATACCGGAGAGGGCTCCCCCGATTCCCGCGGCGGCGGAGGAAAAAAAGCGTTTCATCAGCGGCTCCCTCCTACCGTCACCCGCGGATCCAGGAGGCAGTAGCACAGGTCCGTCACCAGGTTCGCCACCAGGGCGAAGAGGGACAGAAAGAGCATGATGCCCATCATCAGCGGGTAGTCGTTGGTGTTGTTGGCGTTGAGGAACAGCGTCCCCATGCCGTTCCAGTTGAAGATCTGCTCGATCACCACCGCGCCGCCGATGAGGCCGCTGACGCTCATGCCCAGGTTGGTGACGATGGGAAGCATGGCGTTGCGCAGGGTGTGGCGGTAGAGCACCCGCCGGGGGGGCAGGCCCTTGGCCCGGGCGGTGAGGATAAAGTCCTCGTTGGACACGGCGATGACGCTGTTGCGGGTGTTTTGGGCGTAGCTGACGATGCTGCCGATGCTCATGGAGAGGATGGGCAGGGCCGCCGAGGACGCCACCAGCCGGATGGACCGCCAGCTCCAGTCGAAAGAGGCCACCATGTTGGGGTCGGTGTAGGCCGGGAACCACTCCCACTCAAAGCCCAGGTACAAGGACAGCAGCAGGGCGATGAAGAAGGCGGGCAGGGCGGTGGTGATGGTGGAGGCGTTGAGCAGGGCCGTATCCACCCGCTGGCCCCGCTTCCAGGCGGCGTAGGACCCGATGAGCAGGCCGGCGGTCAGGCCGATGAGCAGGGTGCTCACCGACAGCACCAGGGTCCAGGGCAGCCGGGAGGCGATGAGGTCCGCCACCTTGGGAGAGCCCGGCTGGAAGGATACCCCCAGGTCCCCGTGGAGCAGGCCGTCCACATAGCGGAGGTACTGCTGGAAGGTGGATACGTCGAAGCCGTACTGCTCCCGGGTCAGCTGCTTGACGATGTCGTACTCGATCTCGCTCATATTGCCCTGGGGCGGGTAGTAGCGCTCCGCCGGGTCCTCCACCCCGATGCGGGGGATGAAGAAATTCAGCGTCACCACGATGAAGAAAATGAAAACCGTATAGAGGATGCGCTTGAGCACATAGCCTTTTTGCATGGCAAGCCTCGCTTCCCGGTAGGATGCATCAGACCATTTTCAGATGTTCCAGGGACTCCAGGCTGAAGGCGGTGGAGCCGTCTACCTGGGCCCAGCCGGCGAACCGGTCCGTCCGAGCCACGGAGAGGACGTTGGAGCAGTAGAGGGGAATCTTATAGTACTGCGCCGCCGTCAGGAGCTGGACGTCCCGGATGGCCTGATATTTCTTGTTGAGATTGATGGTCAGGCGCATCTCGTCGATCTTGCCGTTGATGGCCTGGTCCTGGAGCCGCCCGTAGTTGGAGGAGCGGTTCAGGTTGCTGAAATGGGAGTTGAACATGATGTCCGCGTTGTACAGGGAGAAGGAAACCCCCTGGATGGTCATGTCGAAGTTCCCGCCGTAGAGGTAGGTGCTCTCCGGCGAATTGCCCTTGGCGGCAAAGCGGACCTCCACGCCGATCTTCTGGAGCAGCACCTGGAGGAAGCCGATGGCCTCCTGCTCGCCGGGACTGCCCAGAACCTCGAAGGACAGGCGCAGCCCGTCCTCGGTGCAGCGGTAGCCCTCCTTGTCCCGGCGGGGATAGCATTCGTCCAGAATGGCGTTGGCCCGGGCCAGCCGGTCCGCCATGTCCCCGGACAGGATATCCGCCTCCGGGTTGTAGAGGTCCGGCATGGTGTCCAGAATCAGTCCGGCGGACACGGGCCGCCCCTCCCCGCTGAGGACGTTCCGGATCAGCTCCTCCTGGTCCACCGCCAGGGCGATGGCCTCCCGGACGCGGATGTCCGAGAGGATGGCCCGCCGGGGCGTGGCCTGATCCGCCGGGGCGTTCAGGTTGAGCACCAGCGCCTGGGCGAAGAGGCCGGGGGCCTTGAGAAGCTGGATGTTCTCGTCGTCCTCAAAGAGGGCGGCGTAGTTGGCGCTGATGGCGCTGTCCAGTACGTCCAGATGGCCCTTCTTCAAGGCGTAGATCGCCACGTTGATCTCCTGGTAGAGGATAAACCGCAGGGTGTCCGCCTGATAGAGGGCCCCGCCGTCCGCGGCCTTGATGTGGTAGTCGTCCCGGCGGCGGAGCACGATCTCCTGGGCGTTGCTCTGCTCCGCGTCCAGGGTGTAGGGCCCACAGCCGATGGGGTGCAGGTAGGCGTAGGACAGGGCCTCGTCGGGAGAAGTGCTGTTGAGGGGGTTGTCCAGGGAGATAATGGGGGCGTAGATATGCTCCGGCAGGATCAGCACCGTGGATACCAGGGGCGCGATGGCCCCCAGCACCTTGCTGACCTCGAAGTAGAACACCGTGTCCCGCTCCTCCTCGGAAATGGCGTAGCCCGCCTCGGCGGCGCCGGTGTCATAGGTGTAGATGCCCTGGCGCTTCATGAGGCCGGTATTGGTATCGTACTTGTGGAGCAGGTCGTTGACCCAGGCCAGGGCCCCGGCGTGGTTGGACAGCTTCTGGTTGGCGGCCAGGTCGAAGGTGAAATAGATGTCCCGGACCGTCACCGGCGTCCCGTCGCTCCACACGGCGTCGGGATTCAGCTCGAACCGTACGGGGAAGAAGGCGGAGTCGTTCCCGCCGTAGACATCCTCCAGCCGGTCGTAGTCCGGCTGGCCGGAGGGCGTGACGATGGGCTCTCCCTCCTTGTCCACGTAGCACCAGGACACGGCCAGCCGGGGCACGTACTCGCCGGTATTCTCATCGTAGGAGAACAGGGGGGAGTAGACCATGCTGGAAATGGTGGGCGCGATGCCGTCCCGGGAGAACCAGGGCATGTAGGATGTGGGAAAGCTGGAGGCGACCTCCCCGATGTACAGGGTGGAGGAGGCGTCGCCCCGGCGGGCGTAGGCGCCTCCGGCGCCGCACCCGGGGAGCAGCGCCGCCGTCAGCAGGAGCGCCGCCGCCAGGAGCAGGCAGCTCAGGCGGCGTCCCTGCGCAAACATACGGTCCCTCATGGCGTCCCGGATCAATAGGGATACAGCATCTTGGTGCCGAAGCCCTCTTTGCTGACGCAGTTGTCAAAGATCTCCTCGATGCGGAAGATGTAGGCCGGACGGGTCAGCCAGCGGGTCATGTCGGGGGCGTGGTACACGTCGTGCTGGGCGTTGATGAACTGCTGGTAGATCTCCCGCTTGCCGCTGTCGCACTCGTCGTAGATCTCCATCTGGCCCCGCAGCTCGTAGGAGATCGCGGGGGGCTGGTAGAAGATCAGGGTGGCCTCCGGATTGGCCTTGTAGTTGATGTAGGAATGCTTCTTCGCCATTTCCAGGCTGCCTACCTTGGTGAAGTCCACCCGCTCCTGGGCCTCCGGGCCGTACATGTACTTCACCAGCAGCTCCAGGCCGCGGTTGCTGTAGGTCTTGTCATCCTTGTCATAGGTCTTGATGTGGGCGATGTATGCCTCCAGGGTTTCCTCCAGGTACTCGTCCTTGGGGAGGAAGCCGATGCCCTTGATGCTGGCGTTGAGTCCGGCGGGGCCGTGGGAGACGAAGGCCGGGTCGTGGGAGCAGAAGCTGAGGAACATTTTCTCGGGAGACACCATCTCCCCGTTGTACAGCTTCAGCACGGAATTGGCGCGGGTATGGAAAGCCCATTTAAAGAACCGCTCGGCAGATTGCATCGTTTTTTACCTCCTGTATCTTCGTGGTTGTTCCACAATATTTTTTACTATATCACAAAATTTGACTTTAGTACAGGCTAACTGTCCAATTCGAGAAAATTTGAGTATAATATACAAAAAAACTGAAAAATTTTTCACATTTTAAACGAAGACCATTGACAATTCTCTTGGAATAAGATAGAATAACAGCAATTCGCGGCGAAACATCGCTGCGAAAATATTAATAATTGGAAAAGGATGGAGAAGAGATGAAGAAGATAACCGCGCTGCTCTGCGCCGCCCTTCTGCTGCTCACCCTGGCGCTGTCCGGGTGCGGCGGAAAGGGAAACGATCCCGCAGTGGACGGCCAGCCCTCCGGCCCCAGCCAGGACCAGCAGGAACCGGCTCCCGCCCCCGGAGAAGGCGAGTCCGGCGTCAAGGACATCGCCGCCACGTACCAAATTGATGCCGCGCCCTTGGGCATGCCCCTGCAGGTATACCTGATCATCCAGGAGGACGGCTCCTTCCAGCTGACCAACCGCCTGGAGGGCGGGGATGACAAGGGCTCCGGCCAGGTGGGCCGCAGCGGCGACACCTACATGCTGCTCTACAGCGACTCCACCGCCGAGGCCTCCAAGACCTCCACCTTCACCGTCAGCGGCAAGCAGCTGGTGTTCAGCACCAAGCTCTACTACGGCTCCAGCAGCTTCGCCCCCAACGAGGAGGACCCCCAGAATCCCATCTACCCCACCGCCAAGGCCATGGCCTATACCGAATATCTGGGCGACTACGCCGGCGTGCTGGAGGAGACGGTGGAGGCCATGGGCGCGACCCTGACCTACGCCTGCACCCTGACGCTGGGTTACGGCGCGGAGTACTCCTTTGAGAGCCTCTACTCCGTTATGGGCTCCGACCAGGTCTTCACCCATGCCGGCACCTTCGAAATCGACGGCGGCAAGATCACCCTGACCGCCGAGGGCGGCGAGGCCACCGAAGGTACTATCTCTGCCGACAAGACCATCGATATCCAGTCCCTGGTGTCCGCCCAGGGCTCCGAGAAGAAGGATCTGACCCTCAAGCCCGCCACAACCTCCGAGCAGGCGGGGACCTATACCGGCATCAAGAACATGGAAATGGGTCCCATGGTCATGACCTCCAACGCCACGCTGAAGCTGGACCGCCTGGGCGGCTATACCTACCTGGCCCAGATGGAGGGCGAGGAGGACTATGCTGAGCAGGGGACCTTTACCGTGGACGGGACCAAGCTGACCTTCCAGAGCGACGCCGAGGGCGCCGAAGCGGTGGAGGGCGTGCTGGAGAACCGCACCCTGACCTGCAAGTTCCGCATTTCCAACGACGTGCCCATGGCCACGGAGATTGTTTTCTACGCCGACGACATCCAAGGTCAGTTCACCGCCGCCCCCTCCGAGGAGGCCGACGGCTATGCCGGCGCGCTGACGCTGAACGGCGACGGCACCTACGCCATCGCCGTGACCAAGGACGGGACGGAAACCTACGCGGAAGCGGGCACCTTTGAGGCCGCCGCTTCCCAGATGGGGCTGTCTCTGCTGCTGACCAGTGAGAACGGCGGTACAGTGTCCGGCGTGGTGTCCGAGAACGCCATCAACATCAACCACGCGGTAGACGCCGCAGGGACCGAGGTTGGGTTCCAGTATAAGAAATAAGCTCCCAAAGACAGCGTATGCCGCCCGGCCATGATAATGGCCGGG
>OFGR01002777.1_pt1 | contig 11147 bp, 10 predicted proteins | sample 1521811 | NCBI WGS metagenome assembly OFGR01 (sample SAMEA3504098, study PRJEB24116) | mouse gut metagenome | biome: mouse gut; feature: mouse-associated habitat; material: faeces | place: Denmark | collected 2011
ATGGCTTAAAATCAAGGTTTTTTAGGCTTGGTGGGGTTCATCACGGTGGGTGGTGAGCCCCTATTTTTTTGTTTTTGGATGCCGCTGATAGGATGGCGATAGGGGGAAAATTATACTATCACGCAAAAGTCGCCAGTTCCCGTGATAGTATCCGAGTTTTGCGTGATAGTATAGTGGTTTCCGTGTTAGTTTGGAGTTTCGCCTGTTTGTAGAAAAATGCTGTCGAAACGTATTAAATATCGATTAACTATCTTTTGTTACATAGTGAATTATGGTAAAATAAAAATATGGGTAAAATGATTGAATTTGCGAGGGCAAATATATGAGTAGTGAAATAAAAGATAGATTTAGTAATGAAATCAAAGTTATTAAGGGATATGTAGAATATATTGAAAATAATTTTTACAATAGAAGTTGTGAAGTAATTAGGATGCAGGGTTATGAAAAATTTAGAATATTAGAAGAGTATGTCTTTTTTTCGGAAGATTATGATGAAAAGAGAAATAATAGGGAAATTTTAAGGCAGATAAATGGTATTATTGAAGTAAGAATTGCAGAACTGAGTGAGATTTTAGAAAAAAAGGAAAAGTTACAGTTACCGGAAATAAGCAAGATTATAGTAGATAATGATTTGCAGGATAGTTTATGTTCTTATATAGAATCATTGGTATATGACTGTATAAAGAATCCGGGTAATTTGCCATATTCAAAATTAATTGATGAACTTTCGCCAGATAAATTGAAAGAAGAAGTTGATATGGTGGATGAGACAACGGGCGAGAAATGTTATGATATGTTATCTGTTGAAGATTATAAAAATATTTTGAATTATATGAAATGTCAATTATATAATGATGAAATAGAAGATTTTGAATCAGAATTATATGAATATAAAGAATTGCAAACTCTATATAGAATATTTGATGACTATGCTCCGATTAATATATATCGGCAATCTTTTATTTTGTTATTAACGGCATTTGATGCAGTATTTTTTGATTTGGCGAGAGAAATATTTACAAAAAATTTTTTTAGTATAATTCCTTTAATAAATTATGAAAAGAATTTGCATTATCGGATATAGCAAAGTTTGAAAAATTTGAAGAATTCTCTTCCCAAGTTATAGAAACGATTATTGCTGGGAAATATGTTGCCGATTTAATGGAAATTTTATATAAGTATAAAAAAGACGTATTTTTCATAAGTCATGTAGATAGATTTTCAGAAGCGCTTGAAATTATTCAGAGAAGGAATTTACATGTTCATAAAAAGGGGATTGTGGATGAAAAATATTTTACAAAAGGAAATGGCAGTAAATTAGGGGTACAAAAGGGAGAATATGCTGTTATTGATGATGAGTATTTTAATAGAGCGATAGAGCTTTTGGAACAGATTATTTTAAACTTTCCCGAAGATTAAATTTAGTTCTATTAAGTATTGAAAGTATAATAGAAAGATATAGAAAGGAATAGAGAATGGAGAATTTTGTTAATCCTTTTCCAAAATTGTGTGAAGATTATGCTCAGAGATTTGATGCCGCAAGTGATAACCGTGATATACAAGCCATTAAAAAACTTTTGATTGAAACAGAAAATTTTTTAAAGAATCATTCAGATGTTAAATATGCACCTTTATACTATTGTGTGGGAACTTCTTATGGAAATTTAAGAACATATGGATATTCAGTTAAAAGTGATAATACAGAACTATCTACAGAGGAAAAAGATCTTTCATTAGAACGTGAATTATTTTGTTTTCGGCGTTGTTTTGAACTTTTAGAAGATTCGGAATTAATAAAGGAAGAATATGAACCATATGTTTTGGGTTTAAAATTGCAGTTGTATACAAATTATGCTAATGCACTGGAGGCATGTGGGAGAAAAGCAGCGGCTATGAAGTTTTACCGTAAAGTTTTGGAAATGAATTCTAAATTTGGGATGGCAGAAGGAAATATAGGACGTGCCTTACAGCATTATTCAGCACTTGTACACGATTCTGGTCATGTGGCGTATTTGCATCATTTTGCTTATAATTATTTAAAAGATTCTTTAAGTAAGCCAGATGTTCATGAATCTGCCAAGAGATACTTCAAATGGTGTATGAATACTTATACAAATGAAATTATAGAAACATTTTTGGAAAAGAAGTTAGAGATAGCAGAATATTCTTTAGGGGAAAAGTCAGAAGAAACATATCGTAGATGGTGCTTACGGCATCACTTGTTTTTAAATCCATTAAATGATCTTCCGCAAGAATTATCGTGTTTTGCAACAGATTCATTGCATTTGCCGGATATGATAACACCAATAGAACAAATAGAGCCGCCAATGTATTTTGCGATGTTTAATCAACTAAAACAGGAATATGTATATGCAAGGTACTTATGTTATGAAGCTTTTTGTGAACGTGAGGAACCGCACTTTGCTGACAAAGAGACGCATTTAATAAATTTGTATGATTATCCACAATATTCAATTCGGATTGAGGGTTTAAAAACTGCATTTCGGCAGTTATATTCCATTTTTGATAAAGCTGCTTTTTTTGTAAATGATTATTGGGATATTGGAATACACGAGAGAGATATTAATTATCGGACAATATGGTTATCTGGCTATGGGGTGGGAAAGAAACATTATGAATATAAAAATAAACTTATGCCAGATGAAAATATTGCGTTAAAATCAATGTTTTGGATACATAATGAGTTTAATAAGAGGTTTGGTGATGCCGATAATCCCTACGCTAAAAATATACAAGTTTTACGGAACGCATTAGAACATAAATTTGTAAAAGTACATAATGGAATTTTATATGATGGTAAACAAGGAGAAACGGAAATAGGAATTGATTCATTTTATCATATAACAGAGGGTAAACTTTTGCAGTATACTTTGGAATTATTAGAAATTGTAAGGGAGTGGTTGATTGACCTTACGATGGCAGTTCACATTGAAGAAATGAAGCGCAGAGATGGTGAAACAGAAGAAAAAAGTTATCCAGTGTTTTTGGTGGAATTTGATGATGAATGGAAAGTATAATTAACTGTATTGAATGAGAGCGATAACTTTAGCACCCAACGGTGTCTTAGTTCTCGGTGGATAAAGTTGCGGAAACCTCACAAATACCGAAAATACGGCATTCTTGGCAGTACATAGGTTTGAAATTTACATTTTTATCTTGTGTTTTTAGGGGCAATTTTACATTCGGAAGTGAGTGAACTTTTGTTCTGGGATTCTTTTGCCAAAAAGTTTAAACCTTTTGGCGAAAGTGAAGCCTTTTGGCAAAACCTCATACGATTTGGCAAAAGGCTATTCCTGCAGCCTTTCCCATACATTTGTTTATGCTCAGAAACGGTACTGCCACAAGAGAAAATTGTTTTAGAATGATGTGTTGCTCCCAATCAATTTTTACGATACTCTTTCGGTAGGACTTCAAAATATATTTTAAATGCCGCAGTAAATTTGCTCTGGCTGTCATAGCCGACAGCCTGTGCGATTTCAGCTATGCTCTTATTCGTTTCTTTTAACAGTTTTGCAGCCTGTCGCATTCGATGTTCCTTGATATGTGCCGCAATGGAAGTTCCATAGACTGACTTAAAAGCATTTTTCAAAGTTGTTGGATTGATGAGATATTGTCTTGAAAGTTCCTCTATGGTAATTCTCTGCTCCATGTGCTGCAAAAGCTGGTCATGGATTTTCCGAATCGTTTCAGTCAGCTCGAATTGATATTCAGCCAGTTTGTTTTGGGGCGTAAACTCCATCTTGGCAAGGTAAAGCAGCAATTCCAAAATCTTGATTTTTTGGAATGGAAGCATAAGCGTTTCAGGTTGGTTATAAAATGCAGAAAAAATACTTTCTGTCTGTTCATTTCCGGCAAGAAAGACAGGTCTGTCATCTTTGCAGAATTTTTCGGGTAATATGGTTTCAAAAATACCAAAGTTTTTTAACAATTCGGGAGGAGTGTCAGAGGCTTCCTGCAGATCAATATAGATGCCAAGTCCCTGATATGTACCATTTGGAAAGGTAAGTACGGAATCTGTACAGGCTTTCATGGTATGCAGGGAGAAATCTCCCGGATTCAAATAAATCCGGTTTCCGTTTTTCATCTCCCACATCATCTGTCCGGCTTTGCAGTAGTTAATCTGAATGATGTGTGATAGAGCCTTATGTTGCACAGAAAAAGAATCGGTTGAAAAAGTAAGATAACATAACTCTATACCGGGATAAAGCGGAATGACAGCATTTGCCACCTTTTGATGAAATCTTTCCACTTCTTTTTGTATTTTTATCAATTCACCATTCATAAGACAGACCTCACAATTCAGGGCAGGTGATTTCCATAACCTGCTCGATCATTTGATGCAGCAAACGTCCTTGTTCTGTATCTGCGGCCCGATAATATACTTCTTTTCCTTCACGCCGGCAAACAATCAAACCGCTGTTTTTCAATGGTCTGAGATGATGTGAAACTGCCGGGCTTGACATATGGAGCATGTCTGAAATATTGAGGACACATTCCTCCTGGTGGCATAGGAGCCAGAAAATTCGGATTCTGGTGGTATCGCCAAGCTGTTTAAAAACTTCCGCTACGGTTTGGAAATAGTCTACATGGTCTAATTGTTTCTGGATAAGTGCGGTTTGCGGTCCTTCTCCATGTTGGTGTGGTAATTTTATATTGTCCATATTATTTTCCTTTCCTTTCCTTTCGTTTGCATTTCGCCCAAACGGAAATACTTTTCGCCCGTTTAGGAAGGAATGCTTTAGGGATATTGACGTGTGCCTTTCTCTGTATTATACTACGGCTATGATGATTAAACAAGTACTTAATCACTGAATTTAAAAATAACAAGGAGGACTTTACAATGAAAAAGACTTACAAAATCGAGGTAGACTGTGCCAACTGTGCAAATCTGATGGAGGATGCAGCCCGTAAAACAGCAGGAGTACAGAGCGCAACGGTCAATTTCATGACACAGAAGATGATCGTGGAATTTGACGAAGGGCAGGAGCCGAAAGATGTTATGAAGAACGTGCTGGATGCCTGCAAGAAAGTGGAGCCGGACTGCGAGATTTTCCTGTAAGCCAGAGCTGCCCATGAAAAGGTGACACCCTGAAAATGCCCGGCTGCAGTTTTGGGGTGTCTTTTTTATCAGAAACGATTAAACAGTTAAGCATATTTTGAAAGGAGTTTTTACCATGCAAGAATTAGTAATCAGCATATTGCTGACAGTTGTTATTATAATGGCTGCTGTACTTCTTATTTTTGTCGGCAGCCGCAAGGATGGTATGACAAAAAAACAGAGGGTTATGATGATCCGTATTTTGATTAGCGCCGGAATCTTACTGGCACTCCAGTTTGTTTCAGCAGAGATGTTTGATAAGGCTGACAGTTATTTATTTCCGTCCGCAGGAAGGTGGATTCGTTTTGCGTGCTATCTGATAAATTATTTTATCATCGGATATGACATTTTAAGGAAAGCGGCAAAAGGCATCAGAAACCGTCAGGTATTTGATGAAAGTTTTCTGATGGCAGTGGCTACTATTGGGGCGATGGCGCTTGCTATTTATGAGAACGGTGATTATCTGGAAGCGATTGCCGTTATGCTGTTTTACCAGATCGGGGAATGGTTTCAGGGCTATGCTGTGGGCAAGAGTCGCCGCAATATCAGTAACCTGATGGATATTCGCCCCGATTATGCCAATGTAGAGAAAAACGGGAAATTGGAGCAGGTAGACCCGGACGAAGTAGGGATTGGCAGTGTGATTGTTGTACAGCCGGGCGAGAAAGTGCCGATTGACGGAATGATTGTTGAAGGAGCTTCCAGCCTGAATACCAGCGCATTGACCGGGGAAAGTCTGCCCAGAGAGGCAAAAGTTGGTGATGAGGTAATCAGTGGATGTATCAGTATGACAGGGGTATTGAAGATACAGACAACAAAAGAATTTGGAGAATCTACGGTTTCTAAGATTTTGGATTTGGTGGAAAATGCAAGCTCCCGCAAATCAAAATCAGAAGATTTTATCTCGAAGTTTGCGAAAGTATATACTCCGGCTGTCTGCTACTCAGCATTGGCGTTGGCATTGCTTCCTCCAGTTGTCAGAATGCTTTTTATGGGACTGTCTGCTGATTGGGGTGTTTGGATTTACCGGGCATTGACATTCCTTGTTATCAGCTGCCCCTGTGCGCTTGTTATCAGTATTCCTTTGAGTTTCTTTGCAGGAATAGGAGGCGCAAGCAAAGAGGGCGTGCTGGTAAAGGGTTCCAACTATCTGGAAATCCTTTCACAGACCAAGTATGTTGTTTTTGACAAAACCGGAACGATGACAAAGGGTGTCTTTGAAGTAAATGGTATTCATCACTCCACCATAGACAATGAGAAACTGTTGGAATATGCGGCTCTTGCAGAGAGTGCTTCTTCCCACCCGATCAGCAAGAGCCTACAGCGGGCATATGGAAAAGAGATTGACAGAACCCGTGTGGCAGATATACAGGAAATCAGCGGAAATGGGGTGACTGCAAAAGTAGACGGCGTAAAGGTTGCCGCTGGTAATGACAAATTGATGAAGCACTTAAACATTCCTTATCAGGATTGTCATCAGACAGGTACGATTATTCACATGGCAATCAATGGGAAATATGCGGGACATATCGTAATCTCCGATATTATCAAGCCTCATTCTAAGGCTGCAATTGCGGAATTAAAGAAAGCAGGGGTAGATAAGACCGTCATGCTGACTGGGGATGCAAAGAAAGTGGCAAATCAGGTTGCTGCATCACTTGGAATTGATGAGGTTTACAGTGAGCTTCTTCCGGCTGATAAGGTAGAAAAGGTAGAAGAACTTCTGCGGGTGAAGTTAGGCAAAGCAAAGCTGGCATTTGTTGGCGATGGTATCAATGATGCACCAGTGCTTTCCAGAGCGGATATTGGTATCGCTATGGGCGCAATGGGTTCAGATGCGGCAATCGAAGCGGCTGACATTGTTCTGATGGATGACGATCCGATTAAGATAGCAAAGGCAATCAAGATTTCAAGGAAATGTCTGCGGATTGTTTACCAGAATATTTCGATGGCGCTTGTAGTGAAATTTGCCTGCCTTGCATTAGGGGCTGTGGGAATCGCAAATATGTATCTGGCTATTTTTGCGGATGTAGGTGTTATGATTCTTGCGGTGCTGAATGCGATCCGCTGCCTATTTGTGAAAAAACTGTAAGGAAGGAGGGGTTCCTTTGACAGAATATCAGGATAGTCATTTTTCCAAAGAATTGAAGGAAAGCGATTTGTATATATTAACGGAATTTTTCAAGGTGCTTGGGAACCCTACCCGTATCCGAATCCTGCTCCTTTTAATGGAGCAGGATTCATGTGTTGGTGATTTGGCAGAGCAGCTTGGAATTACGCAGTCTGCGGTGTCCCACCAGCTAAACCTTTTAAAGTCAAATAAGCTGGTGAGGCGGCGTAGGGATGGAAAAATGATCTTTTATACTTTAGTGGATGAACATGTGCAGATGGTTCTTGAAAAAGGAACAGAACACATTCTGCAACGGTAAAAATGAGGTGATGATAAGATGACAATGGATGAATTGAAGCCAAAGCAGAGCGCCTTTATCCGTTCCGTAGGAGGAACAGGCGCACTTCGGCATCACTTACTCGATATGGGGCTTACACCAAAAACGGAGGTTACGCTTCAAAAAATTGCACCTATGGGCGATCCGGTGCAGATTGAGCTAAGGGGATATGAACTGACATTGTGGCTTGATGAAGCGCAAAAAATCACAGTGGAGAAAGTCCATACAAAAGCGGAAAAAAACCATTCTACACAAAGGACAATGGCAGTGGAACATCCGGGAGTCGGTGAACTTGGAAGGGCGAACAGCTATCATGTTCATAATGCAGCGAATGAGATTCCAGAAGGTGCAAAGATTACTTTTGCGCTGGTAGGAAATCAGAACTGTGGAAAGACCACTTTATTCAATCAGCTTACAGGGGCAAACCAGCATGTAGGGAATTTTCCCGGAGTGACAGTTGACCGTAAAGATGGAACGATCCGCAAACACTCAGAGGCGGTTGTAACAGATTTACCAGGTATTTATTCCCTTTCCCCGTATTCCAGTGAGGAAATTGTGACAAGGGATTTTTTGATGGATACGCATCCGGACGGGATTATCAATATTGTTGATGCTACCAATATGGAGAGGAATCTGTACCTTACCATGCAGCTCATGGAACTTGGCATTCCGATGGTGCTGGCATTGAATATGATGGATGAAGTCCGGGCAAACGGCGGCTCTGTCCGGGTAAATGCACTGGAAGAAATTCTTGGTATTCCGGTAGTGCCGATTTCAGCGGCAAAAAATGAGGGAACCACGGAACTGATTGACCATGCACTTCATGTGGCGAGGCACAGGGAAAGTCCCGGTAGGGTTGATTTTTGCCCGGCAAGTAATAATGAACATGATTCCGTTGGTGCGGTACATCGGTGCATTCATGCGGCAATACATATATTGGAGCCGGAGGCAAAAGAAAAAGGGCTGCCAGTTCGCTTTACAGTAACAAAATTGGTAGAAAATGATCGCCTGATGAAAGAGAAACTTACTATTTCGCCTGAAAAGGCTGACATATTTGAACATCTGGTTTCTGTATTGGAAACGGAAACAGGGCTTGACAGGGAGGCTGCACTTGCAAATATGAGATTTTCATTTATTGAAGCTCTATGTGCAAAAACCGTAGTCCGCCCTCATGAAAGCAGAGAACACAAGCGCAGTATGGCGATAGACCGGATTTTAACAGGAAAATATACAGCGATTCCCTGTTTTATCGGGATTATGGCACTCGTATTTGTTATGACATTCAGCTTTATTGGTGCGGCACTGTCTGACCTGATGGGTATGGGAATTGATATATTGATTGCTCTGCTTGATGGGGTACTTGCAAAGGCGCAGGTCAACCCGGTGGTGCATTCTCTCGTGATTGATGGCGTTTGCAGCGGCGTGGGAAGTGTACTCAGTTTATTGCCAACGATTGTTACCATGTTTTTCTTCCTTTCCATTTTGGAGGACACCGGATATATCGCAAGAGTGGCTTTTGTGATGGACAGGCTTCTTCGTAAGATTGATCTTTCCGGAAGAAGTATAGTTCCTATGTTGATTGGTTTTGGCTGTTCTGTTCCTGCGATTATGGCTACCAGAACGCTTTCCAGTGAACGGGATCATAAGATGACAATTCTGTTGGTTCCATTTATGAGCTGTACTGCTAAGCTGCCAATCTACACACTAATGATCAGTGCTTTTTTCCCAAGAAGCTATCAGGCGCTCATTATGGTTGGGCTGTATGCTCTGGGGATCATCTGTGGCATTTTATATGCGTTAATTTTAAAAGGGACGAAATATAAGGGAGCGCCGGTTCCCTTCGTGATGGAGCTTCCAAACTATCGGTTTCCTTCGGCAAAAAGCGTGTGGCAGCTTATCGTGGAAAAGGCGAAGGGCTTTGCTAAGAAAGCATTTACCATTATTTTTGTGGCTTCTCTTGTAATCTGGTTTTTACAGACCTTTGATATAAGGCTGAATGTTGCGGCTTCTACGGAAGAAAGTCTTTTGGCATTGTTGGGCGGGGTGGTTGCTCCATTATTTGCACCGCTTGGATTTGGAGATTGGAGAGTTTCTACCGCATTGATTACCGGGGTTACTGCCAAAGAAAGTGTTGTATCTACGCTGACGGTTCTTTTGGGCGGGGATGTATCTTTGCTTGGAACACTGTTTACACCTTTTACCGCATTTGTATTTCTTGTATTTACCTTGCTGTATACACCATGCGTTGCGGCGGTTGCAACTGTGAAACGGGAAATGGGCGGAGCTAAGGCGGCGGCTGGAACTGTAATCGTACAATGTGCAATCGCTTGGATTGTGGCATTTGCTGTTCACAGTGTAGGGGCTACTGTTGGGCTTGTATAGAGGAGGAGTTGATGATGAATTTGGCAAGTATCGCTGTACTTTGCATTGTAGCTGGTTTGTTGATATTATCCATTGTTTATTTCCGAAGAAAGGGAATAAACGAATGCAATGGGAATTGTGCTGAATGTGTTGTTCATTGTACAGATAAAAAATAAACTGATAAATTGAAATACCTCTGGCACAAGTTCTCTATTCCGGAGGTATTTCAACCTGCCTTCTGTGTCAGTTATCTGCCTGACCTGTTTTTTTGTGATACAGTTCGATTATATCCTGTAAAGAAATGCTGGACATATGTTTTTCGGTTCCTTTTTGTATTTCGTTGTAGTAATCCTGCAGAGCCAGTTGGATATTAACCCCTACTCCGCAATCTGGATTGGTGTGTGTATCAAGATGCAGAAGCGGCTTACTTCCCTCAACAGCTTTATAAATATCCAAAAGCGTGATTTCCTCTGTGGGTTTTGCCAGGGAAGGCTTTGCATGACCGTTTACGCTGGACATCAATCCTGCCTTTTTCAATTTCATCATGATCTGTCGGACAAAAGCCGGGTTTGTCTGAATACTGTCAGCAATTACAGTGCTGCTTAGGTCATACTCCTGATGGATTGCAATAAAAGCCATGATATGCACTGCGTCACTTAATTTTGTAGAATATTTCATGAAAAACTCCTTTGCTGTAAATTTAATCTTAACAGCCACTTGACTTGTTATATGGATAGTGCTATACTTTTAACTGGTTGTTATTTATATAATAACAACAAATGGGATGAAAGTCAATAAAAAGAGTTGAAAGGAAAAGAAAGCAAACATGAATCGAGAATATGATAAAAAAGCGGAGATTCTGCTTGAACAGATGGAGTGGGCAGAAGCTGTCTGTGTAGGAGCAGCTGCGGGAATGTCTGTTGCTACTGGTTATGATATGGCATATCACAGCGATAAATATTTCAAGAAATATTTTGGAGAATTTGAAAAAAAGTACGGGTTTCAGGGGAGCTTTAATGGATATTATTATCCATACCCGACCAGTGAAGAACGCTGGGCATTTCTGGCGACCTCTATCCATGCAAATATGGAACTTCCGGACGGTCCAGCCTATGAAAATCTGTTTGAACTTCTGAAAGGAAAGAATTATTTTGTAGTAACAACAAATCAGGACACCTTATTTAGCAGACGCTTTCCGGAAGAAAGAGTCAGTACCATTC
>OFGR01002779.1_pt1 | contig 11143 bp, 13 predicted proteins | sample 1521811 | NCBI WGS metagenome assembly OFGR01 (sample SAMEA3504098, study PRJEB24116) | mouse gut metagenome | biome: mouse gut; feature: mouse-associated habitat; material: faeces | place: Denmark | collected 2011
ATTTATTGTCCAAGCGTAACATGTACAGGAAATTGCCCGCATGCATCCACATGTGGAAATAATTAAAGTAAAGTTGTAAAATTTTAAAGTACATCAATTGGATATAACAAGCTATTGCAGGAGGACTGAAATTCTTGCAATAGCTTTGAGAAAAATTAGAAAGGTACAGAATATGAATTATTTAGTAGAAGCAGATGCTTCATATATTTCTGCAAGATGCGGAATAAATTTTTGCAATGTAAATTGTAATATATTAGTGAATTGTCCGGAAAACAGTTGTGTAGGTAATTGTCCTAAGGCATCATCTTGTGGAAATAATGTGTGAGTTGTTAGTGTTTGAAAAACAACGAAAGGGTTTATTTGAAAAATATGGAATTTTTAGTAAATGCTGAGAAAACTTCAAGGTTAGGTGTTTGCGCAATACAGGCTTGTGCAGTAAACAGTATTTGTGGGGCAGTGGCCTGTGGAGTTAATGTGTCTCCGTGTGCAGTAAATGGATGTAGTGTTAATATATGAGCATTCTGGTGATATGTCAAGAACTTTTTGAAAAAGATTTTGATATGTTTTTCGGAAAAAAGGGTAACTTTAACAGACCTTCGGTATGTTTTGCACAAAACCGAATGTCAGTACGACTCGGTATTATATTCGGTGTCCAGCTTTTCGCCGGTGTACAGTTGGTTTTTGACCAGCAATCCAAAAACGAGTCGTACAAATTTACGAGATGTAAGCGCGAGTGCTCTTTTGTGCTGATGTTTGGTTACCTCAGCATATTTTCTGGCATAGAAATCAGCATATTCAGGGATGTGTTTCCTGACGCTGTTTGCCGCTTCACCAAGATAGTAGCGAAGATAGGGATTTCCGGCTTTCGACATTTGGTTGTCTTCGGAAGTAAAATCCCCGGAATCACCCTTAGGCCAGTAAAGCCCGGCATATTTGGCAAGGGCATCGGACGAATGAAACGCTGTTATATCGCCTATTTCTGACAGAATCCCGGATGCCCATACCGGACCTATTCCAGGTATGGACCTAAGGATGATCAGGGCGTTAGGGTTCATCCCGTTGATGCATTTCTCAATCGCCTGCTCTATCAGCCTGATTTCTTTCTGATAGGCATGGATGCAGTTAAATGAGCTTGCCAGTGATATGTTCAGTGGTTCGTACATGCACTTGTCTAACCGGTAGGAATCCCTGGCTGCCTTCCGTAGGAGTTCGGAAGTTTTGGATATGTCAGAGATGCGGTTCCTGCTCTTTTCCGCAAGGAAGGTAAGCAGACCCTCTTCCGGCATATCGATGATCTCCTGTGGAGACAAAAATTCCGTCAGGACAGCCGAGGACGTGGCACCATAGAGACTGCCAAAAGGCTTGTCATCACCTTCAAGGAGCTGAAGTTCACTGAACTTCAGATAAAGATTAGAGACCATATAGGTCTTCTCCCTGGTGATACACTCAGAAAGGTGCATACGGTGCCTGGTAAGGCGTTTCAGTGCGATGAACTGCCCGCCGCGCCATGGCTCCAGTTTTTTCGTACGGCCTACCCTTCCAAAGTCCGCAATAAGATATGCATCCATGGGATCGGTCTTTTCCATTCCGATATAGGACTTGCGGTAATTGGAAGTGGCCTTTGGGTTTACACAGAAGACGTAAGGCTTGTAGGGCATGAGAACCTCGGAGGTCGATAGGAAGTTTGAAATATGCACGCTGTATACAGAAGTAGATTCCAGCACGATAAGAACCGTATCCAGATTTTGATGTTTCTGCATACATTCAGCAATCATATTTACAAGCTTATCGGCACCCGGCTGATTATTGCCAAACGATGATGAGATGTATTTGTTTTCCTCAAAGTCCATGGCATAGACAGCATTGGTCTTTGAGCTTACATCAATACCAACAAACAAGGTGGACATATAGTTGATCTTTAACATGATATCACCTCCATTCCGATGGGGATTTGTGAAGCCTGAAGCAAAAGGTTTATCCTGTGCTGCATACGGTGACCGAAACCTCGCGCAATGAGCATGCACCCAGTCAGCCTTTCCTGCTGGGGCTAACGGCTGGGGATGAAAATTCTGTGTCAGCGGAATGTGCCGTATGTGCCAGGCTGAATGCTTTCGAAGCAGTCTCGGGCTAAGCCGGCTGAAAGGAGGAACAGCAGTGCCTTCGGACATCAGACTCTACCTGATATCATAACACAGGATTAACCATTATGGAAAATGAAAATGTAACTATTAACTGTATAGACGGGAATCAGGGTGAGGGGAGTTCCTCTTAGATGTCCTTACCACTATACACATAAAAAGAATAAGTTCATAAGCAATATTTCTTGCTTACAAACTTATTATACGAGGAGGAAGGTAATGAAAAAAATATCATTGGTTTTGACAGTTTTGATAATCTTAACAGTATTTATTTTTGCCGACACAAATGCAAAAGCTGAATCAAAGGCGTCGTCAGCGAATACGGAGACATTCAGTAATGAGGCGGTAGAAATGGATACATTGACATTCAGGGGAAAAACGTATTATCTTGTATTTACAGAAGAGCAGCTGAGAGCAATTGCGGCAGGGCAGTTTGGATGGGATAAGAATTATATGCAGCAGGCAGATATCCAATTATCATCTGATGAGTGGCTGCCGATAGGAACAGAGAATAGACCTTTTATCGGCAGTTATAATGGTAATGGTTATGAGATAACCGGACTTACGATGAAAAATTCTGGTGCAAAACTGGTCGGGCTGTTTGGTTATGCCAAAGGTGCGCATCTCTACAATATTATACTGTGGGATGTAGATATTGATGATGCTGGCTCTTCAACGGAGTGCAATAAGGGTGCTATATGTGCAATGGCTGAAGATTGTAGGATATATGATAATGAGGTGCATAAAAAATAGTCCTATTCTTCAATGGAAATGACTGCTTTTTTCATGCTGTGTTGTCTGTCAATGCGGTAGTATTTAATGAAGCAGCTATACCCCCCCCGGCAGAGCGGGGGAAGACTACAGATTTAGCACATAGTCTACACTGCGTAATGAAGATGTCTCTCCCTGACCTTTTTATCGCGAGATAATCAGGAACCAGCTCCTTTATTTTTTTCACAAATACTTCCTCATAATCCTCGTCATAACTTATTTTTAATTTGTCCGCGCTGATTATGGCACAGCTGCTTTTAACGTCATATGTGCTGTCCCTGATTCAGAACCCGACTGTCAGGATTTCATTGTAATCATCGCCTGAAAAACACATGGAAATCTCCTCATCAAGAAAGAAGTCAACCTGCTTGTTCCTGACGCTCATCGGGGAACCGTTTTTGAAATACATGGTGAAATCATAGCATTCCTGCGCCAGGTTAATAATGTTCAAATCGCTGACCGCGCCCTGGAAGCTTTCCCCGTTATTGATTTCAAACGCGATGGCCCTGAGGCAGTCATAATTCAGGTCAACCTTTCTTGAGAAGGCGATGATACGCTCTATTTCGTTATGACGGGATTCATCCAGCTTGTCATCCAGGTATGTCCTTATTTCCTCCGCGGACGGGTATTCAAACCGGAAATGGTAGTGGAAACGTCCCGGACGGTTCACGATGAAATCACTGAGTTTCCGGATATCATTGCAGGTAATGACAAACATTTTTTTTCCTGCCGTTATCCCGTCGAACAGCCCCAGGAGCGCTGACTGCGCCTCGACTTCCCCGTCAGGAACCTTTACATCGCCAAAGGTCTTGTCAAACTCATCAAAAAGCACCATGATGTTCTGGTCTATCGTCTCAATGTAGGATGCAATCCCCGGGATATATTTGTCCACTATTATGACGGGTATGTCGTTTTTCAGGGCCTCCCCCGACAGCAGTTTTGCAAAAAGCGACTTTCCAATCCCCTTGCTCCCGCTCAGGATGACACCGAGGTTCCTGTCAAACTGCCCGAATGACCTTATTACCTTCTGCGCCTTCTGTACATGGTTCCCATAGATCCTGTTCTCCGTCACGTCAATGTCGGAATACTCGTCCAGGTAAAAGCCTGACAGTTTTGCAAACCGTATGATATAGGTCCTTGCCGGCAGCCTGTCATACGTCGCCACGGTGTCATTGTAGATCTCAACCTTCGTTCCTATTTTAATTGCCTTCATATGTACCTCCTTTTGTCCGACATAGTGGTTCAGTGAACCTATACATGATACATTGTAGTGGTTCAGTGAACCTGTGTCAATACTTTTTTGCCGGTTCTTTACATCAATGGTTCATTGATGTATAATCACAGGAGAGGTGATGCAAATGGCAACTGACAGGCCGAGATATACGGTATCCGTGGACAATGACATGTTCCGGGAAATTGAAAACTTCCGTTTTGAGCGCCGTTACCAGACGCGTTCGGAGGCAACCGTGGAACTGATACGCCTGGGACTCGAGGCAGTGAAAAAGGAGCGCGGGGACGGGGAAGGCCTTCCGCCTGAAATTCCTGACTGAAAATACAGGTGATGAAATGGGAAAAGCAGCAGCGGCCATGCTGCTTTTTTGGCATACAGTGGAAATAAATATTGATTATATCCGTCCTTTATGCTAGAATCCCCCTGTAATTAATTTACTTTATGTTTATCCCAGTTTCTGGGAAGGCAAGCCGGAAAGGCAGTATAAACGGGCAGTATATGCGATTATGGATTATTCCGTATGCGCTTTTTTTGTGCCCGGAAATCAAAAAGGGAGGTTTTTTGTGAAGAGACACAATTGTAAATATTTATTTGAGGTAATAATATTTTTTAGTATGTTGACCATATCAGGATGCGAACAGAAAGTGAGCAGGAATTATGGAACATCAATAGATGAAGAAACATCTGTAATATCTGTTCATCGATGTGGAAAAAGATTAACAGATAGTGTTTTGGAAAATAATTGTGCAAATAGAAAAGGTCAAATTTCAAATTCTTTGGATATAGAGTATACACGGGATTTTACTATAGATGTAAAGATATACAGTCAGGCGGATTATGAGATTTTTCTTAATCAGTTGGAAAGTGATAAGGATATTCACTCTGTGTACATGGATTTGTGCGATCTGGATACGTTAATTTATCTGGATAAGCTTCTGGAGAATCAGAATATCAGATATCTGGATATAAAAAATGGAGGGGTAATCTGTGTCAGGAATAAGAGTCTTATTGAATCAAGCAATTTAGATGGAATAAGATTATATCATAGTTCAGCGTTACAGGAAAATATGCTTGATCATTTTAATGGTCTGGAGATTTGTATTCGATTGGACGATGGATACACAGGTAGATTGCCGACACAGGATTTACTGAACAACACCGACTGTGAGAGTATAATATTGATCATGGATGGAAACGGACAGCTTAACGGAATTGATACATATCATGACGAGAATAGAAGGGAATGGGAATATTTTTATTCTGTTTTATCCCTGGAGAATCAATATATGAAAGGATTGTACCGGGTCAATCATGAAAGTTACAGCTATACCAGTTATGAGTTTTGCAAAAAGGATATGCAGGAAATATGTGCTGCGTTTGTGTGTGTAAAGGATAAGGAATCAGATGGCCGGAATTATTTTGATATGCTGGAAATTCCCAAAGCAGAGCTATCCAATATATCAAGATATGAAGGAAAACGGTTTTACTTTGGTGATATTAATTTTGACAGTTATGAAGATCTTCTTTTTCTGGGGAATAATGACAGAATAAAGCTTTTTTATCAGTGTATTGGTTTTCTTTGGGATGACTATGAAAAGCGATATAAGCTGTGCGAAACTGTTCCCCGTAATTTTAAGTGGATCGATGAAGAGAAAGAACGGCTGATATACAGTACAAGTGGGTCGGTTTCTGATGATGAGTACTATATATATAAGTATAATGGAAGCGGATATGAGGAAGAACGGCTTGAAATCCGGCAGATAAATGAAGAGAGAATAATATGGAAGTATTTTATAGATGGAGAACTACATAAAGAAATGAAAGCAGAATTTAATAAATCCCTGAATTCGTATACGGTTATATATTATGAAAATGGTGAGTTAAGGGAAGAAACAGTGATAGACGCGGAGTGTGACATATGGGAAATCGGAAAAAAGTATTATGTGTTTTTTTATTCTTTACTTTTATTTTAAGCATTCCTTTTGTGATTGTAGTACAATGTCATTTGCAAATGACAGATTTTAAAGAAGGTACAGTTGAAGAGTATGATTCTTTTGACGGACACTATACTTTGCGTTTGTCAATAGACGAAGATGATTACATTAAGTTGCATTATGCCAATGTATCCCTGCAAGACAACATCACAGGAGAGGAAGTATTTTTTATAAAAAATGAATATAGGGCATTTGATTTCCAATGGGTAGTATGGGAAAATGGAAGTCATAATTTCTGGTTGAAATCAGGAGATCTTGGAACTTTTTATTATGAGTTTCAGAGTGATAATGAGGTATGGATTAAATATGGAGTTGTAAAAACAGAAAAAAAATATTATGTATTGCGAGAAAGAATGGGGGGAATAGAAAAGAAAATAGATATCGAAGAGGTCAGGAAAAGGTTGCCTGAGGGATATAGTTTAGAATGATTAAAGTACGGACGCATAGTCGGAAGACATACTGGACGGAATCCTCAGAGGAGCCGGCGCAAAAGATTCACTAATAGTATCGGAAACAAAAGAATCCGGAATATGTTGCCAATATGGAGCTTGGGCAGGATATAGTTTGTGTAAATGCCGCTATGTATGCCAGGTTAGGCTGTACACTCTGGGGAGATTTGCGCGTCAAGATTCGCATCCGTTGGAAGATTGGGTTGCGATTTATAATAGTTTGGAGGACTGTTTGAGAAGTGAATAGATTAAAATTATATACAACACTAAAGGGAACTTTTCCATGGTTGATCAGTATAGTGTGTATTTCAATATGTGTGACTTTATATTATCAGATAAGCAAAGAAGCAGATGATTCAACAGAAGTAACAAAAGGCAGTAATTCCTATACACTTTATGAGGAATATTTCGGTTTAAAACAGGGTGAGCTGGCGAGAAGTATGAATATTAAAAGTGCTGATGAACTAGGGAAGGAGGGTTTTTTAAACAGCCATTTTGGAGGGATTACCATTGGCGTTGGAGAGGGGATATGCGTACAGTATAGCAACACGGATAGTATATCAGAAGATATCCTCCCTTGTGGAATTATTATTGAAAGTGATAATACAAAACTGGGATTTATGGGGGCGAGGGCAGGAATGGATTTTATGGAAATTCAGGATAATGCGTACCAGAAAGAAGTACAAAAAGGATATATATATAATGAAGAAATAGATGTGTATTATTTAGAATATTTTGATGAATCATATAGATATTTTTATCTTTCATATGACCCAGAGGGGAGTGATTCGTGGTTGCTTGTTGAAAAATATTATCCCTAAAAGAAAGAACATTCATTTTGAAAACGCGCAAAATATAGTGGACGCGATTCTGGCATGGGGTGTCAGTTATGAAAATACTGTATTTATGACGAGTTTTTTGATTTCACGATGGGGAGTGACAAACAATGGGGAAAGAACAAAGGAAGAGAATAGAAATGATCCCATACCTGCAGGATACCATGGAAGAAACATTCCAGTGCACATGCAGGGAAATCCAGACAGTGCTGGACACGAATGCCTGCAGGATCTGGCGCGGGTTCCATGATGCCGTCTGCGAATGCCTGGAAACAACCGGGGCATTACAGCGGCAGAACCAGAAGGGCAGACTGGGATACCTGGCGTTCAGCATGATGCGGCACGCACTGTGGCTGGACAGGCTGGAGCTGCGCATCGATGCCCTGGACGACGGCTTTTACATGGACACGGCGGAGGCATCGGCGTATTACCATGCAGATTTCCTGCAGGACAGGTTCCGGAAAGACCTTGCATCTTTATACGAAAAAGCCCGGACGCATTTCGTCAGGATACAGGACAATGAGCTGGACCGGATCAGGCAGGAATATGCCGGATACTATTATTCCATGCTGTTTTCCATGACAGGCTCCCTGACAGGGATGATCCGGGAGACCGTGGAGGGGAGCGGGATTGAAACGGCAGACGGTTTCCAGATCATCTGCGGCGACTACATGGACAAAGCAGCGGTACTATACAGGGAGGAGACATAGGATGAAATATTTTCTGATCGGGACTGACGAAAAGAACAGGATCCCGTATAACATCAACAAGAACAGGGTGGTCGATGTCAGGACGCTGACAAGGGAAGGCATCGGCACACTGCCCATGTGGAACATCATCGGTATGGATCTGCCGGACGAGGGATTTTTTCCCGATCTGATCTGCAGCCCGTTCGTACTGATGTCAAAAAACTGCATAAAGACGGCAGCCATGTATCAGCCGGATATCATATACAGGGGAGTGAAGCTGTGGGACAAGGGCAGCGGCGTCAACAGGACATATTACCTTTCGATCCTGGAAGAGCTGGACTGCATGTCGGGGCAGACGCAGTTCAACACGGTCGGGAACAGGGTCACCAGGCTGGTGCTGGACCGGGACAGGATTGGCGGGAACGCCGTGTTCCGCATCAAAGGATATAACAGGGGCTGCATTGCAGGGCGCCTGGACTTTGTGGAGAGCCTCCTGCGCAGGGGAATCGAAGGGATCACGCTGGAAGAGGCAGCGCTGGCGTGATACGGAAAGGGGTATGACAGATGTCAGAAGAGAGAGAATACGCAGACGCCGAGATCCTGGCGCTCCGGCACAGATACCGGGAAACACAGGCAGCGCGTCTTCCTGCCAGCCAGAAGATCCATGTCGGCACGGACAGCCTCCCGCTGTACAGGGAGATCCTGTTCGGCGGCATGTGTTCCATCATGCTGCCGCAGTCGATGACCGACATGGACAGGATTGAGCGCATGGTGCGCTACCAGGGCAGGAACCGCCCCCCGGTGATCAGGAAGGATGCAGACAGGGAAGCTGCCGTGACATTCAGCCTGTTATCCATGCCGGACGGGGGAGAGGCTGAACCGGTGACAGCGCAGCTGGCAGGGCTGCGCAGTGACATGAAAAAGATCTGGAAGCAGAACATATTTTACGACAGCGGGGAGATAGAAGCGGACAGGACTGCCGTTGCATGGATGGATCTTAAGGCATACTGTCTCGACGGAAATCTCTACAGCATGATATTCCTGTTCCGCGCGCAGGGGCAGACCGTACTGGGGAACTTCCACTGTAACTTCCCGCGTTATGATGTGTGGAAGCCGGCGGTGCTGAAGCTGCTGGCGACAGTGCAGGTGCGGCAGGAAAGAACCGGTAGCACCTTTACCGGCGGAGAGTTCAGGATACAGTAGATGAAAGTGGATATACGGAGGGGAAACGATGGCAGCTGGGAAGAAATATCCGGAGCAGGTATACATAGAAGAGGAAAAGAATGAAAAATATGTGGAAGGCAATTATGATGGAGATGCTGTTATTAGAGTTTTCAATGACAGAAAAGAATATGCTGGCTCACGAAGCTCAGGAGGGAGTTAGCCATGAAGGTAAAGATTTTTGGAACATTATGTTTATCAATGAGGACATAGAGGTATCCGTGACGACTTAAGGTGGATGAGATAGTGATATTTTAACAGAGGTTGAGACGTATGGGAGACATAGATGATGAATTAAAATTAGGGGCAACTATGAAAAATAAAAGATTTACAACTTGTATAATATGTATCATATTATTGATTTCGGTACTGGCTGTCGGAATAGTGGCAAAAGTGAACGAATACATCTCCGAATATGAAAAACAAGAAGATATCGAGGAACTAGTTTTGAACCATGCAACGCAGATAGACATTTCAGAAGCTGGTGAAATACATGGATTAAAAAAACTGAGTATCTCTGTTTGGGATGATGATGTCGATCTATCGCCTATTAGCAATCTGACAGAATTGGAAGGATTAACATTAAGTATATATAACAGGGAGATCGATGTCAGTTCATTGGAAGATTTAAATCAATTGACTTCGCTTATCATTTATGATGCATGGACTGATCTGTCATTTATAAAGAAACTGTCTAATCTGAGAGAAGTATTTATTCAGAAGAGTGACGTGGAAGATCTGTCAATTTTTGCAGACCTCACAAAATTAAGAAAACTATATATCGAATATGTGGGTGATACAGACTTAAAGTATCTGGAAAATCTTACTGCACTGGAAGAACTTCATCTCTGCGGAGGACATATCCGCAATATGGAGTATATAAAAACCTGTAAAGATTTAAAGGAACTGTACTTATATGAAAATACAGACATTTATGATGACCAGCCGAAAGCAGAAATTGTTTTTCTGAGTGGGCTAAGCAAGCTGGAAACGTTAACGATAGTGCATATGAATATTGATGATCCTGGAGCTGTATCAGAAATCACGTCATTGAGATGGATGGCATTAGGATGCACTGGAATAACAGATATCACGCCGCTAAAAAAGCTGAAAAGCCTTCAGTTTATAGGTATATATGGAAACAACAGTGAAGCTGTAAAAGAGCAGGCAGAGCAGTATTTTAAAAATGTAGACGGGCTGGATGTGGATGTATCAGAAGGATTGCCGGTAACATTATGATTTATCTCGCTAGTAAATATTATACGGGAAAAAGAAATATATTACAAACTTTTCCCGTGATAAGGTAATAGAGACGTTATGCCAGTATCAGGAGGCACATGGTATCTTTGAATATACCTTTGAGATGGAAAAAGATGGCGTATTTATATTTACCATAAATAGTATACGTTAGGAGTATGGATATTGTGGTGGAAAGATTAAAGTTTCATTTGATAACGTGCATAGCCTTACTGTATTTGACCACAGGAAATATGTGCATGCCGGTTCAGGCGGCGGAACTGGAACCAAGGGAAAGCACTGGGGAAGAAGAGATCCTGTACAGAGTCGATACGCTGTTTGACGGAGTATTCGGAATCAGGCTGGTGGTATTTGGGTATCTGTCAATATATGTGATATCGGCGCTGGGTGTTGTTGTCTGGAAACTTAAGGGCAGGTTTGGTAAAAATACAGCACTTACATAAACTGGCTTATGTAAGTCTGTGCGGTCGGAAGCTTTAAGGAGAATAGTCATGATCTTTCAATTATTAATGGGTATGGTATTATATGTGTTAGTGTCTTAAAAGATGTTTTTGTTT
>OFGR01002781.1_pt1 | contig 11135 bp, 10 predicted proteins | sample 1521811 | NCBI WGS metagenome assembly OFGR01 (sample SAMEA3504098, study PRJEB24116) | mouse gut metagenome | biome: mouse gut; feature: mouse-associated habitat; material: faeces | place: Denmark | collected 2011
CGAAGTAGAGAGTCATCTGCGGGTTGTAGTCCTGGATGAGGCTGAATCCACCCTCCTTGCCTACAGACTCCACAGCGCTTTTGATCTTGGTGAAAATCGGACCCATCAGCTCCATCTGCATCTTCTGGAGATCCTGCTGTGCGGTCTGCTCGAATGTCTGCATCTTCTGCTGATAGTCGGTCAGCTCACGCGCCTTGCGGTCCTTGATGGCCTGAAGCTCATCCGGCTTCATGTTCTGATAGTCATCATAGAGACGCTTCATCTCTTCTCCAAGACGCGCGTATTCGTCCTCATACTTCTTGGATGCATCCGCTACTTTCTTCTGGGCCTCTGTCGTTTCCGGCATAGCCTGTATCACGGACTGGGTGTCGACAAGGCCGATTTTTGCGGCGGTCTGGGCACTTGCGCAGAACATGGGCAGAGCCAATGCCACTGCGAGTAGGATTTTTTTCAACATTTTATTATTCAAATATTAGATTAGATTTCAAATCTTTAAAAGTCACCCGGACGGTCCGAACCGGACGGAGACTGCAAAGTTAACATATTTATTTGGAATATCCCAATTTGGCAAGCACCTCGTTGCTTACGTCTATTCTCGGGGAGGCAAAGACGATGCTTTGCGACGACGCACGGTCGAACACCGCCTGATAACCTTTCTCCTCGGCGACGGCCTTCACCGCGTTGTACACATCCTCCTGGATAGGCTTCATCAGCGACTGCCGCTTTTTATAGAGTTCCCCTTCCGGACCGAAATAGGTATAGCGGAGGTCAGTGGCCTCTTTCTCCTTGGCTACTATCTCTTCCTCACGTTTCTTTTTCTGGTCGTCGGTGAGAAACACCATGTCCGACTGATAGTTCTTATACATGGTCTCTGCCTCTTTCGAAAGCTCGTTGACCTCTTTCTCCCACCGCTGGCTCACCTGGTTCAGCTGTTCGTTGGCCATCTCGTAGGAGGGCACGTTCCGGAGGATATATTCCATGTCGACAAGCGCGAATTTCTGGGCAGCCGCCGGAATCCATGCTCCGATGAGAAGCAACATGAGGATAAATGTCTTTTTCATCTTTTTTTCAGTTTTATATTATCTGTCTTGATAACGCGGCGGAACCGGCAGAAGTTTTTCACGCCGATCCTGTCACTTTTAACAGATAGACATGCAATTATGCATAAAGGTTTAAGTTAAAAAATGTTACGGCCCGGTGTCCGCAGCCGGACGGATGCCGGTTTAGAATTCCTGACCGAGTACGAAGTGCACCTGGCTTCCACCGCGGTTTCCCCATACCTTGTCGAAACCGTACGCCCAGTCGATGCCGAGGAATCCGAGCACGCTGAGGTAGACGCGCGCACCCACGCCGGCGCTCCGCTTGAGGTTGAAGGGAGAGAAATCGCGGATGTCGGTCCAGCAGTTTCCGGCCTCGGCGAAAGCGATGGCATAGATTGTGGTGGAGGGCTGCAGCAGGAAGGGGAAGTGGAGCTCTACGGTGAATTTGCCATAGGCGTATCCCTCATATCCGCTGGGAGTGAACTGGCCGTTCTCATATCCGCGCATCGAGATTGTCTCGGTAGCGTAGGTGTAGTTTCCGGTCATGCCGTCACCTCCGAAGTAGAATGTCTCGAAGGGGGTCTTGTAGTGCTTGGTCCAGGATCCGAGCAGACCGAAGTCGGCACGGGTCATCAGCACAAGTGTCCACTTGCCGTCGGGGTCGGTGAGAGGAGTGAAAGTCTTGCTCTTGAAGCGGATCTTGTAATAGTCGATCCATCTGTACATCTCGGACCGCGCCGCCTCGCGCGACGCATAGTCCTTGTTGTTGTAGCTTGCCAGTTCGGAGAGTCCCTGCCAGTCCTTTCTGCCGAAGAGTGACGCGGGCGGAGTCATGGTAACGTCGATTGAGAAGGTCGATCCGCGGCGGGTATAGATAGGATTGTCAATGCTCGTTCTGGTCAGGTTGAGCCCCAATGTGAGCGCGTTCGACGTACCGTTGCGCATGTAATAGAGGTAATCCCAGTTCTTGAGGTAGTACCATCTGTAGGCGAGCTGGGCCTGGAACTGGAAGTAGTCGTCGGGCCAGCTGAGGCGCGTACCGAAGCCCACCGACACTCCCGCCATCTGCAACACCTTGTTAGGGTCGTATGCGTTCTGGATGGCGTAGTTGGAATAGTTGGTGTTGTAGGAATACTGGTTCCAGTAGGCATTCTGGTAGGCGGTGTTCCAGGTATCGTTGTAGAAGGCAGAGTTGATGCCGGTGGAGCGGCTGAAGTCTGCGGAGATGGAGAGGGAGTTGGGCCGGCTGCCTCCGATCCAGGGGTCGAAGAACGAGATGCCGTAACTCTGGTAATACTGGGCGTTGGTCTGCGCCGATATGGAGAACGTCTGGCCGTCGCCTCGGGGAATTATTCCCTTGTAGCTGTTCGGCTTGAACAGATTCTTCATCGAGAAATTGGAGAACGACAGCGCCAGCTGGCCGGTGATGCCGGTCTGTCCCCAGCCGAAAGAAAGCTGCACCTTGTCGTTGGCCTTCGATTCGAGATTGAATACGATGTCGACCGTACCGTCATTCTCGTTAGGTTCGGGGCGGATGTCCATGTTCTCCGGGTTGAAGTGGCCCGAGGCGGCTATTTCACGTGCGGAGCGCATCAGGTCGCTCTTGGAGAAAAGCTCGCCCGGGCGCACGCGCAGTTCGCGGCGTATCACTTTCTCGTAGAGCTGGTCGTTGCCGTTGATCACCACTTTATTCACGCGGGCCTGCGGACCCTCGATCACACGCATCTGCAGGGCGATCGAGTCGCCCTGTATTTTCTCCTCGATCGGGATAAGCTGGAAGAACAGGTAGCCGTTGTCGAGGTAGAGGTTCGACACGGCGTCGTCATCCTCGGTGGTGCGCTTGTTGAGCATCTTCTGATTGTAGACATCGCCGGGATACATGCCGAGATACGCGTTGAGCACGTCGGTCGGATAGACCGTATTGCCCACCCAGGATATGTCGCTGATGTAATACTTGCGTCCTTCGTCGACACCCACGAACACGTCGACCTTGCCGTCATCGTATTTCGCCACGGAATCGTATGTGATGCGCGCGTCGCGGTATCCCAGTTCGTTGTATTTCTGTATCAGACGGTTCAGGTCATCCTTAAAGTCGCTCTCCACAAATTTCTTCTGGCTGAATATTTTCAGGATGTCGCTGTTCTCGTTGGTTTTCTTGAAGGTGCGTTTCACTTTTTTGTCCGACAGCACCTCATTTCCCTCCACGTGGATCCTGTGGACCTTGACGCGGTTGTTGCGGTCCACCTTCACGTCGAGTATGGCATAGTTCTCCTTCGAAAGGTCGGGCTGCTGCGTGATCTTTACGCTTGCGTCCTTGAAACCCTTCTTGGCGTAATACTGTTCGATGATTTTTTTCGCCTGGGCTATGATATTGGGTGTGAGTTGCTGTCCCGACACCATTCCGAGTCGTTCGTTGAGATCCTTTTTCTCGCCGCCTTTCACTCCCTCGAAGCGCATCTCCGACATTCGGGGCTGCTGCTGCAGCGCTATTTCAAGCCACACCTTGTCGCCGGCGATCTTGTCGACGTTGATCTGGACTTTGGAGTAGAGGCCCTGTCGCCAGAATCTGCGCACCGCGTCGGTTATTGCCGATCCCGGGATGTCCACGCGGTCCCCGATTGAGAGTCCCGAATATCCGATCACGATGTAATCGTCGGTGTGTGGCACTCCGGTCACTCTTATTCCCGCTATCTCATAGTTCTTGGGGATAGGGGAGTAGACCACATCCGGATTGTAGAGAGTGTCGGCTGGGACTGCCGCCGGTTCTGTCGGGATGTCGAGGGCGGTGGCGGTGGCGGCCGATGCGATGGCCACTATGGATGTCAGCAATCTTCTGAAGGGTTTCATAGTTCTGAGTGGTGTGGGTCAGTTGTCGGCCGGCTCGGGGGAATCGTCCCTTACCTGGTCGCTGGTTTTGCCGAAACGGCGTTCGCGGTGCTGGTAGTCCTCAAGGGCCTTGACAAATTCTTCATGGTCGAAATCGGGCCAGAGCACGGGTGTGAAATATAGTTCGCTGTAGGCTATCTGCCACAGCAGGAAATTGCTTATGCGCTGTTCCCCTCCCGTGCGGATGAGCAGATCGGGGTCGGGTATTCCGCAGGTGGCGAGGTGCGACGACATCGTCTCCTCGGAGATATCTTCCGGTTTGAGCTGTCCTTCCGCCGCGAGAGCGGCGAGTTTCCGGGCGGCTTCCGTTATCTCCCATCGCGAAGAATAGCTGAGACAGAGACAGAGGGTGAGTCCGTCGCAGCCTCGGGTCTCCTCCACGCCGTGAGCCAGGCACCCGGCTACCTCCGGCGGCAGACGGTCGATCTCTCCGAGCAGCCGGATGTGGACGTTGTTGGCTTTAAGTTCGGGAGTCTCCTTCCTGATGGTCCATCCGATGAGATGCATCAGCGCCTCGACCTCTCCGGCTGGACGAAGCCAGTTCTCGGTGGAGAATGCATAGAGCGTGAGGTACTTTATACCCAGGTCGGAGGCGAGACGGGTGATACGGTTCACGCTGTTCACCCCCTCGGCATGGCCTTCGGTGCGCTCGCGCATCCTGCTCCGGGCCCAGCGGCCGTTGCCGTCCATGATCACGGCCACATGGCGCGGTATGCGCCTCATGTCGAGCCTGCGGGTGTATTCTTCGGGATAGCTGTCCATTTCGTCAGTCTTTATAATGGCATACGGCGCACCGCTTGCTGAATTCGTAACTTATAGAGATCGTGAACGTGGAGTACCAGTCGGTATTCTTCATGAACTCGCTTTTTATGCCGTAGGGGTCGGAGAGCTGCTCTCCGTCGATGCGGTCGGTGAATGTCTTTTTCATCAGGAATTCGAGGCCGATATTCCAGCGTAACGAGGGCTTGAACTTGAATCCCGCTCCGAGGGGGATGGTGAATGTCGCGCCCGGCTTGCCGTCCACGCTCCACGCCGTCAGGCTCACTCCTGCGGCTATGTAGGGAGTCCACCGTTTCAGCCTCCGGTAGGTCTCGCCCATGCCGTAGTTGAAGAAATGGAATTCCGCCATCTCCCCGAGTTCGTAAAAGAGTGTTGAGAATTTAAACGAGGCTCCGTTCGGAAAGACATTGGTCATGGTCGAGGAGTCTCCGGAAAGGGAGCCGACAAAGAAATTGGTCTTGAAGTTCCAGCGCGGGTTGAGGATATAGCGGAACAGTATCTCCGCGTCCCATCCCGGGCGGCTCCAGAGATTGGCCGTGTTGGCGTCGCCGAGGTAGCCGGTCATGCCGATGCCGGCGCCGATGTCGAACCGGTAATCCTCCTGCGCTGCGGCGCGGGGGAGGATGCCGGCGACTGCCAGTGCTATAACAGCCGATATTTTTGCTATTCTGTTCAACTCGCGGTCTCTCTCTCCTTATATTATGGGCATGAAAGTGAGGCGCTGGAGCACTCCGCGCCATATTGTGTCGTAAAGCTTGCCGTCGGGACTTTGGCCCCCGATGAGATAAATGTAGGGGCAGTCCCAGAGCACGCGGTCGCCGTCGGTGGTGAAACCGATGCGGCGCGGGCCGTTGCCGCGGCGCGCTATCTTCCAGTTGTCGGAAAGATTCCCTTCCATCGGATGTTCGGCCACGATGTTGTCGCATCCCGACATGGAGGGCACCACATCCGGGAGCTGCAGCTTGCTGTCTCCTTTGTGCCAGGTAACTCCGTTGTCGTAGGATATATATATAGTGCGGTTGAAACTGCCGTCGGCCATCCTGCCTCCCAACAGCATCCATACGCCGTATTCTATCATCGAGTTGCCCGAATGCGACGGACGGTAATTATAGTATGGTATCAGCGAGGCCCCCTCCATGGCCGGGAGGCCGCCGTTGCTGAGAATAATCCACTCCTTGCCGTCGAAGGCCCATACCGAATCGCTCATTTTGCCGTCGGATTTCCGTCCGCATGCAGCCAAAGCCACCGGAGAAGAGGTCCATTTGTTCTGGAGCGTAACGAAATTGGACGCCCCGCTCACCGGGAAATCTGCCGGTATTTCACACTGATTCATGTCGCGCACAGGATGCTGGGCGAAATACCTCTTGCCCTCCTCTTCCCTGATTCCTATGGCTGAGTCCAGATAAGTTCCTGTTATGGAGAGCCATTTCTCGCCGGCCGGAGTGAATGTCTCCAGGTCGGTGGTTGTGTAGAGGTTGCCGGCGTCGTCAAGTATCCAGAGCGTGGTGCCTGATGCTGCGAGTGAACCGGTATCGGGTTTGAACGGAAGTGTGATCTGATGTTTTTTCCAGGTGTCGGCATAGAGGTTGTCGCATGTGGCCAGTGTGTAGGTGCCGTCGTTTTCCTCGATCAGGCTTACGGCCATACCCTTCATCTCGACTGTTTTCTGCCGCAGGGGTGAGTCGAGGCGCGACGGAAGCGCCGCGAAAGCCATTTCGTCCCATGCCAGAAGGTCGGGTTCCTCTTTATGGACATTCACCTTGAGGCGATACACTTTCTCCACATCGAATTTCTTTATTCCCAGCGTAAGGGTGACTTCGCCGGTGAAGTCGATGGAGTCCGTCTGTGTCTTCTCATAGTCTATCTCCCCGGTGCGTACGCTACCCCCGGTCATGGTGATTATCGCGCGGTCCACCACATCGGGATAGGTTATCTTGGCCACGACCTTGCTGATGTCGGTGCCTTTGCGGAGGGAGTCGGCGTTGAATATTATTCCGCGCTCCAGATCTATCGAAAAATAGGCCGAGTCAAGTCCCGGATTCCTGGTGTTGGCGGAAAGTGAGAATGCCGTCACTGCCATGTTGGGCATCTCGTCCATGCTGAGGGTAGAGGACTCCTCGTTGCAGGCCGAGACGGCCACCATCAGTGCCGGCAGTGCCGCAGCCGCTATTTTTGTCAATATATGATGTTTCACAATCTTGTGGTTATTAGGATGCTGTGTCTGTCGTACACGGCATCCGCAGATATTATGGACACTCCTTTTCGCGGTATGCGGCCGCGAAAGGATGTTTTCAACTTGCAAATTTAACATTTCTTGGAGAAAAATCGCGTATAAATTCGCTGAAAAATGTATTTTAAGTTTTTTTAATACCTCCCCGTGCGCCTCCCTGTGCATGAGAATATGCATCGTGGCGAGTGCGTTCCGCGATATGGGGAGCCGGAGTTCCGGCATGCAGCGGTGCGGGGGACCTCTCTATGCGGATTTCATCGTATAGTCCTGAGTCGACGAAGCTTTGCAGTATCCGGGATCCTCCCTCCACCATCAGCGATGTTATTCCGTGGCATTCCATCAGCAGGTGCATGTTGTCGGCGAGTGGTGTGCCCGGATCGAGGATTATGGGATTGCGGGAGAGAAGCCTTATGCCGGTGTCGCTTTCATCCCATCTTTCCGATCTGAACAGCACCGGTACGGGATCTCTTCCGGGCCAGAGCCGGGTGGTCAGCGAGGGGTTGTCGGTCAGCAATGTGTCGGTTCCGACGAGAATGGCATCGGTCATGGCTCTCTCCTTGTGCATGAGTGTCATGGAGAGGGGAGAAGAGAAGATTGCGCGCTCTTCGCCGCGGTGCCCGGCAATGTATCCGTCGGCGCTTTCCGCCCACTTGAGCTGTATCCACGGACGCCTGAGCGTCTGGGCGGTGATGAAGCGGACATTGAGCCGGCGACATTCGGTTTCGAGTATCCCGGTGGTGACTTCCGCTCCCGCGAGGCCAACGTATACCGTCTTGCAGAAGGTAGTAATGAAATCATTTACCAATGCGTTGCTCAGGGCGTATGCCTCGTCCTGCCACTTTGGGATTGGGGTCGACCATCCCTACGGCCACACGCCGGAAACCTTTCTCCCGGAGCAGCAGACTGCAAGGGGGAGTCTTGCCGTGATGTGAGCATGGTTCGAGCGTGACATAGATGGTGCTCTGCGGAAGCAGCGGCTCGTCGTCGGCCGCTACCGAACGGACGGCGTTGACTTCGGCGGGCGCTCCTCCGTAACGGCGGTGCCAGCCCTCGCCGATGATTCTTCCTCCGGGCGCGACAATCACCGCCCCCACCATCGGGTTGGGCGAGACGTCGCCGGCTCCGTTAAGTGCGAGCTGAAGCGCCCGGCGCATCATCATCTCGTCAAATCCCTCTTTTTGCTGTGCGGTCATGTCGTACTCCATGAGTGTAAATGTGTCTGTCAGAACCTAAGCCCGAAGGATGCCCGGGTGCTGAATATTCCCGATGCGAAAACCAGATTGTCGGACAGGAAGATATTTCCGTTGGCCGAGGCCGTCAGGTTCATGAAGAGCCGTTTGTAATTGTATGACAGGGATACTTTCACCTCTCCGCAGAATGCGGCGAGCAGTTCCGAACCTTGCGATGATTCGGTGTGGGTGTGCGTCAGTCCCGCTCCCGGCAGTATTGTGCTGTTGAACAGCAGCCCTTTGGCGAGTACCCAGTTGAAGGCATATCCGCCCATCACGTTGTATGTGCTGTACTTGATGTGGTACCGGCTCCATGGATAGGTCTGAAGGGCCTTGACGCTCTCGGGAAGCGCGTCGAGATCGAAAAGCACGTTGTACCGGTAGTAGTTTATCCCGGCGAGCCAGCTGCCTGCGCTCCGCTTCTGGATACGCGAGGAGTTGTAGGCCGCGCTGTGGCTGTAACGCTGGTGGTTGAATATGTAATAGGCCTTAAGATTGTATGCGCGGAATTTCATCCCGTCGTATGGCTCGTTGATCGAGCCGATACCTGAGAATTTACCCACGCCCCTCACGCGGCTGTCTCCCTGGTTGTCCCAGAGATGAATCTGTGCGTTGATCCTGGACCAGTTGATTCCGAACTCGGTCTTTTTGTGCGACGAGGAGGTTATTGGCGAGAACAGTGTGGGGAGATCCACCGTGTATCCTATGCTGAAGATGCCGTATGACACGTTCAGGCCGATGCTCGGATACATGTTGCTGCCTACCACCAGGCGCATCGTGTTGACGGGTTGAAAATTCTGCAAATCGCTCCAGTTGTCGTAGACTATCCTGACCTTCCCCGATTTTGTGTGCGACACATATCCGGGGTCGAACGAGTTGAAAGTGTGGTCCACCCAGTTGTAGGCCCTGATCACGAAATCGACAAATCTATTGGGCCATACAACCGTTGTATCCTTCACGTTGAGGACCCGGTGCCGCAACAGGTGCATCCAGTCGCGGTTCATGTAAGCCGGCGCCGTAAGGGCGATGGAGTCCGGAACCTCAGGTGGCCTGATGGTTTCCGGGGCACTTGGCGCGAAGTCGAGATCGAGTGAAAAGTCACCCTGGGCAACCGCGCCGGGCGCGACCGCCAGAAATAGAATAGCCGTGGATGCCAACCTCTTGTTCAGACGGGCGAGTTTCACGATTTCTGTCAGTGGATGTTGTTGCGGTCAAGTGCGTAGCGGTAGCGCAGGGCGTTCTGTACGTGGTCGGAATAGGATACCGCGAAATTGTGTTGTCCAGAGAAGTCCTCCTTGGCGCACATGTAGAGATAGTCGTTGGGTTCGCTGTCCAGTATCGCCATGATTGTCTCCTCGTCGGGTGTCCTGATCGGGCCTGGAGGCAGACCGTGGTGCAGATATGTGTTGTAGGGTGACTGTATCCTGAGGTGCTTCGCGGTGATGCGCCGCAGCGTGAAGTCGTTGACTGCGAATTTCACGGTCGGGTCGGCCTGCAGACGCATGCCGGTTTTAAGTCGGTTGACATAGAGGCGCCCTATCGTTCCCTTCTCGTTTTCGCTGTTGGTCTCTTCGTCGACTATCGTGGAAAGTATCGTGACTTCCGCCGGTGTCAGCCCGAGATTGGCCGCTTTGTGGCGGTTGGTCTCTCCCCACAACAACTTGTAGTTGTCGCCGATTTTCTCCACTGCCTCACGTGCCGTCGACGACCAGTATACCTCGTAGGTGTTGTTCATGAAAATGGCCATGGCCTGTTCGGGGGTCACTCCGAATGACGCCATGAACTCCGTGTCCGACAGTGCGCTCCATAGCGAGTCGCGAGGGAAGTCGAGTTTGGCGCTGATCTTGTCGACAAGCAGCGGAAGATTGCGGAATCCGTTGATGGTTAGCCTGACAGGCGTCTCTCCTCCCGAGGTCAGCTTGCGCGTAGCGCTCAGCGCGTTGGTGCCTTTCTCGATGTGGTACAGGCCATGCCGTGTCTTGAGGTCGGTCTTGCGCATCCTTATCACTTTCATCACCTTCTCGGCATAGCTTTTTCCGAACTCTTTGGTAAGCGAGTCGCAGACGTTCTCGGCGGTGGCATTGCGTGGAATCCTCACGTCGCCGCTATTAGGGGCTCCTACCATCACCAGGGGATAGATCACCACCATAAACGCGGTTATAAGCAAAGCCAGGGCGAGCATAAGGTATAGCATCCTTCTGCCCGTCCGGCTCGCTTTCTCTTGTCTTGTCCTCGGCCGCCGTCTCTCCGACGGTTGCCTTGATGTTTGTTCCATTCAGGGATTTTGGAGTATGTCGGTTGATTCAGTGAAAAGATCCGAACCAGACATCCTTACTTCTTGTCTTTGTATTTCTCGAGTTGGGTCTCGAGGGCGGCGATGCAGAGGTCTACAGCCTCCTCGAATGTGTCGGCGGTCTTTGATGCGAAGAGATCCGGCGACTGGGGGACGGTAAGCATCACGGAGGCTTCTTTGTTCATGGAGGTTTCCGGTTTGACAACCTTCAATGACACTTCCGCGCCGGTGATTGCCTCGAATCTTCTGCTCAGCTTGTCTATTTTCTTGTTGATGAATCCCGTGAGCTTCTCGGTGATGTCAAAGTGAATAGCATTGATTTTAGCTTCCATAACTGTAGTTTTTTAGTGGCGAGGGGTCCGGTCATGCCGTTTCCTCTTCATGTCGTTTACAAAGATAAACAATAATTCTGAAAATTTGCTCAGAATCTGTTTAAATTTATTTCGAAATCCAAATTTTTTTGAAAATATCGACAGACTTTCTTAAAAAATCAAGTGGCATAGGCTTACGATTCTATTTTTTTCTCATGTTTGCCTTTTGCCCGCGGATGTGAGTTGCGGTAATTGCCGAGAAGTTCTTTGAAACTGAGGTGCGTGTAGATTTGCGTTGTGGCTATCGATGCGTGTCCCAGCATCTCGCGGACCGCATCGAGGTCAGCCCCTCCGTTCAGCATTGCG
>OFGR01002788.1_pt1 | contig 11107 bp, 9 predicted proteins | sample 1521811 | NCBI WGS metagenome assembly OFGR01 (sample SAMEA3504098, study PRJEB24116) | mouse gut metagenome | biome: mouse gut; feature: mouse-associated habitat; material: faeces | place: Denmark | collected 2011
CTCTCAGGAGTCCCCTGTAATCATGCTCTATTTCCCCAGGCCGTGAAAAGTAACCTAATATGAATTTCGGACAAAATTTATATACATGGCTTATTGCTTATGGTTATTGTAGTTATTGGTATCTATTTAGGTTCAAACGTGAGTTTTCAAAGCTCATTGGTTTCTTGGTGGTTGCCCTTTTTGCTGGCGGTGTGAAAGATGTATTGCTGAAACTGTTTAATAAGATTATTGGTGCATAAAAATTTATTGTAGTGCTGATATGAGAATGTTATAATATGGATATGAAGAAAACGACAAATTAGAATTTGGGAGATAATAGAATGAGATTATTGATTGTTGATACTCAAAATTTCATTATAAATACACCACTTTATAATTTTTAGACAAAAATATCAGAATAAAGAAAAACAATAATCCTGACAGAAATAAGAAGAAAAAATACTTTATCCCAATAGGATACCCGTGCGCATTATCAAGAGGAGATTATGAAGTATGCAAATACGAACCCGAATACATATGTTTGAGAAAAGAATAGATTTTATGGAAGGACTAAATGCGTATATTTCACCTGTTGATTCAGATTGGATGGGAAGATTAATTCCCTCCGAACCTGAAGACTTAGCAGACTTACAGATGTATTTAGAAATGCAGAGGGAAAATCCAAAAGTACCAGAGTCTTATTTAAAATTTGCATGTTATGCGGCTGAAGGTGATGGAGGACTTTTATCAGATGTTTTACTTGGAGAACTTTGTCTGGCTAGACTTCCTGAAATAACAGAAAATGTATGTGATGATATACCCAATGACAATCTTTTGATTTTTTGGAATGAGATGGGTGTAAGGTACTTTATAGATTTAAAAAATGATAATAAAATATCTTGTGAAAAAGAATATTATATAAGCTCATCATTTGAAAATCTTTTATTCCAATGTGCTGTGCAGAAATATGAGGAAAGATATTTTCTTAAATATCTTGGATTTGGATATAAAAGTTTATTATCTTTTGATCAAAAAAAAGCGTTAGATATTACAATAAAAGAGTTTATCCAAAGAAATCAAATGAATACAGTTTGGTTTAATGATGAATATTTTCTTTTTGCATACAACCAAGAGTATTCATTTTGGATAACACAAGAGGAATGTTCTGAAGAAAAAGTAGCTGCATCAGGGATTTTCTATGGTAATGATATTGATAAGATACAGAAAGAATTACTGCCACAGATTGGCGCGGTAGCAAGTTACATAAAAGAGGGAGAGCATCTTAAAAGATTAGATTAACTGATTGTGTTAGTTTAACTATTACCAGTTTATAACTATTCAAAAAAGGGAAATAAAATAACGTACAAAACACTTTCTGATGTATAATAAGTTTGCAAACTAAAATATACGAAAGAGAGTGACCTTGTACGCATAACTTATTATACAACGAAAATTTCAAACACGCTCTAAGATACTAAATCCAAATACAATTTTACTTCAAACCACTCATTTTCCTTAGAACAGCATATCAGCTTTCCACCCATACCATTCATAAGGTATTCCGCTATATACAGTCCCATTCCTGAACCTTCTTTTTCTTTAGCATTGTTTCCTCGAAAGTATTTCTGTGTCAGGAAAACTTCTTCTTCCCTTTTTACGCCATTTCCAAAGTCCTTTATACAGACACATAAATAATTATCTTCAAAATATGACCTGATCTCAATTTCCGTATCAGCGTATTTATAACTGTTCGATACAATATTATCAGCAATTTGTGAAAAACGTATTTTATCCATCATAATCAAACATTCAGGTACTGCAAAATTTTCTATACGTTTTTTGAAATCAGCCTGCCGCAGAGCCTTTTCTATTATGGAAGACTCCACTGCCTCCGGATTTACTTCAAGCTTCTCTAAATCGTTCATCATACTTGTATGCAGGTTTATAACTAACCCGTTAATCTGATTTGCCTTTTCTATAATTGTTTGGAACTCCTGCTGTAACTCCTTTGAATCAATCGTAAAGAACTGATATTCTGCAATTGCTTGAATTGAAGCTACTGGATTTTTAATATCATGACTGATAGAAGCGATCACTTCCCGCCTCTGCTTATCGGCTTCCTGTTCCTTCCTTTTAGCATAAACCAATTCTTCCCTCATAATATCAAAACTTTCTGAAAATGCCCCAAAAAAGCTACTATCAGCCCTGCCAACCGGAATATCCAGATTTCCTTTTGAGATCAGCCTTGCAAATTCATTTACTTTCTTTACTGGATATAGTACATTTTTTCTCAAATATAAAATTGTTAATACATCTTTCAGCAAGAATAGCATAATGATAATGACACAAAATAGCTGATATTTTTTCTTTGTATCAGGCTTTCTATTGATAAATATTATCTTTCCCTGAATCTTTCCATCTTTTGATATTTCAACACTATAATCCCTATGTATATAATCATAATTATAATCCGTAACCAACTTCTGCCTTGATGCCCCTACTTCTTTGCCATCTTCTCCGATCACTATATAGTCAGTTTCATATCCCTGCAATATATTTATTGCAGAGTCTACATCTGGATAATATTTTTTAATTGTAAATACAATGTCATTAATCTCTGCATTTTTTATTTTGCTCTCTGAATCATCAGAAAATGAACAGATCAGCAATACACAAGCCAAAAGATAAAAGCAAACAGTTTCGGCAATAAAACGCTTCACCTTACTTCTCCTTTAATACGAAAGTATAACCCTTTCCATACTCTGTGATGATATAGGCAGGATTAGAGGGATTTTCTTCAATCTTCTCCCTTAGTTTTCTTATATGGACATTCAATGTTCCATCGCCAACATAATCCTCCTGCCACACCTCTTTGAAAAGTTCCTCTTTTTCAATTAGTCTGTTCCTGTTTTTTATAAGGTGGAATAGCAGTTTCTTTTCCATCCTTTTCAACGAAACCGGCTGTCCCTTTCTTAATACCGTTTCTTCTTCTATATTTACTTCACATTCTCCAAAAGAAACAATCCCTGTTTCTTCTTTTACAGAGTATCTTCGTAACACAGCCTTAATTTTAGCCAAAAGAATCGGCAATGAATATGGTTTGCATATAAAATCATCTCCACCGACATTTAAAGCCAATAGTATACTTTCCTCCCCTGTTTGAGAACTGATGAACACAATAGGAATTTGTGTTTCCTCCCTTATCTGCTTGCATAAATTGTATCCACATCCATCCCCAAGATTGATATCAAGTAAAATCATGCGTGCAGTATTGGCATCCATAAATTGATAATATCCCTCTACACTAAATACCGCCTCTGAACAGATTCCCGACAGATTTAAGTATTTGCAGGTGTTTTCTGCTAAAGGCTTCTCATCTTCAACAATCAAACAATCATATGTCAAATATATCATATCCTTTCTTGCGGCAGATACATCGGCATCTTACTCCGCCCTTATAAGATTACAAGGAACAATCTTCCTAATTTTTAATGCTGATACAACTGCGGTAAACACACCAACCAATTCTGCACATAATATGAGTGAAACAATCCAGATTACCGGAAACGCAAACGCAATTTTATGAACGCCCATTCCGCTAAACAAAGTTACTATCAGGATATTGGAACAACAGTATAAGAAAATACTTCCTATGATGCTTCCGACTGCAATATAGAGCATAAATGTCATCACAGTCTGAACTACAATCTGTCTGGTAGAATATCCTAACGCTTTCATTATCCCAAAATCCCCTTTTCGTGTCAACAAAATAGAATTTGTCACAAAATATCCCATAATTATGATAATCAATAGCATAATTAGGACTATAAAGAGCACAATTGCCGACACACTGCTAACAATAGGCGAAAACTGCGAGTAAAATATCTGGTCAAAACTTCCGGCATATGACAGTCTGCCTTTAAATTCATCTTCCAGTGCAGCGCAGAATTTCTCTGTGTCAACACCCACTTCTAAATAGACATGGATTGTCTGCCACTCTGCTTCTGGTTCAATCTGCCTTAATCCTTCCATTGTAAGGTATATATCCATTCCTCCCGTATAAGTTCCCTGTGTAAAGCCCACAACAAGATATTCTTCCTCTTTTGTCGTTTCCTGAAAAATCTGACTGATTTTTATTGTATCTCCGATATTCTTATCTAATGCATTTGCCAGATTGCCTGAAATCGCAACTTCATTCTCATGTTTTGGATAACGACCTGAATATACAGAAGGATTTTCCAATGCCTCATAATCACTGTACACCCCTAATGATGCGTATACAGTACCTTCACATAAAAGCCTTGAAGAACCCGGCTCAATAGCGGTCATAACCTTTCGCACTTCCGGTTTTTCCAATCCACTTGCTATTTCCCTTGTTTCTTCTGGTATAACCGTCTGAATATTTACAGAATAAACCTCCGCACCGACAATCTGCAGCAGTCCATCATCATCTTTTACCAGCCTTGCATATAAAATAACGGCAAAACCAGCCACACACATGATTACAGCTATTGTAAAACTTATGAATATGCTTTTTACTCTTTCAAAATCTATCATTTTTAGTGAAATGGATAAATTTATAGGAAGTGGCATTTTCTCTACTGTCAACCTGCTTTTTTTACAGCAGGATATACCAGTTCTTTCCTGAAAAGCCTCCACTGGTCTAAGCCTGATGATTCCCTTTGATAAATACAAAGTAATAACACCAATCATTACCAGAATAACAAAAATATCCCGTATTACAGTCTGCCCTAAAAATGCCGTATTCCATACAAAGCCAATATCCGTAGCAATACTGCCTATAATCATAGGCATAACAGATTCCGAAACAGCTACACCAGCCACAGAGCCAAGCAGTCCGAGCAAAAGAAATTGTATAACATATGTCATTACAAGCCAAGATCCTGTATAACCAATTGCCTTTAATGCTCCTAATTCTTTTGAATCCTTATCTAGCGTATTTTTCATATGAAATCCAATGACAACAAAGCAGGCAATTATGCCTATCATTGAAGCAACATTCATAACCACAACATAAATATTGATATTATTGCTCCGACTGTTTTCGGCATACTCTATATCTGAATTGGAATAGAAGTCCAATTCGTTTCCTTTTTCGGATATAAACTCTGAAAACTTATTTGATACTTCGCCTGCTTTTCCTTCCGCCCTGACTAAAACAATCGCTGCCTCTGCATCTGCCCCTGCCTTCTCTCTTAAAGAATAAAATTGGCTTTCCGGTAAATCAAAAGCAAGATATGACCTGCTGCCAAAAAGCACATCCTCTGTAAAACCTGCAATAGTAAACGATTCTTGCTTATTTCCGAATGAGATATTAAGCATATCGCCTAACTGGAAACCAAAGAATGTTTTGCACACATAAGGCACATAGATACCATCTGCTGGCATCTCATCCAGCCTCTCTGCTATTTTTAGGCAAGACAGTTGTTCTGTCCTGTCGGCATTTCTGAAAGTCCATCCACCATTAATCAAATCCCCATCACCGTCTTGGATATTTGAATTTTTTATTAATATTGCATCAATTACTTCAATCTCTGATATTTCTTCATTCACCTGTCCAAAATCAATAATTTCATTCTGATATTTTTCACAAAAAGCATAAGGCAGAGTTGCTGCAAAATCAGCACTGTTTGTTTCAACGATTTTTTCCTGATACAGCCTTTTAAACCCTTCGGTTAATTGGCTTCCTGTATGGTATAACAATACTGTAAGCATAATGAAAAGAAAAAAAGCAATCGAAATTCTTCTGCTCTTTTTGATATTTGATCTTATTAGCAATAATGTATTTTCTACCATACTTTTACCACCCCATCCTTTCGAGGAAATAAATCAACTTCTCTTTCCTTTCTTCTGTTTCGCCTTCATATGTCCCAAGCACACATTCACCATCTATCCGTCCATCCTTGAGGTAAAGAATCCTGTTTCCCCTTAAAGCGGATTTCAAATCGTGTGTTACCATAATGATAGTTTGACCTCTATGATTAAATTCTGTCAACAGATCTAAGACTGCCTTTCCAGACGCAGAATCAAGTGCCCCCGTTGGTTCGTCTGCAAATACAACTTCAGGATTATTTATCAGTGCCCTGACGATCCCTACCCTTCCCATTTGTCCACCTGAAATCTGTGAAGGGTATTTTACCCACTCTTTCTCTGTAAGTCCCACTTCCATAAACAGTTCTTTTCCCCTTTGTACTATCTGCTTTTTGTTTTTACCTACAAGCAGACCGCTTACCAGTACATTATCCATAAGATTCATACTGTTAATAAGATAAATCTGTTGAAAAACATAACCGCAGTTTATCCTCCGAAACTGTGCCAGTTGCTTTTCAGAGTATTTTGTGAAATTAGTACCCTTAAAATAGATTTCTCCCATGCTTGCCCTGTCCATTCCAGAAAGCATATGGAGCAGAGTGGATTTTCCGGAACCAGATGGTCCCATGAAAACAGTAAAATCCCTGTTAAAAAGCTGAATATCCATGTTCTTGATAATGTGCTGCTGTACCTCTCCATTTATATAACTTTTACATAACTTTTTTGTATTGATAACAACATCCATAGATTTATCCATTTGTTTCCTCCTAAAATAATCCGTTCTTCATTAAAACAATCACTCAATATTAATTTAATCATTTTCAAATTCAAAGTTAATTTGACCTGCAACACATTCTAAGTCAAATTTACTATATGTGGCGTTAATAATTTTCTTCTCACTCATCATTCCGTAAGAAGTATTTCCAATGTTAATTTTACCGAAAGATGTATTAATTAAATAGTCATGGTCACTTTCTGCGTCGGCAAGTTTTACGTTTAAAGTTCCTGCGCTGCACAAGGCATCGGCATTGCCTGTAATTTTACCTTCTGCATTTATTGTTCCCATTCCCAAAATGATATTAGCATCAATAGTAGTAAAACCCACTATGTCAACTGTCCCAATAGCTGCATCAATTTGAAGATTTTCGCATTTTATATTTTCCACATGAGCATCCGTATTTCCGCTTACCAATATAAATCCATCAAACTTTTTATCTATTGGAATATAGAGATATACTTTATTATCCCCTTTCGTTGCTGCATTTCCAGTCTTCTGTGAGCCGTCTACATAAAGTACACTGTCCTCTATATAACATTGATAATCAAATCCGTTGCTGTTTTGACCTTTCTCAACTTTAAAGCCAATTTCTTCCTTATCCCATGTTTCCACATAAAGATCTCCGCCACCGAAAACAATATCAACAGATTTTACTGCATCCGGTATCTCGATTAAATCTTCATTTGCTGCCTTTCCCTGATTCATTGTAAATAATGCTATCATAATAACCATAGCCATTGTCAATAAAACTCCTAATAATTTCTTCATGATCATTCTCCTTAACTTTTAGGATACTGCTATTCTCTATGCCACATATAATAGCATTTAAAATCTTAACTGTCTTTATCTGAAACCTTAACAATCCTTAAAAGCTACTATCACCCAATTTGGGGAACATTTATACTTTATTCTGCAAGTACCAATAGTACTTGTCCAGCACCGACCGAAGCAGAGCATAGACTTTGCCGCCCTCTGTACTCTCGCCACAGGCAAATTCCCTTCACCATTCCTGAAAATGGCTTGGTCAAAATTTCTGTGGTTGTGCAAATTCCCTATCGGAAACTTTTGCAAAAGAAAAGTCAGCTTACGATATACTTTCACTGAAAGTTTTTCGATAACTGACTGTTTCGTTTGTTCTGTATCATATTTAGTTTTACAATGAAAAAGCGGCGACGTTTTTATGTTGCCACTGCCCAAAATATTTGTATTGATATGTTTTATGTCATCTCAATAGTCGAGTAGACAAGCGGCTCACGCCGCAAGCGCAATCAGTTCCGGCAGGTTGAAAAACTTCGCAAACCTTGTCTTTGCCCAGTATCCGGTTCCCTCTGGGGCTAATTCTACTACTTTAATGATTGCCTTAACATAAGCTGCTGCTTTTTCATCATCTGTATATTGTAAATTTTGATAAATGTTTCCATTTTTCTCCTCTTAAAAATATTGATTTTTATTTCGCATTCGCTTTCAGACATTGTATCATGCATTATCGTTTTTCCGACATTGTATTCAAACAAAACATCGCTTATCAAAATAGAATCCACATGGTTTTCATCCAGTACCTTATTAAATACATTTTTCATAAAAAAAGACTGCCCTTTGCAATCCTTTTTTATTGTCTATCTTGCAAATTTCTCATGGCAATTCCTCCATCTTTACCAAAGCAGCTTGCTTGTCAGGTGTTTTCCCCTTAACTGCTTCAAACATTTGCTCCTGAAGAATTTTTCTTTCCTTGGAATCACGCATACAGAATACTCTATTGCACTGTTCGCTCCAAAAACAAGATTCACAAATAATCTGGTTTATTCCTTGTATTATCAAATCACCATCGCTTGGAAGTTCATAAGATGCTATTTTTTTAATGCCCTTTGGATTCCTTAGAGAGTAGTCTATCAGTTTGCCATTACCCTTCTTTACATAGCGATAAATATCTGCATAAAATTTGACACAATCCCCAATATGATAAGATTCAAACCATGACTTATCCACCCAAACATGGTCTTCCTTACCATCAAACATCTCTCCATCTCCATACATTCCACTGACAAATACTCTCTCAAAACATATGTTACTCTTTGTTACCCTTTCAATCTGTCCTTTAAATTCCAATGCATAATTAAAATAACACATTTCAAAATATGAACGCATTTTCCCCATAGATTGAAACTGCACATCTAAATACTCATCGTATGTCATAGCTCCTGCACCGACAACCTCTTTCAGACTGTCCGGGTTAAAAAAGATAACTCCTCCTTCCATTTGTGTACAAACGTTTTTACCGTAATTTGCTTTTTTTAATACACTGAAATCTCCCATTTCTTTCACCTCCGTTAATAAGTGCTGTCATATGACAGCCTGACATGCTAACATGGGCTTTTCAAAATGGAAAACACTTTATATTACTGGTATATCGTATCACAAATACTGCCAAAAGGCAAACTTCTTTATCCCTACAGCGGAACAAAACCTCCCTTTATGCTTTCCCCATGCTATCAACGCCAAGCTGCCATTGATAAGGGACAATCAAGGCATAAATGGATAAATATGTTGTATTCACAACTAATTCCCACTGTACTCCGAAAATCGGAACTCTTTAAAATGAAACTGGGGTTGTCGGGCATTGGCTGAACTCCCACAATTCTTATTTATTGCTTAAGAGATATTCCTTTATAATAGGCATATCTTTCATAATCTCAAATTCTCCTGTTCCTCTATCTAATCCCAAATCCTCCTTATAGGCCAATGCCATGCCTATATTTATAAATATTTTCAAATAATTATAGAACGGCATCTTCTCTGTGAATATCAAATCAATATTTTTTCCCGAAAAGCTCTGACAATATGTAGTATCGTATTTTCTAATTGCGTCTTTTTCACATAATTCTTCAATGCTTATATTAAAAGTATCTGATTTGGCATAAAACAAATGATACTTATATGGCTCATAAATATTATATGTTACAATAAATTTACCACAGATTTTAAATCGACTATGAGAACCAATATATTCTCTATATGTTTGCAAATAAATGTATCCAAAATTAGCAAAGAACTTATTTAGATTTTGATACAAATCTCCTACAATAAAACCATGAGCCTTATTATTCAAATTACTTTTGCGTTGCTCATCTTTATACAATTTCCATTTACGAGGTTTCCATACTCTCTCAACTTTCGTGATTCTTCTCTTTTTTAATTCCTCCAAAGCCATTTCAAATAAAGGAATCTCTATATATGAACTTATAAATTTAATTTCACATGGCAAGTTTCTTGGAGATTTTATAGAATCAATTAGCAAATCATATTCTTCCCCACTAGGTTTTATCAATGGGTTGAACAACAAAAAACGTTCTCCATAAATGTTGTATACATTTAACAGTGCTTTGGCGTAGTTGGACATTGGAATTTCTTTTACTAAACGATAATGAAAAGTTTTTAATCCATCATAATACCGTATTACGGTCTCTATACTTTCAGAATCATTTTTGTATGCCATATCATCCCCCTGCAAATACCTAATATCAGCAGCAAACCTATCCAAAAATACATATACAATTTCATTCAAGACTATATTGGGTAAAAATTTGGGATTCAAACCAAGAATGTTAAAATAGTGCGTTATAACCTTTCCAATCCAATTGTCTATATTTTCACTTATGAAGTTTTCCCCTTTTCTTCCTGAAAAAACACTATTCAAATATCCCTCATTTTCTATATCATATTTTCTAATTAATGTGTCATTTTCTCCTTTTAATATAGCGTATATGCCTAATGCACATAACCCGTTTCCATATTCCCGATATGCAACTCCAAACTTCCATACTCTAGGAAATAATAATCTTTTCATACTAATTAATTCATTATCAAATTTGTTATTTAGTCGATCCACTTCTTTTTGCAGTTCGTCATTATAAAGAACATCCTGTTCTATAAACAAATACGGATTACTGCCTCTTTCTATGATTATTCCAATTTTTTTGAATATTTTTATCATAAAAGACGTAAATTTTTCTTCATCGTAAATATCATTGTTGTCAAAATTAATAGTTTTATCTTTTTGAGTTCCAATATTTAAAGATTCTGCATATTCCTTTGAAATATATTTCCAGAATATCTTTTTGTCATTTTTATCCACAAGTAATAATACCACTGGATTAAATGTCACATTATTTATTACAACATTAAAAACTTTCGTATCACAACTATACTTATATGGATAAGTTATTTTATAATTTGTCAGCAAAGTCTTCACCTGAATATCAATAGTGATTCTTTCCATTGAATTATTATCCAATATCATCAGCTTTCCATCTAAATTTGGAATTTTATCAGCTTCTTGAGCACGTACTTTGATTCTTTTATTTTTTTCCAAAATTTCTCTAATGATTGTAATTGAATTACTTTCCTTAAAATCATTATCAGAAACTTTTCCCATATTAACATTCCCCAATGATTCAAGCATACTTTTACCTCTTAATATTAGAATTTATTTTTACTAGAATTTTTTATTTCTATAAAAAA
>OFGR01002790.1_pt1 | contig 11092 bp, 8 predicted proteins | sample 1521811 | NCBI WGS metagenome assembly OFGR01 (sample SAMEA3504098, study PRJEB24116) | mouse gut metagenome | biome: mouse gut; feature: mouse-associated habitat; material: faeces | place: Denmark | collected 2011
GTCTATCCCCCCCGCGCGGAGGCGGCGGTTTTCAGCCTTGAGAGAGGCATCGCCGCCCCCACAAAACTATATGGCGGCCCCGAAAACCGCTCGCCGTACCGCCCGACGCGCCCTCCCCCTCCGACGGTCCGCACTCCCTCAATCCATCCTCATGATCTTCCCCATCCCCGCGCGGTCCCGCCTTCCGGCCCGCATCAGCGTCGCACCCCACCTTCTTGCGGGCATGAGGCCGCGCTTTCGAGCCGTTTCCGAAAGGCCCCGCCCCGGAGAAAGGAAGTCCTCTCTCATCTTCCGGCGTAATATGCCTTTCGGCATTTGGCTCCTGCGGCTTTGCCTGATATGGTGTCGCCCGGCGCTGCCGCAGGGCGGCCGCGGCACCCTGCACGCGACGGGGGGAGCACAGGGCGCAAACGCGGCGGCCTTTTCCGGGGCGCCTTCGGCAACAAGGGTATGGCATTCTTCATGGAGAAAGGAGCTTTGTAATGCTTGAAATACACGACCTGCACGTGGAAATCGCCGGGACGCCGGTCCTGAAGGGGGTCAGCCTGCATATCAGGCCCGGCGAAACCTTCATTCTCTTCGGACCGAACGGTTCGGGCAAAACCACCCTGCTCATGACCATCATGGGTTTCAGCGGCTACACCGTAACCAAAGGAAGCATCCGCTTCAAAGGGCACGACATCACCTACGCTCCCATGTACGAGCGCGCCAGACTGGGCATGGGGATGTCCTTTCAGCGTCCCCCGACGATCCACGGCCTGCCCGTCCGCAACCTGCTCGCCATGTGTGGCCGGGGGCGCGCCCCTCAGGACATCAACGCGCTGGCGCAGCGTGTCCATTTTGAGCGATTCCTTGACCGCGACGTCAACGCGGGCTTTTCCGGGGGCGAAATCAAACGTTCGGAAATGCTGCAATTGATGGTCCAGCAGCCGGACCTCCTCCTTTTCGACGAACCCGAATCCGGCGTGGACATCGAAAACATGGCCGTGATCGGCAAGGCCGCCCGTCAGTTGCTGACCGGGAACGCCGGGGAAGACGCGGGCTGCGTGAAAAGGCAGTCCCTCGAACAGGGCAAGTCCGGGCTCATCATCACGCATACGGGCTATATTCTGGATTACGTCAACGCCGATCGCGGGCAGGTGATGTATGAAGGCCACCTCTGCTGTGAGGCGCGGCCTCTCGACATCCTCGAACACGTGCGCAAGTACGGGTATCAGGAATGCCTGCGCTGCTTCGGGGAAAAGGAATTACGGACGCTGCGCGGGCACGCGGGGGAGGAATCGCATGTTTGATTTGAAACGCTACAACTTCGCCGGAAACGATGCGGGCATACAGGATTTCAGCGCCCTGAGCGAAGCGGACAGGAAGCGCCTTGTCTATGCGGGCATCAACCCGGACGGGCAGGAACGGAGCGGCTCCTTCCTGCACATGAACCATTCGGGCGTGTGCAGCCGGAGTTTTCAGGAGGGCCTTGAAATCCTCGACATCAAGGAGGCCCTGCGCCGCTACGACGGCCTGCCCCAGTATTACTGGAAGCTCCTCAACCCCGAACAGGACGAGATTTCCCGGCTCACCGCCCAGAACCTGCACGGCGGCTACTTCATCCGCGTCCGCAAGGGCGTAAAAATCACGGAGCCGGTCCAGTCCTGTCTCTTCATCAAGGGGAACGGCGTAGGGCAAAACGTGCACAACCTCATCATCGTCGAGGAAGGCGCGGAACTCAACGTCATTTCCGGCTGCGCCACGGCCCACGGCACGGAAGACGCCGCGCATGTGGGGCTCTCAGAGATGTATGTGGAAAAAGGCGGCAAACTCACCTTCACCATGATCCACAACTGGGGTGAATCCGTCAGCGTCCGGCCCCGCACAGCAGGCGTCCTTGAAGAGAACGCCACGCTGGTGAGCAACTACGTCCTGCTCCAGCGCGTGCAGGACATCACCATGTACCCCACCCTTTCCCTGAACGGCGAGAACGCCGTGGCCCGCTTCAATTCCGTCATCGTGGCGCCCGAGGGCTCCCACGTGGACACGGGTAACCGCCTTCTGCTCAACGCGCCCAACACGCGGGGCGAGATCATCGCGCGCACCCTGACCACCGGCGGCACGATCATCAACCGGGGATTCATCGGCGGTTATGCGGCACCCGCCCGGGGCCATCTGGAATGCAAGGGGCTTATCCTCGGGGAAGGCCGCATCCACGCCATCCCCGAACTGGACGCTACGGCGGACGGCGTGGAACTCTCGCACGAGGCCGCCGTAGGGAAAATCGCGCAGGAAGAAATCGAATACCTCATGGCGCGCGGACTCGATGAGGACGAAGCCACCTCGACCATCGTCCGCGGCTTCCTCAATGTGGACATCATGGGGCTTCCCGCCGAGCTGAAGCAAATGATGGATAAGGAAATCAACAAGCTCAACGGCGGCAAGGTCATGTAGTGCCTTTTCCGGCCTTCATCAAGGCCGCCTTCCAGACTCTGGAGCCGGGCGCAAGGGTACCCCCTTGCGCCCGGCGGATGCCTTTCGACGCCCACACGCGGGGCGAATGCTTTCGCACAAGCATTCCGTCCAGCAAAGCTCCCCTCCCGGACAAGAGCGCAGACGCTCTCATCCGCTGTGGGAAAAGCGGCCGTACGCTTCCCCGGACATGGACGCCCCTCTCCGCAGGAACCCTTTTCCCCCGACATCCCCAGCGCCGCGGCTACCGGACGCCTTCCTCCCACACGGAGGGGCCTCTCTTCTGGGGCCGCCGCTTACCCTTCCTTCCGAGAAGCCCCCGCCTTGCGGGGCTGGCCCTGGCCGCCGCTTTCGGCTTGGAGGCAGCGGAGATTTTCGCAATAAGGGCAGCTTTCTCCCGCACTCAGGCTCTGCAAAATCCCGCATTCGGCCCTCTTCCCACCTGAACATTTGTGAAGCAGGGTTTGAAGATGCCCCTTCAGATGCTCCAGCGAGGCGATCTGCGCCTCCACATTGGCAATATGCTCTTCGATGAGCGAATTGATCCAGTCGCAATTCACCGTCGGCTTATCCTGAAAGGCAAGAAGCTCACGAATCTCCGAAAGGTTCATCCCATGCTGGCGGCAATGCCGGATGAAGCGCAGCCGTGCGATATCCTCGTCCCCATACAGACGGTAGTTGGACCCCGTGCGCTCGGGTTCGCGCAACAGGCCCTCCTTTTCGTAATATCTGATCGTCACCACCTGACAGCCCGTCATGTTTGCCAGCTCGCCGATCCTGACTTTCATGGCTTCCTCCTTGTGCTCATAAGTCTAGAATAAGTAGAGGTTTTTGACCTGTCAAACCTCGCCGCCGTCCCCTTTCCTCCGCCTTTTTTCCATCATGCGCTTGACCCTCGAGCCGCTAGAGGCTGTAAACCTTTTCCAACAGAGCCGGGAAAAACGCCCTGCCCTCTTGACCCTATAGGGGCTATAGGCATTATCTTGAAAGAAAGCTGAAACGCAGAACAGCACAACCGCTGACATAAACAGCCTGTACGGAGAATCAGCATGAGCAATGCAAGCGTCCCGTGTCCCTGCGGCACCTCTCATCCTGCGGGGTACGTGTGTGAAAAGGCCCGCGCCCTTGAAACGCGGCAACCCGAAAACGCCGCCTGCCATTGCGGGCACGGGCATGACCATAGGCCCTCCCCTGAAACGCCTTCCGCGCCCGAGGCCGGGCACGAGCATGATCACGGCTGCGGCCATGAGCATTCCCATATTCATGCCCACGGGCACGGGTCTGATGACGATCCCCTCTCCGAGCCGGTCCACGCGCACGGGCCGGATGGCGATTGCGGCCATGAGCACCATGCCCACGGCTCCTGTTGCGGGCACGAACACGCGGCCCCGCAGGAAGTGGACTTCGCGACGCTGGGCGAAAGTTCCGAGACGCGCGCCATCTACCGGATCATGAACATGGACTGTCCGATGGAGGAGGCGCTGATCCGCAAAAAGCTCGCCACGGTGCCGGGGATCGAGGGGCTGGAATTCAACCTCATGCAAAGAATCCTCACGGTCCGGCACGGCCTGCCGTCCACGGAACCCATCGAAGCGGCCCTGAAAGCGATTGACATGACCCCGGACCCCCTCCAAAAACCGGGCGCGACGGCCATCTTTTCCCTCAGCGGCATGGACTGCCCGACGGAGGAAAAGCTCGTCCGTGACCGGCTTTCCCGTCTGCCCGGCGTGCTTTCCGTAGAATGCGATCTCATGCGGCGCACGCTCACGGTCCGGCATGAGCCCACAGCCCTCCCCGCCGTCTCCGAGGCGTTGGCCTCCCTCAATCTGGGCGCAAAACTGCTGGACGCCCAAAGCGGGGAAAACGACGTCATCCCCGAGCCCATGATTCCGTGGAAGGAACTGGCCGTGGCGGGCGCGTTCGCGGCGCTCTCCGAAGGCTTTGAGCTTATCCACGAATGGCAGGCCCGGCCTTTCGGCTACGATCCGTCGGCATGGACCATCGGCGGCTACCCCATCCTCGAATGGCTTCCCCTGCTTTTCGCCGTCCTCGCCATCGCTCTGGGCGGCCTGACCACCTACAAAAAAGGCTGGCTGGCCGTTTCCAACTTCAACCTGAACATCAACGCGCTCATGTCCGTGGCCGTGACCGGGGCCGTCATCATCGGGCAATACCCGGAAGCCGCGATGGTCATGGTCCTCTTCAACCTCTCCGAGGCTATCGAGGCCAAGGCTCTTGATCGGGCGCGCAACGCCATCAAGGGCCTGCTCGCGCTTGCGCCGGATACCGCGACGGTGCTGGGACAGGACGGCGCGTGGACGGAAACGGACATTCGCGAGGTGGCGGTCGGCAGCCGCGTGCGCGTCCGGCCCGGTGAAAAGATCGCCCTTGACGGCGTCCTCGTCAGCGGCAGTTCCACCGTCAATCAGGCTCCCATCACCGGCGAAAGCCTGCCTGTGGAGAAAAAAGCCGGGGATGCGGTCTACGCCGGGACCATCAACGAATCAGGCTCCTTTGAGTTTGAAGTGACCGCCCTCGCCACGGCGTCTACGCTCGCCCGCATCATCCATGCCGTGGAAGAGGCGCAAGGGAGCCGCGCGCCCATGCAGCGCTTCGTGGACGCCTTCGCCCGCTACTACACCCCCGTTGTCTTCCTCATCGCCATAGCCGCGGCGCTTGTCCCGCCCCTGTTCATGGGCGGGGAATGGCTGGCCTCCGTGTATACCGCGCTGGTCATACTGGTCATCGGCTGCCCCTGCGCGCTGGTCATTTCCACGCCCGTCAGCATCGTCAGCGGCATGGCGGCGGCCACCCGCTACGGGATTCTGATCAAGGGCGGCATGTTCCTTGAACAGGGACGGCTCCTCAAGTGGCTCGCGCTGGATAAGACGGGCACCATCACGCACGGCAGGCCCCGCCAGACCGACTTCGCGCCCGTAGGCCGCATGGAGGCAGGCGAGGTCACCGCGCTGGCGGCAAGCCTTGCGGCGCGCTCGGATCACCCCGTCTCCAGAGCCATCGCGGAACAGGCCGCGCACTCCGGCGTTTCCCTCCTGAGCGTGGAGGGCTTCACGGCCATTCCCGGGCAGGGTGTGAGCGGCGTCATCAACGGCGCACTGTGGCATCTGGGCAACCGCAGAATGGTGGAAGCGCTGAAAAAGGACGCCGCCGCGCTGGAACAAGAAATCCTGCGGCTGGAGCGGGAAGGCAAGACCGTGGTTGCGCTGGTGGGAGAGCAAGGCGTGGAAGGGCTCTTCGCCGTGGCCGACACGGTGAAGGAAAGCAGCCTTCAGGCGATGAAGGAATTGCAGGCGCTGGGCGTGAAGACGGTGATGTTGACCGGCGACAACGAGCACACCGCCGAAGCCATCGCCCGGCAGGTAGGCGTGGACGACTTCCGGGGCAACCTCCTGCCCGAGGACAAGCTGCGGATCGTCGAGGAGCTTGAGCGGCGCGGCGGGAAAGTGGGCATGGTGGGGGACGGCATCAACGACGCCCCGGCCCTTGCCAAGGCCCATATCGGCTTCGCGATGGCGGGCGGAGGGACCGATACGGCCATCGAGACGGCGGATGTGGCCCTGATGGACGACGATTTGAGGAAGATTCCCCGCTTCATCCGGCTGTCCCAGTCCACCTACGCTATTCTGGTCCAGAACATCACGCTGGCGCTCGGCGTCAAGGCCCTGTTCTTCGCCCTCACCTTTACCGGCAACGCCACCATGTGGATGGCCGTCTTCGCCGACGTGGGCACCGCGCTTTTGGTCGTCGCCAACGGCCTGCGGGCGATGAGGCAATAAGCGAGCGGCGGGCAAGGGATTTCGCCTTTTGCCGGAATCCCTTGCCCGGTCCGCGCGGAAGGTGAAGGGAGACGAAGAGATCGGCAGGCAGGCAGGAAGGAAGGAAGGAAGGAAGGAAGGAAGGAACCCCTTGCCCCCAGCGCTTATGAGGGTTGTCCGGCTTGAATTTATCACGTGATGCCTTCCCGCGCCCACAGCGCTCAGGAGACTGTGCGGCCACCCTCTGGTTTCTTTTGGGGTACGATTTCAACTTTACCCTGTCCATCGACATCGCGCCCCTTGTCATCCCCTGCCCCTGCGCCTTCGGGCTGGACGCTCCCGACCCTATGGGTGGGCACAGGGTACGCGGCGGCATCCTGTTCAAGTCCGGCCCATCCTGATGGGTGTGGACGGCGTCCGCGACGTGGCGCAGGCCGCGCCTGAGGCCCTGCTCATCGCCACGCACATGGATGCGGTCAACCACGCCCGCATCAACCGGGCCGATCTCCGGAAGTTTGCCGAGGCCGAAGGCCTGATGTCCCGGCTGTTCCTTCTGGAGGACGGTGAAGAACTCGAATGTTTGTAACCCCCATCAAGTAAAACGGTCCTTTCCGGGCCTTGCCCCGGAAGCTGGCCCTTCCCGTCCCGGTACGCGGCAGAGATTTCCCCGCGCACCGGGACTCCCTTGCGGGAGCGCAAATGTGCGTCACGAGGTACGGGGGATTTCCCCGCGCGTCGAGACTCGTCTTTTCTCCTTCCTCAGATTGATCCCCCCGCAAAAAAACGATGCCGGGCAGAAGTCGCACCTTGGCCGCCTCTCAAGGCCACAGGATGCTCTATAGCGGATATTTCTTTATAAGTCCTTGTCTCTAAAAGGCGTTTTGCGTAAGCATCAAAGGTGGCCGTCCCTGTCTCCCTGAGCGGGAAAGCGGGCGGCGTTTGATCACCCCCAGTAATCACGCTTCGCCTCCCCCGTAAGGGGGAAAGGACGGCGGGACGGAAACGGTCTTCCCGCACGCCCGCGCAGACGGCCTTCCGCCGTGCCGGGCAAGGGGGCCTGTCCCCTTCCGGCGGACGCTCGTTGTTGCCAACGTTTCGCGATACGGAGTCTCCATGAAAAAGCGCAATGTCTTCTTTGCCCTCGTTTTGACGGCCCTGCTGCTCGTCTTCGGCGTCTGGCTGCTTTCCTTTTTCCGCTCCACCCTGTCGACGAAACGCATCGCCGTGGAACAGGAAGCGGGAAGCCCACAAGCCGCCCTTTCCATCGCTCAACCCTTTTTCAACCCGCCACGCCCGGAGGACGCCCCTGAAAACATCCGGGCGGAGGTCATGCTCGGCTATAAAATCATGACCGAAACGAAAAAATACGCGGGCGAATACGTCAAGAACGACCTCTCGTGCTCCAGTTGCCATTTTGACGGGGGCAGGAGCCGCAACAGCATCTCGCTTGTGGGCGTGGGAGCCACCTATCCGCGTTACCGCAGCCGTCAGGATTACACCGTGGACATCGCCATGCGCACGCAGGACTGCTTCGAGCGCAGCATGAACGGCGTGGCCCCCGCCCTTGATACGCAGGTCATGCAGTCGCTGCTGGTCTACATGCAGTGGATATCCAAGGGCATTCCCATCTATTCCAAGCTGCCGTGGGCGCTCCCGAGCGATCTGGGCAACCCGCACAAGCCCAACGTGGAGGACGGGGCCAAAGTCTACGCAAACGTCTGCGCCCGCTGCCACGGCGAGGAAGGTCAGGGCACGCCCATCGCACCGCCGCTGTGGGGCGACGGTTCCTACAACGACGGCGCGGGTATGAACCGCATCACGACCTTTTCCGTGTTCACATGGCGCTTCATGCCCAAAAACGCCCCTTCCCTGACGCAGGAACAGGCCATCGACGTGGCGGGCTTCGTCCACGAAAAACCGCGTCCGAAATTCGTGTCCACCCATGCCGACAAGATCAGGCAGATCATCCCCTTGCCGGAGGAAAAGTAAGCCATGATCTTCCCCATCCAACATATCCCCGGCGTCGGCGACGGCATGACCATCGCACTGGACGCCGTGCTGCACGTGCTTATCAGCCACGGCGTCGCCATCGGGCTGGTGACCATGCTGACCCTGTTCCAGACCCTGACCTATCTGGGCAGAGGAGCCTACTGGGCGTTCGCTGGCCGTGCCCTCCTCGGTCCGGCCGTCCTCGTGACGACATCGGTCGGCGCGATCACCGGGGTCGGCATCTGGTTTATCACGGGCGTGCTTGCCCCGGAGGGCATCGGTTCACTGATCCACCTCTTTTTCTGGCCGTGGTTCATTGAATGGGGCGCCTTCGCCACGGAAGTGGTGCTTCTCCTCCTCTATTACTATTTCTGGGACCGGCTCGCCCGGCACAGGCTCGGCCTTCTGGTGGCGCTCGGCTGGGGCTACGTGGCCGTGGCGGTCTTCTCCGCCATCCTGATTTCGGGCATCCTCGGCTTCATGCTCACGCCGGACGGCTGGCCGTGGGGACAGCATTTCCGTCAGGCCTACTTCAACCCCACCTTTGTGCCGCAATGTTTCCTGCGCGTGTCGGGCGGTCTCGCTCTCGGCGCGCTCTTCGCCATGACATGGACGGCGTGGTCTTTCAAAGGTTCGCCCGACGAACGCGGGCGCATCCTGCGTCTTTGCGGCCTCGTCTTCCTCGCCTCGGCGGTCGTGACGGCCATAAGCGCCTTCGTCTATTTCTCGCGCATTCCGGAAACCTATCTCACGCACTGGAAATTCGCCGTCGCCACCTCCGCCCTGTCACAGGTGCCTCTCCTCCTGCCCACGGCCAACGCCGTGGCCGCCCTCTTCATCGTCGTCACCGCCGTGGCCGCGTGGCGGGGCCGCGCGAGGCCCTGCCGGGCGCTGTGCCTCGTCACCCTGCTCCTGTGCGTGGGGCTGGTGACGGAATTCGAGCGCATCCGCGAATTCGTGCGCGGTCCCTACCTGCTGCCGGGCTATATGTACGCCAACCAGCTCCTGCTGGTTCAGGACGCCGCCCTCACGGACCGGGACGGGCCGCTGCTGCCGGATATCCGCTGGCTGGACGGCGGACGCGGCCTTTCCCGCAACGAGCTGGCCGGGCGCACGCTTTTCGCCGCCAACTGCGGGGTCTGCCATACCGAAGGCGGGCTCAACGACATCCGGGAACGTCTTGCCGGACGCCCGCTGGACGGCGTCAACGCCATCATCGGGCTGACGCAGGAACTCGGGCCGTTCATGACGCCCTTCACCGGGTCGGAGCAGGAACGCCTGCTGCTGGCCGAATATCTTTATACGTTGACCAATCCCGATTCGCGCCTGAGCGGGCCTGACCACAAGGAGCGCTAGCCATGAACCAATGGACCGATCTCTTCCTGGCTATGCCCATGCCGGAAACATGGCTGCACGGTTTGCTGTTCATCGCCTTCGGGCTGCATCTGCTGTTCGTCCTGCTCATGCTCGGCACCGCCGCCCTCGGCCTGCTCTTTTTCATGCACACATGGATGAGCGGCGAAGCGGGGCCGCAGGTGTGGAGCAAACAGGTCATCGGCACCCATCTCGGGCTCAAAAGCCTTGCCGTAGTGCTTGGCGTCGCGCCCCTGCTGATCATTCAGGTACGCTATTCCTATGCCTTTTTCACGGCAACCGGGCTTTTTTCCTATGCGTGGCTGTCCGTGATCCCGCTGCTTATCGCCGCCTTTCTACTCATCGATCTGCTCGGCCATAAACTGGAGGCCCGCTCGTGGCTCGCCTTCGGCGCGGGCATCCTCGGCGTGGGCGCGCTGCTGACGGTCCCGGCCATCTTCACCGGGGCCCTTGCCCTCATGGAGCGCCAATTCCTGTGGCCCCGCTTCGCGGAAAACGGCTTCACCCTTGGCGTGGGCTTCCTCCCGCACTGGGGGCTGCGCTATCTGCACATCCTCGGGGCGGCGCTCGCCTTCGGCGCGGCCTTCCATCTCTTTTTCTCCACGGAAAAACACCCCGAAAAAGCCCCGCTTCTGCGGAAATGGCTCTTCGGCGCCATCCTTGTGCAGGCGGTCATCGGCATCCCGCTCCTGTTCACCGTGGCTACGCATCTGAACTGGAACGTTATCGGAGCGGTGAGCGTGGGCATCATCGCCGCCTCGCTGGTGCTGTGGGTCCTGTGGCCGGCCTCCCCGCCTCGCCTCGGCGCGGGGCCGCGCAGCCTGCTGGCCCTGCTTCCGCTCATCTTCGTATCCATGCTGGTGACCCGCCAGTTCCTTCAGGACCGTTTCCTCGCGCCCGGCCACGCACAGGAAGAAGCGCGGCTGCGGGAACGTTCCGACGCGCTGGCCGCCTATCAGCAGCAGGCGCTGGCCGCCTTTACCCTCAAGCTGAAGACGGTGTACGACAACGGCGAGACCATCTACACGGGCGCGTGCCAGCCCTGCCACGGCCAGAACGGGCACGGCGACGGCACGGCCGCCAGCCGCCTGATCATCCCGGCCGAAGACATCGCCGCGATCCGGGCGGATCGGGATTATATCTACGGCATCCTGAAAAACGGCACGCCGGGCTCGGCCATGCCCTATTTCCGTCTCTACGAGCGCGAAAAGCTCGAACGGCTCATGGACACGCTCTCGCAGCGCTTCGACATGTTCGCCCCGCCGCAAAAGGCCCCGCGCCGCACGGGTTCCCAGAGTTTCAGCATCTGGGCCAATACCTGCTCGGTCTGCCACGGCATCGACGGCGCCGTCAGCCCCTTCGGACATACACTGACGCAGTTCATGATGCTGTGACAGCGGAATACACTGAATGCATCGCTCAAACCGTCGAGGCGGCTGTCAGTCTCGGTATCACGGCTATCGATCAGGAAACGATATGCCGCTAACAAGCCTGCCGGG
>OFGR01002792.1_pt1 | contig 11086 bp, 14 predicted proteins | sample 1521811 | NCBI WGS metagenome assembly OFGR01 (sample SAMEA3504098, study PRJEB24116) | mouse gut metagenome | biome: mouse gut; feature: mouse-associated habitat; material: faeces | place: Denmark | collected 2011
AGCTCCAACATAGCCCGGTCCCGGTAGCCCTTGGCGTCCACGCACTGGGGCTGCTCCAGGAACAGCTCCACCTCCTGGCCTGTCAAAATTTCCGGCAGCTTCCGCTCCGGACGCACCGGCGCGGCCCCCTTCGCCGGGTTCGTGCGAACCACCCCGCGGCTTTGCAGGTAGCCGTAAAAAGACTTCAGCGACGCCACACTCCGGGCAATGCTGGCCGGGGATTTGCCCTTGTTATCCATGTAGTTCACGTACTGCTCTACCTGCTCCGCCTTGCAGTGAGGCAGTTCCGTGCCCTCCACCTCCATCAGGTAGCGGGAAAACTGGGTCACATCCCGGACATAGGACGAGACGGTATTGTCCGAGGAGTGCCGTTCCAGCGTCAGGTAGTTTGTATTGATGTTCTTCCGCTGCGCCCACAGGCAGCCCAGGGACAGCAGCAGGGGGACCAGGCCCAGAAACACCGTGTCCAAATAGCTCTGGATGGTGGCCACGCTGCCGTCGGCAAATTCAAAGGCCAGCGGCGTGGTGAAGTTCACGTTGGAGGCGATCATGGCACCCACCATAATTAGGCCCAGAATGGACGCGCCCTTCGTCAAAATCTTCATCGCTCCTGAACCCGCGATCTCCTTTAGGAACGTGGTGCCCATGGTGTACCCCGTGAAGAGCAGATACCGTCTCAGCACCATACCCGGAATATTATAGATGGCCAGAAACAGCAGCGGCGCGATGATCAGGCCGTTTTGCGCCAGCGGGATGCAGATGGATGCGGCCAGCAGCCGCAGCACCCCCCAAAACAGGGAGTCGCCGATGGCCGACATGGGGCCCATCAGGGAGGTCTTTACCGCAGTGATGGCGCTGACGTCAAAGCTGGGGTCCTCGGAGGCCTCCCGTTCCATGGCGGTAACCAGCCCCAGGCAGAAGGTGGAGACGGTCTGGGTGATGTTGAAAAAGGTCGAATGGCGAAGCAGCGCCTCCCGGTGCTTCTCAGGGGTCTTGCAGTACCGCTCCAGCGCGGGAGCCAGCGTGAAAATAATGCCGACAGCGTGCATTCTGACCTGTCCGCCCACGCGGCCCGCCATCTGGAAGAAGGAGCGCCAGTAGATGCGCTCAAGCATCTTCTTATCTTCCGCCGTCATCGCGGCCTTCACCGCAGAATTCGCAGTTGTCATGACAAGAAATCCTCCTCTTCATTGGTACTGGGGGATACCGCAGCCATATTCATGGTCCTTTTCTCCAGATCCAGAAGCTGCTTGTCCCGCAGGCAGATGGGGACGAGTACCACCAGCGCGATTACCACGATGGCCACGTGGGGCAGGCCAAGGTACTTGAACAGGACAAAGCCCAGGAAGAAATAGCCGGCCAGCTCCTTCTGCCAGACCATTTTCATCAGGATGGAGATGCCCACCGCAGGCAGCAGCTTGCCTGCCGTACTGATTCCGTTCAAAATGACCACGGGAATGCCGTTGACAAAGGCCTCAATGGCGTCGCTGCCGGCCAGTATGCCCACAAAGAACACCAGCACAGGGACGAAGAAGCGGAAGAACCAGGTGCCCCAAAACAGTCGGTACAGCCCCTTGGTGTCGTTCTTCTCGCACAGGCGGTCCACCCAGGGGGCCTGGAAGTTGCAAAGGACGTTGTTCATCAGCGTAAACAGGAAGGCGCTCAGCATGGAGATGGGCACGGCCAGGGCCAGGGCGGTGTCCGCGTCCACCGAGGACTGGGTGGCCATATACACCGCGAACACAGTGGCGGCGCAGGGCTCGGCGGAAATATTGCCGCCAATGTTGACAGCGCCCATGAAGATGGCCTCCAGCGTGGCGCCCATAATCAGGCCCGTTTGGATATCGCCCAGCAGAATACCGGCCACAAGCCCCGCCACGATGGGGCGGTCACACATATTCTGCGCCCAGAAGTAGTTGCCCGCATAGCAGATAAAGTACGCAACAGCACATAAAATCGCGTTTGTCAGCATGGTTTCCCTCCTCTTTGATTTGAAACATCATTGGCCCTTGAGCAATTCTGAGACCGGGGTTTTTCGGTCGCTGGGAAGGATTTGCTGGAACGCCTTGACAGCCAGCGTCGCCAGCTCTTTCAGCGCGGCCAGCTCGTCCTTATTCAGGGTGATCGCTCCGTTGATTACGATCTTTTCCGACGGCGGCGTCAAATCAAACCGGCCCACATTGGCCACATTCACCGACTGGACGTACCCCGGGCATCCCTTCACAATGCGAACGGCATCCGCTACATTGTTGGTCAGTACAAACATGTCCACGCCCTGGGCTTTGGGGTTGTTAAACAGCTTAATGGCGTCGTCAACCGTTTTAATCAGCAGCTTGATCCCGCCCGGTGTCGCCATCCGCAGCGTCAGGTTGGACACCTCGTCGGCTACCGCCCTGTCGTTTGCCACAACAATGCGGTTTGTGCCGAACTCCTTCGACCATACCATGGCAATCTGCCCATGGATCAGCCTGTCGTCAACGCGCAGCGATGGAATCATTTTTTCATCTCCTTTCCTCCTAAATTTCAGACGCCGTCCAGAAAACCGCTGTCATCTTCCCCGGCATCCGAGTTGACACAAAGCAGCTCCTCAATCCTGACCGCCCGGGTCTTGCTCTCTTCGATCATTTCGTCGATCTCCTCATAGCTGAGCAGGCCGCCGCTGGTCAAAATATCAATCATGATAGGGACATTGATATTGGCAATCAGCCGGATATTGCGTTTGCCCGTGCCGATCAGCCGGGTTGTGACCCGCTGGTTCACGCTGCCCCCGTAAAAATCTGTGAAAATATAGGCGGCGTCCCCGGATTCTATCCCCGCGATAAACGACTCGATGTCCTTGTCGTAGGTGTCGTCCGGGCCGTCCACATAGGCGTCGATGGTCTGAATGTCCATATCCCCCACAAACATTCTGAGTGTCGAGGCCAGTCCGCTGGCCGTCCGGCCGTGGGAGGCGATCAGTATTCTGGTCATAGCGCGCCACTCATAAACCTTCGGATTGCGTCCGTGGTGGGATTGTCCGCCGCGTTCTTCAGAAACTCCCGCCGGAACACCTTCCCCTGAACAATCCGTTTGGTCACGTCCGGCCTGCTGCGCAGAATAATCCGGCCCATATCATCCGCGATGCAGGACTTCATATCCTCAAAGAACGTTTTAAACTCCCGCTGGAGCTGGGCGCGGCTCTCCGGGTAGCCCATCCCGTGCTCTGCGTGAAAGTATGCCTGGAACACATAGCGCAGGTTCAGTTCGCCACCTACCCCGAAGTCCTTCCCAAAGGGCATGGAGATCGCGTTTCCATCGTTGATCTGCCCAAACATATAGGCGTCCACGGGATCCTTGATATAGCCGCAGTACACATTGGGGTAGCTGTTTGACACCATGCAGGCGCCCTCGCCGGAGGCGCAGCCGGTCACCACAAAGTCCACCGCCCGGGCGTTCAGTAAAATTGCGGCCAGATAACCCAGCTCTACATAGCTGATATTGTAGTCCTTGTCCTCCTCGCTCATGCCGTAGTTGAACACCTGATGCCCCAGCGGCTCCACCACCCGCTCCAGCTCCCTCAAAATCGCGGCGTTTTTGCTCAGGCAGCTGCTCTCGTTAATCAGCGCGATCTTCATATCCTGATCCTCCTTTCCATCACCTGCTTTGCCGCGGCCGCGATATCGCAGCCCCCCATCCCCATGACTTTTTTCAGCTCGTTCAGGTGGCCGATCTCACCCAGGCGGTCCCTGACGCCGATCCGTCTCACCGGGGCCGGAGCGTTCTCCGCCATGCATTCGCTGACAGCGCTGCCCAGCCCGTTGAGGATGGAGCCGTTCTCCGCCGTCACCGCGCAGCCTGTTTTGGACACGCTCTTGACAACCAGCTCCTCATCCAGCGGCTTGAGGGTGTGGATGTTGATGACCTCCGCCTCAATTCCCTCCGCCCTCAGCATCTCCCACGCGCTCAAGGCCTCGCTGACCTCCACCCCGCTGGCAAAGATGGATACGTCCCTGCCCTCCCGGAGTACGACACCCTTGCCCAGTTCAAACTCCGCCTCATCGGAGAAAATCCTGTCCGGGGCCTGTCGGAACAACCGGATATAGCATGGGCCATACCGCTCCACAATCTGGGGGAACACCTTTTTCAGCTGGGCCCCATCCACAGGCTCGAAGATAGTCATTCCCGGAATCCCCCGCATGATGCCCAGGTCATCCATCGCCTGATGGGTGCCCCCGTTCAGCTCCGTTGTAATACCGGGATCCGTGCCACACATTTTCACATTCTGCTTGGCATAGACCACGCTTTGCTCAATCTGGTCCAGGCACCGCCTCGACGCGAACACGCAGAAGGTCTGGGTGAACGGGATCTTCCCCATGTAGGACAGCCCGGCCGCCACGCACATCATATTGGCCTCGGCGATGCCCACGTCAAACGTCCGCTCCGGGAACGCCTGGCTGAAGGGCATCGTGCCGGCGCTGCGCATCAGATCCGCCTCGACAATGCAGATCCGCTCGTCCTTTTTGCCGTACTCAATCAGCAGCTCCACGTATGTCTGCTTCAGCTCCTTGACGTCTTTTTCAAACTTCATCTCGCTCACCCCCGCCCCGCAAACGCTTCATTTCCCGTTCAAGCATGTCCCCTGAGATGGTCATACTGTGATTTGTGACCAGGTCTTCCGCAAACGAGATTCCCTTTCCCTTCACCGTACGCAAAATGATCATATGGGGCTTCCCCCTGCTCTGCTTGGCCCTGGAAACCACCCGGTCTATCTCCTCCACGTCATGGCCGTCCACGCTCTGCACGTCCCAGCCAAAGGCCGCCCATTTATCCGCCAGGGGCTCCAGCCCGTTTACCTCGGAGACATGCCCGTCAATCTGAAGATTGTTATAGTCGGTAAACCCGATGATATTGTCCAGGCCCCTGTTGCCCGCCAGCATGGCGGCCTCCCATACCAGGCCCTCCTGGCTCTCACCGTCGCCGATGACGGGGTAGACATAGAGCTCCTCCCGGTCCAGCTTGGCCGCCAGGGCGATTCCAACGGCGACGCTGAATCCCTGGCCCAGGCTGCCCGTGGTCACATCCACCCCGGTCGTTCTCGTCGCATCGCAGTGGCTGGGGATGTTGGTGCCCAGCTCGTTCAGGCTCTTCAGCGCCTCCCGGTCAAAGTACCCCCTCAGCGCCAGCGCGGAATATACCACCGGCCCCGCGTGCCCCTTGGAGAGGATGAACCGGTCCCGGTGCTTCCACTGGGGTTCCTCGGGCCTGACGTTCATCTGGCTGAAGTAGAGTACGCTCATCACCTCGCACAGGGACATGCAGCCGCCCAAATGGCCTTTTCCCACGTGGCCAATGGTCTCAAGCGTCAGTGTTCTGATCTCATGGGCTTTCCTTCGAAGCATCCCATAGTCGGCCATGACCTCTTCCCCCCATCAGTAAATATTGTTCAAAAGCTGCACCACTGCCTCCTTGGTCATGCCGGCCGGCGACAAATTCAGCTGTCCGGCGTACCGTGTCACCGCCGTTTCGGCAATCCCGTCAATGTCCCCCTTCTCGGCCCCAATCTCGCGGAGCCGCACGGGCATCTCCAGTGAGCGCATCAGCCGGTCCACATGGTCGGCAAAGGCCGCAACGCCGGAAAAGCCCAGGGTTTTGGCCAGGCGCGTCATCTTCTCGTTCTCCCGTTCCGGGCTCAGCCGGATAAACTGGCTGATGGAGATGGCGCATCCGATCCCGTGGGGGATGTGGTACAGCGCGCCCAAGGGATAGCTGAGCACATGGGCTCCGGTGGTCCGGGTCTGGCTGAAGGCCAGGCCCGCCAGAAGGCTGGCAAGGCTCATGTTCTGCCGGGCCTCCTCATCAGAGGGGTTCTGAAACGCCCTTTCCAAATTCCCCAGAATCAGCCTCATGGCCCCTATCCCCAGCTCGTCGCTGGCGGGATTGCTGTTTTGATTCCAATACGCCTCAATCGCGTGGCAAAACGCGTCCATCCCCGTATTTGCCGTGACATTTTTCGGCATTGTATAGCTCAGGACCGGATCCACAACCGCGGCGTCAGCGTACAGCGCGTCATTCACCATGGGGCTCTTGTCGCCGGTGGCCGGGTTGTTGAACACCGCAACGTTTGTGACCTCGCTTCCAGTGCCCGCAGTGGTAGGCACAAGGACCAGCCGCGTGCTCCGCCGGCCAAAAGCCCTGCCCCCGCCGGCGTAATCCAGAATGCTCCCCTCGTTCCCGGCCAAATACGCGACGGCCTTCGCCACATCCAGGCTGCTGCCTCCACCGATGCCAATCACCGTCGTAGCACGGTTTTCCCGGGCCAGCCCGGCCCCCGCATCCACATTGTCCGTTGTCGGATTGGGCACGATGTCCGAGAAAAAATGGAGCTCCTTCCCCGCCAGCGCCTTCCGCAGCGTCTCCACAAACTCCGCCGTCATCAGGAATTGATCCATGACTACCTGGACGCGGTCTCCCTCCACAAGCCCCGGCAGCTTTTCCATGGCGTTTTTCCCAAAGTAAATTTTGACAGGGTTCCAAAACGAAAAATCCAGCTTTTTCATGTGCAGCACCATCCTTGAGCTCTGAGTATTGACAGGCGTTTTACCTCTCCTAATGTTCAATATCTTACCATCCGCCTCCCCATATGTCAACAATAATCTTATAAATTCGCTCAAAATTTACTCATAATTTCACACAAACGTTGCGTTGCAACGGGTTCGGCCATTTTTCGGCACCAAGAATCCGGGTCGAACCACGTGAAATTTTACAGATAAGCCAGGGTTCCCCCTTGCCGCTTCGTATGAAATGCTCAATTCTTTGCCTGCAAATTGCCCACATCAGGCCCCAATAGACGCAGAATAAAATTAGAACTTTTTTGCCCAAAACAAGCGCTTGCTGCCAACCGGGTTTGGAGTCCCAGGCGGGGAGTCAATTCGCAAATTCATCATGATTTTGCCCGGCCTGCGCAAAAACCTCGTTGCGTTTTTTTGCTTCCTGTGGTACAGTATGCCAAGCGGCCAAACAAAGGTTAGGAGGACAAGCTATGGATCGTTTTGACGGGATTGACTTGGCAGACTGTCCCTGCTGCGGTAACGTAGGGAGCATTGAAGAGGAAGGCGGCTGGTGCCTGTATGTTCAGTGTGGATACTGTGGCGCCCACACCGCGGAGCTTTCTTATAAGAACGAGGCTGAGCGCCAGGACGCCGCCCGGAAGGCCGCGATAAACTGGAACCTCAGGAAGGTCATATGCCCTGGCCCCGGGGAATAATGAGAGGGGCAAAAAGGGAGGGCCGGGAAAAACCCGGCCCTCCCTTTTTATCGTATTGATGGTCACAGCACTTTTTCCACGCTGAACATGGACTCCAACACGATAAAATTTGTGTGGAAAGGGTTGTTCAGGTTCCAGAAGCTCACGCCGGCAAGACCGTATTCGTTCACCAGACCATATTTGGCCCGGAGACTGCGGGCATCCTCGAACCAGACCTCGTGCTGCCTTCCGTCTTCGTCGTAGTAGCGGAAGAAGGGGGATTGCGCGGCTTGATCGTACCGGATGCCTGCCCCCACCTGTCCGGCCAAAGTGACGGCGTCAACACTGGAGAGGGAGCGTGCCGCCGTGCCCTGCGCAAAGGGCAGCGTCCAATCATAACCGTAGTTGGGCATGCCCATCAGAATATGCCCCGCCGGTATGGCCTGCGTGGCGTAGTCCAGCACCTGGCGCACCTTGTCCAGCGGCGCCACCGCCATGGCCGGGCCGTATGTATAGCCCCATTCATACGTCATGAGGACAACGTAGTCCACAGTCCGCCCGTGGAAAGCATAGTCGTGGGCCTCGTACAGAAGTCCCTGTTGGCTGTCTGAGAGCTTTGGCGCCAGCGCAGTCACCACAATGTAGCCCAGCTGGTGCATCCGCTCCGTCAGGCGGCGCAGAAATTGATTGTAGCTGTCCCGGTCAAACTGGTAGATATACTCAAAGTCTACATTTACACCGTACCAGCCGCCCTCCCGCAGCAATGCCTCCACGTTTTCCAAAAATTTATCCTGTACGCTCTGGTCAGTCAGAATGGCGTGGGCGATCTGGCCGGAGAACCCCCCTGCCTCCAGCAGGTTTGTAAGCGTCAGCAGGTTTGCCGTGCGCTGTCCGGCGGAGAGCGTTACATTTAAGTTGAAGGTCGGCGTCAGGTTTCCAAAGAGGTCGGAGCGGTAGGAAAAGGGCGAGAGGAACGTCAGATAGGGCAGCGCAGCGTTCAGCGTGCTGTCCGAGGCATCGGTTACATAGCCGTTGACGATAATCTCCCGCATTTGCCGGACATCGGTGGGAATAACGACCGTCTGCCCGGGATAAATGTGGTTGGGATTGGCAATCTGAGGATTCGCCGCCATGAGGCGCGGAAGACTTACGCCATACCTGCGCGCAATAGAATACAGGGTATCGCCGCGGCCCACTGTGCGGCGGTTTTCATTGTTTCGAATCACAAGCGCCTGCCCTACCGACAGTACATCGGGGTTTTGCAGCTGATTGGCTGCGATAATGCCATCCACTGGTGTGGAATGCCGGCGGGCAATTTGATGGACGGTGTCTCCGCTCTTTACAACATATATTTCCAAGGTAATCATCCTCCTAATTGAACTTGCCTGGATACCACATCCTATTCCTGGCAGCCGCAACCGGTGCCGACGTGTCCGCCCTTTAGAAGCTGTACCAACAGCCTTAAAACCATGGAGACGCTGGGGAACAGGAATCTGACGAAGGCACAGATCGCGGAGCTGGTAGACGCACAGTTTGCCCTGTTTCTCCGGCTGTTGGAGCGGCGCGGCCAAGCGGGAGGAAATCTCTCCGGCGGCGAACAGCAAATGCTGGCCGTTGCCCGGGGCTGATGATGAACCCCAAAATGATTATGCTGGACGAGCCGTCGCTGGGACTGGCGCCGATCATTGTGGAGGAGATCTTTGATCTGATTTTAAAGGTCCGGGACATGGGAAAAACCGTCCTGCTGATCGAACAAAACGCGTCGATGGCGCTTTCTATCGCGGACCGCAGGTACGTGATAGAAAATGGGAAGGTTCTGCTTTCCGGGACAGGCGGGGAACTTCTCAATAACGAAGACGTGAAGAAAGCATACCTGGGCGTATGAAAGGGACATAAGCATATATAAAGAATCAATCCATAAATATTTTCAGGCAAGAAGCATCCAGTGGATGAGCTATCCCCATACGGACGTATTGTCCTCCATGCGCAAAATTGCGGCGGACGATTATTTTGACGCAGTCGAGGTCACGCATATTGAGGATCCCCAGGTGCGCGAGGAGGTGAAGGCGCTGCTGGACGGGGCCTACGCCAAATGCAGGGAGATATTGGAGCGGGATCGGGACAAACTGGAGCTGGTAGCCCGGTTTTTGCTGGAACACGAGACGATGAACGCCGCGCAGTTCCAGCTGGTATATGACGACCCGGCGGCGCTGGAGGCCGCCGGCGGAATGCGGGAGAGCTGAGCATGGAGCATTGGAAATCGGAAGAGGAGAACAACCCGCAGGCCCGGCCCGGATACCCCTCCCAGGAGGGCGGGGAGCTGTCCGGGGGAAAGGCGCATAAGGACACCTCCGGCGGGCGGGAGCTGTATATGAATGTGCGGGTGCTGGTGAGCATGATGGCGGTGTTTGTCATGGTGTTCACCTTTGTGGCCCGCATCATCGTGGTCAGCGGCCCATCCATGGAGAGCACCTTGTGGGGGGGCGACCTGATCCTGGTGTGGGGGCTGGGCTATACTCCAAAGCAGGGGGATATTGTGGTGCTCACCCAGGAAAATTACCAGGAGGATTCCATTGTCAAGCGAGTCATCGCCACCGAAGGCCAGCGGGTGGATATCGACTACAGCGCCAACTCTGTCCGGGTGGATGGGGAGCTTCTGGAGGAAGACTATATCAAAGAGCAGATGTTTGTCCCCAGCTACGGCGAGGGGATCAACCACGTCACCGTGCCCGAGGGATGCCTCTTCGTCATGGGGGACAACCGCAACCAGTCCGCGGACAGCCGGTATCCCAACATCGGCATTGTGGACACGCGGTGCGTCATTGGCCGGGGGTTGGCAGTGATGTTCCCCTTTGAGCATTGGAAGAAACTGTAGCGAAGGCGCGGACGGGGAGGTTTGGCATGAAAGACAATATTTCAGAGCGGACGCGCTGGCTGGTGTGCGCGCTGGCCGCGGCGCTGGCCGCGGCGGCCCTGGGGGTGCTGATCGTGAACAAGCGCCGCCGGCGGGGCCGGGAGGCCCTGTTCGTCAATCGAAAGGCGGCCATGGAGGCCGCGGAGCCTATTCAGGAACAGGAGGATACTGCGAAGTGAAAAAAGGCATTCTCTACGGCGTGGGCGTGGGCCCCGGAGACCCGGAGCTGCTGACCGTCAAGGCCCGGCGCATCCTCTCCCAGGCGGACGTGATCGCCGTGCCCGACAAGGGCGCTGGGGAGAAAACGGCCCTGCAAATCATCGGGGATCTGGTCCAGGGCAAGCAGACGCTCCCCTGCTCCACCCCCATGGTCCGGGACCCGGCGGCCCTGGAGCGGGCCCATGACCGGATCGCCGCCGACATCGCCGCCCTGCTGGAGGAGGGGAAGACGGTGGCCTACATCACCCTGGGGGACCCCTCCATCTACTCCACCTATCTGTACATCCATCGCCGGGTGCTGGCCATGGGCTATGAGGCCCGGCTGATCCCCGGGGTGCCCTCCTTCTGCGCGGTGGCGGCGGCTCTGGGGACCGGGCTGTGCGAGGGCAGCGACAGGCTGCTCATCGTCCCCGCCTCCCACCGGGACGTGGCCGACTGCCTGGCCGTGGACGCCAATCTGGTGTTCATGAAGGCCGGGCGGGAGCTGGGCGCGCTGCGGCAGAAGCTGGAGGAGGCGTCCCTTCTGGAGGGCGCGGCCATGGTGGAGAACTGCGGCATGGAGGGGGAGCGGGTGTTCCCCCGATTCGCCGGCGCGCCGGCGGACAGCGGGTACTTCTCCGTGGTGGTGGTGAAGCGGGATGGGCAATAGCCGGTTTCCCCTGTTCATTGATCTCACCGGCCGGCGGGCCGTGGTGGTGGGCGGCGGGACGGTGGGCCTGCGGCGGGCGGAG
>OFGR01002804.1_pt1 | contig 11051 bp, 7 predicted proteins | sample 1521811 | NCBI WGS metagenome assembly OFGR01 (sample SAMEA3504098, study PRJEB24116) | mouse gut metagenome | biome: mouse gut; feature: mouse-associated habitat; material: faeces | place: Denmark | collected 2011
ACTGCCGCGAGGGTCAAATACCCCGCTGCTCTGCAGCGCTGCAAATTTGATGCCCTGTTGCTTGCTGCGGGGTCTTTGACTTTATGGTATCCGGAGAATTAATTCACAAGAAGGAGGAGAATGGCATGCAAGTGGTAGAGATCGTGAGAGGTGAGGAATTCAAGATTGCTGTAAAAGATAAAATAACTGAAAATGATATGTTTATCAAAGAGTATAGGCGTGCAGCCGTCATGTTGGATGAAATTACAGGCGCTTCACTGAGGATGAATGCCATAGAAGGGAAAAAGAAAAAATGGACTTGGAAACGGCAGGATTTCGAAAATAACATTATTGCATTTTGCGGAGACCGGGGGGAAGGAAAGAGCAGCGCCATGATGACGTTTGTCAATGCTGCGTATGAGAAAGAAGAGAATAGGGGAGACCTTTTTTCATCATGCAAGAATCTGCAAAAGGTGAGCTTTGTGGAGCCGATCTTGATAGATCCCTCTATGTTTGACGACGTGCATAACATATTGGATATTGTGCTTGCGAAGATTTTTGGAAAATTTTCAGATCGCTATGAACAAGATAATCAGTGGGTGGATGAGGTGACAAGAGACCGGTTGGTGAATCAATTTCAAAAGGTATATCGGGATATTTCGCTGATCAACAACCAGGAGAAGATGCTGGACGATGAATTTGATTATGAAGGAAATATCAGCAAATTGTCAAAATTAGGCGAGAGTACGAATTTGAAAAGGGAACTGTCTGAGCTGATTGAAATGTATTTGCGGTTTGTAGATGGGCAAAACGGGAATTCGCAGATGATCATAGCGATCGATGATCTGGATCTGTGTAGTTCTAATGCCTATAAGATGGCGGAACAGATCAGAAAGTATCTGATCATCCCGAATATAGCGATCGTGATCAGTGTGAAGATCGACCAGTTGGAATTATGTGTCAGGGAACAGAATCTGCGCGACTTTGAAAAAATATATCAGAATAAGGATGAAGGGGTATATAGCCAGTTGAATCGAGAAGTACAGACGATGGCGGAGCGGTATGTGGCAAAACTGATCCCAGGGCAGAGGAGGATTTATCTGGCTAAGATACAGAATCTGGATGAGGCGCATATTGTCTATAAGGAGCAGGATGGGGAAACGATCATATGGGATTCAAGGGAAGCAAGAGAAACATCAAAAGGAGCGGGGTTCTTTGTACAAGCGATGATCGACTTGATATACGAGAGGACGGGAATGCGCTTCCTGCCAGAAGAGAATGGATCCAGTTATCTGTTCCCGAATAATCTGCGGGATATCATCAGCTGGATTACGATGATCGTGAAGCTAAATAAAGTTGACAGAGTAAATGACACGGAAAAAGATAAGGTTTATCTGGAGAATATTTTGATATTCAAGGAGTATTTTGAGAAGGAGTGGTCCGGGGATAATCTGATGTTATATGACGGATCGACCTTAGAGGATATTGGAAATATGGATATTTACCATATGCATATAGTAGTATGTAAGATATTAGAAAATATTTGTTCTCGGATCGAACTGCTGCGTAATCCGGAATTAATTTTATACGATGCAGATAGCCGGGACAGTTTTTTTCGTGTAATGGGGCTTTTTGAGATCGGCGGAAATATTACCGTTGATCCCAAGCTGGAGGCGTATATCTATAGGCTGCGGGCATTGTATACGATGAAGATGAACAGCATTTTGCGGAATCATGATAACCAGTTGAACGGTGGGATGGCGGATTTTATAAAGGGGTATATCTGGGGACCATGGTTTAAGGGAGTACTTCCGATGGAGCAGGAATCCAGGCTGGATCGTTCTCGCTTTGTGATGGAAACCATAGGAGGCTTTAACTGTATATTGGAAAGGGTGAATAAAGAGACGGATAAGCTGACGATTCCTGAATATGGGAAAAGTTATTATATATCTTATATTACGGATGGAAGAGGCAGGGAGGATTATATCAAGGCATGGATCTTGCTTGCACTATTTTCTAATATATCTTATGTACGTAATAACCGCCAGGTGTTCTCCTCAGATGGAGCAATGATCTCTGGCAATAGTCGAGTTTGTGAGTATGTGCAGATCAGTCTGGAAAATTATCTTGTTGGATTGAGCAATCTGGATGTTCTCTGCGATAAGATAAATATAGATTATCTGGGAATAAAAGAAGAAGAATATAAAAAGATCATTGAGGAGCTTAAAAGAGATAATAGAAACAGTATCCGGTGCACAAGAGAAATTATTTCTAATGTGGACATTGCGCTAGGTTTGAAAGCTTATTGTACAAAATATAAGGATTACAGAAAAGCTACGAAAAACGCTGTTGAACGAAGCAGAAGGCTTGTAGAGACGTTCTTTATAAATGTACAAAGATATATGGCTCAGTGCGGGATAGAGTGTGACTCGGAAGAATTTTTAAACTTTTCGGTAGGAGAAGTGAAAATAGACGTAGGGGAATTATATGCCGATCTCTTTGAGTTAAGCGTTCAAAATGAACCGTTAAGAAGGCAGTTGGAAGAAGAGCGAGAAATTGATCAAAGTGTCTTGGAATTCAGACGAAAGATCACGGAGATTCCGAAAGACTGGAATCCTGAAAATTATGTGGAGTATCATGTGTCCAGCAGTCTGAGGAACTTTTCGGCAGAGAATATGAAAATTAACCTGGACAATTTTGCATCTTCTATAAGCCAGTATATCGGGGCATATAAGAAGCTCCCGCAGGGGCTTGACGTAGACGGATCGTGCAGCCTGTACGGAGAAGTCATGAAAATATACCGGAGAAATAAGAAAGGGTTGATATCCAAGGAACAGCATGAAGAATATAAAAGACTGGTCAGAGTGCAGAAAGATATTGAGGCGGCGTTTTAGAGGGTGTTTGAAAAGTATGAAGAGGAATAGGTATGGATATTGAAAAAGGAAATCTGGAGATATTATTTTTAAAAATACCATATTATAAGATCCTGACGAAGCGTCATGCGGATGGGACAGGGCATGATCATAAGAAAGTTGACGAGAAGCTGTATATGCAGTATTCTCAAAGCGTATTCCCATATTACTCGGAGGATGAGAGAAAGAACAATTATATGAAGCTGATTCAGGATATGAGGGATAATACGGAGAATTCCCCTAATATTTTCCGCTTTATCATGAATATAGCGAACAGGATGCTTGCATATGACGGGAATGAGATTACCTGCAAGTTCGACGAGATGCTGCGGTGGCGGGAGATATCCTTTCAGCTTGGTCAGGATTTCTTCACCTGCGCGTTCCTGGCGGAGCACGATCTTAAGTGGGGGTATCGGACAAAGAATTTCTCATGGATGCCGATCATCCGCAGTGACGACGACCGGCTTCATAATATATTGAAGCGAGGGATCGCGGATAATCATTTCCATTTGAATGGTTCTACGAAGATATTTGAATTAAACTGGATATGCCTGATGAATCTGATCGACGGAAGGTTGCATGATTTCAGGAAGATATCTGAAGCACTACAGATTCATTATACAGATCGAGTGAAATGTAAGGGGAAGCGGGAAAGCTTTTATGCGGAATGTCAGCGGGCGGCGCTTTGCAGAGTATATCTCTTCGGCGTGCTAAAAGGGAGACGCAGCCTGGAGGAACAAGCAAAGGAGCTTCTGTCAGCGGCGGAAAAGGGAAAGCCGATGGAGGAGATGGTCGCGGAGATCCAGGAACTCATCGTATTGGCGAAGAATGTCTATGGGGCGAGGGTGGACCAAAGAGCGATCCTGGATTATGCATTTGAGAAAGATATGACGGACAGTAATGACCGGGAGTGCTGTCTTCTGACAGGAGAGAGACGTTTCTTGTATGAGTGCTATAAAGCTTCCGTGTGCAGGACGTTTCAGGATTACCAGAAGAATATTTTCTATGTATATCTGGCGATCCGCGCGCATTTTCGCGGTGAACTGATACAGATCAACAAACAGGTGGGGTTCGAGAATTTCAGCAATTATCAGAAGCGCAAGGAGTATTTTATTGAGGGACAGAAGGAATATGAGGATGAGCTGATCAGGCTGGCGCTGAATGAGACCATGCGAAAGCAGAACATTGTCTCGCTGGAGGCGCGGATCTGTCCCAAGAAAAGTGCTTCGGCTCTGTATAAGGAGATCAGACGGAACCAGGATATTGTCGCAGGGAGAGCAAAGCATAGCGGCGGAATCGACGGCGTGATATTGGAAAGAAAAGCGTGGAGGAGAGGTGTAAAGGAAAGGGAGAAAGATACGGAAGGCAGAAGGGGAGGCGGAAGTGACGGCGAAGAACGGCTAGAAGATAAGGTGATCTACGTCTTGCATTTTCCTAAGATTGAGGATAAAGGCTTTGTCTACGGAACAGCCCGGAATCAGAATGTGCGCAATGATACGATGAAGAAGGCAAGAAGTATTGCAGCATTATTGGAGAAAGGAACGGGGATCGGAGGGAAGATACGAGGGATAGATGCCTGTTCCAGTGAGATCTGCTGCCGGCCGGAAGTATTTGGACAGGTTTTTAGGTATTTGTTAGATATTGAATTCTCGCCGTCTCCTTTACTGGCAGTTAACAGAAATACGAAGAAAACGAAACTTCATGCTACCTATCATGCGGGCGAGGATTTCTTTGATATTGTGGATGGTATTCGGGCGATTGACGAGACGATCCTGTTCTGCGGGCTTGGAAGGGGCAGCAGGATCGGGCATGGACTTGCGATGGGGATAGACCCCTATGAATATTATAAGTATAAGGGGTGTAAGATCGTCCTTCCGAAACAGGTGCTCCTGGATGATATTGCCTGGATGCTAAATAAAGCGGATGAGATGGGCTGCGTGATCGAAAGCAGGCTTAAGGCGGAATTGAAAGAGCGGTATTATGAGTTGTATGAGGAGATCTTTCGGGAAAATGTCCGGAATAATCCGAAGGCTTCGGTGAAGGATTATTATCAGAGTTGGAAGTTAAGAGGTGATAACCCTTATACATATCGTCTGGAAGAAGAGGAATTCCTGCGGAGAATGAGGCGGGGGAATCTGCGGAGGATAGACAGGTATGAATTCAACGGAAGGATTCCGGATAGTCTGAGAAAGGTAGCTTGTTACAGGAATCTGTACCTTGCGTATCATTTTGACAGACATGTCCGGGAAACCGGAGATGAGAGGACAGAATTTAAGGTAGATAAGCGGTATGCGGATATTGTATGCCAACTTCAGGATCAGATGATCCGGAAGCTTGTAGGGAAAGGGATCGGGATTGAAACGAATCCTTCTTCGAATTATCTGATCGGGACGATCCATAAGTACGAAGAACATCCGATCCTGCGGTTTAATTCCAGGAAACTGAAGGAAACTCAGAAAAACATGTCGCTGAATGTGTCGGTGAATACCGATGATCAGGGGGTGTTCGATACTTTGCTGGAAAATGAGTATGCGCTTATGACGCTGGCGCTTAAGAAAGCGAAGAATGAAGACGGGCAGCCGATGTATGATATTGAAGATATCTATGAATGGATTGATTATGTGAGGAAGATGGGGATTGAGCAGGTGTTTAATTGATATTGAGGGGGGGATGGGAATTTGTTCTGAAATGTTTTGAGTGGTTGAAGTGCATGGGGAATTTTAGTATAATAAAATATATTCTTGCTCTAGAGAAATTAAAAAGCAGGCAATGCAGAGAGGAGTGCGAGGGTTAAGATGGCTAAGGTTTTTAACGTTAATGGCGCCTGCAGACGTGACCGGCATTATATGGTTGATCTTGGATCCAGGCTTGAGCAGGTCCGACGGATGGTAGAAGACGGAGAATACTTTATTATCAGTAAAGCCAGACAGTACGGGAAAACGACTCTGCTGCGTGCACTTGTAGAATACCTTGAAGAAGAATATCAGGTGATAAGTCTGGATTTTCAGAATATAGAGTCTGATGAATATATAAATGGAAGTACATTTGTGCGTGCGCTGACGCGGGAAATCAATAAAAAGATCCGGAAGACGGCGGTTGCGGACGGTATTAAAGACTGGCTTCATGATCTGGCAGACAGTGGGGAGAGGGATGTCCGGATGGCAGAGATGTTTGCCTGCTTTAGTGAATGGTGCGAACAGTCCGTAAAACCAGTTGTGATAGTGATAGATGAGATTGACACAGCTGCCAATAATCAGGTATTTCTTGATTTTCTTGCGCAGTTAAGAGCGGCTTATCTTGACAGTGATAAGACTGCTGCTTTCCAATCCGTCATTCTTGCCGGGGTTTATGATGTCCGTAATATTCGCAGAAAGCTTCGACCGGAAGATGAGCATAAGCAGAACAGTCCATGGAATATAGCTGCTGACTTTGATGTAGATATGAGCTTTTCATCCGAGGATATAGCCGGAATGTTGAAAACATATGAAGCCGATCATAATACGGGAATGAATATTCAGGAGATTGCCGATATTATCTATAGCTACACTTCCGGCTATCCTTTTCTGGTATCACGCCTATGCAAATTAATGGATGAGAAGCTTGCCGGAACAGCTGATTTTAAGGATAGGGAGAGTGCATGGACGAAAGAAGGGGTGTTGGAAGCTGTAAAACGTCTGGTTAACGAGAAGAACACTTTGTTTGAGTCGTTGATCGGGAGGTTGAATGCTTATCAGGAGCTTAAGGAGATGATATATCTCCTTTTGTTTCAAGGGCAGGTTATCTTGTACAATGCAGATGATATGGCAACAGATATGCTTCTTATGTTTGGGTTTGTAAAGGTAGAGGATGGGACTGTGGAGATTGCCAACAGGGTATTTGAGACCAGGTTGTATAACTATTTCCTTACACAGCCAGAACCCCGGAGCAGAGAGCTGCGTAAAATGGCGGTTCTGGATAAATCTTATCATTGATTACCGTGGTGCTCAATTTATCATCGAGATGAAGGTGTGGCGGGGCAATGCTTATCATGAACGAGGGGAAGAACAACTCATAAACTATCTTGACTATTATCATCTGAAGAAAGGGTATATGCTTAGCTTTAACTTTAATAAGAATAAAGAAGTTGGCGTGAAAGAGATCAGGTTCGATGACAAGATATTGATTGAGGCAGTTGTGTAGATTGTACGAGCGGTCAATTTTATTCCCGCGAGCAACGAGCCAAGCGGGCATGCTTGCATGCACATTTGGCGACTGTCGCGAGGCATTTGACTGCGGCATACGGCGGGGGAAATGTAAGCTGCAGGATGGAAGTGAGATTTGTATGAAAACATTTTTAGATGAGACAGTTGTAAAACCAGTGAATCATGTCATGGAAGTCTGGGCGCATCGCGGAGCGAGCGCGCATGCGCCGGAGAATACGCTTCCGGCATTCGAACTTGCGTATACATTGGGGGCAGATGGTATTGAGTTGGATGTGCAGTTGTCAAGGGATGGTGTGCCGGTAGTCATTCATGACGAGCGGATTGACAGAGTCAGTAATGGTACGGGATATGTCTGTGATCATACGTTGGATGAATTGAAAGGATTTCATGTGAATCGGCATTTTCCGGAATATGGGAGGGTAACGATCCCGACACTGGCGGAAGTATATGACCTGGTAAAGGGGATGGATCTGTTGATCAATCTGGAGCTTAAGAACAGTGAGATATTTTATGAAGGTCTGGAAGAGAAGGTACTGCGGTTGGCAGAGGAGAAAGGTCTGGAGGATCGGATACTTTACTCTTCTTTCAATCATTATTCTATGAGGAAAATACGGAAGCTGTCGCCGTCGGCAAGGACGGCGCTGCTTTACTCGGAAGGGTTTATGGATATCGGGGAGTATGCGAGGCGGAATGGGGCGTATGCGGTGCATCCTTCGCTTGGGAATATGGATTATCCGGGGGTGGATATTGTAAAGGAATGCCATAACAGGGATGTAAGGGTGCATGTCTGGACGGTGAATGAAAAGGTGGATATTGAGAGGATGAGGCAGATGGGGGTGGATGTGGTGATTACGAATTATGTTGAACGGGGATAGAGGGGAAAGCCGTTACTTATGTAATCAAGATGTATAGTGTAAATGTAAAAAGCAGATATTTATTTGTCCGAGTATATGGATGAATCAGTATCTGCCTTTATATTACAGGTGGAGGATTAGCTAAAGAAATGCAAGAACTTGCCGATATATATAAAAGATAAGGGTATGTTCTATTGATTTTAAAGGAAGATTATTGTAGACTTAGGTCTATATATTTATTTGCGATGGAATGTGACCGCATAAATACTGTATATTTATGTCCGTGAAAGTGAAGATATGGGGGGCATGTTGTATGTGTATTTGATGTGAAGTTACTGTTGTTGTCTGCAGCGTTGCAAAGTTGATATTCGGTCGTTACTGTCAAACTTTAAAAGAAAGTAGTCAAAATATAAGTTTATATATTATATTATTTAATGGAAGCGTGAGATGTAGACTGGGATTGTGAAGATGCCTATTAAAAGGTTATAAGTGACAGTGACTCAAAAATGTACAAAAAGGAAGAATGAAATATGGAGGAAGATGGCTATGAGACATAACATCAAAAGATATTTATCAATGTTGTTGAGTGTGATCATGGTAATAGGGGGATCAAACGTTGTATCTGCAGAGAACTTGGGACAGGGCAGTGTGACGGGTGTCGGCGAAGTTGAAGGCAGCGTGAAAACAGATGTTTATCAAGTTATCTTGCCTACAGATACCCAGGGAATCTTTGATTTTATACTGGATCCGCAGGGGTTGATTAATAAGACCGATGGAGCAGCATATGACGGGAAGAAATTTGAAGCAAACTCAACTGTATTTTTTAGGCGTTCAAATGAGAAGGAAGAAGTAGACTATAGCAATAAAAGTGATTTTGTTACGATTACCAATAAAAGTTCCATAGCAGTAGATGTATCTTTGCATGTAAGTATTTCCCCCGCGTCTATCGAAGGGATCACAATGACTGAGGATAAAGAATTTACGGATGATACGAGTGCGAGTCTTTATCTGGCTGTAGTGGATGGAGAAAATGAAGTGCCGATCGGTAAGAATGAGCTGACGATAGATGCAACGATAGAAGCAGCACCGGATGAAGCTTATGAGTATATTTACGATGGTGACAGAAATGAATATATCTATAGATTGAAAGATAATTTGGGAGGGATTGAGTTCAGTAAATATTCATTTCAGCTTACGGGTGCAGCTAATGGAAAAGGGGATTGGTCTAAGTTGGAAGGGGCGAAGCCGGAGGTGATGGTTACTTGGGAGATTATAGCAAGTGAAGGGGAGATATAGAGTAAGAGATGTAGTGAATTTGAATTGTTTTGCAAAAATAATTGTCTAACAGAAGTGGCGCTCATAGTTGCTATACAAATGCAGAGCGAAGTTATCTAATAGTAAGTTAGTATCGAATATTTCTTGGATTATGTGAGGGTATTTTTAATAGGTCAAAATGAAAATAGAACAAGGAATAATCTTGCAAACAGAAATAGTGGGAAGGATTAAAAGAGGCGTAGTTTTTATGAGTGATGAGAGAATACTTGTAACAAGGGCTTCTATGCCTCCTTATGAGGAATATGTAGAAGCAATTAGACCTTTGTGGGATAGTCATTGGATTACGAATATGGGGCGGTACCATAGACAATTGGAAATGGAACTAAAAGAATATTTGGATGTTCCAGAATTGTCGCTTATGGTAAATGGACATATGGCGCTTGAATTGGCGATACAGGCGTTTGGTTTTCCAGAAGGAGCAGAAGTGATCACAACACCGTTTACGTTTATCTCTACGACACATGCAATTGTACGGAATCATTTAAAACCGGTATTTTGTGATGTGAAATCTGATGATGGAACAATGGACGAGACAAAAATAGAAGATTTGATTACAGAAAAGACAGTAGCTATCCTTCCAGTTCATGTGTATGGAAATGTATGTAATGTGGAAGAAATTCAGAGAATAGCGGATAGATATAATTTAAAGGTTATTTATGATTCTGCACATGCATTTGGGGTTAAGTATAAAGGAAGAGGTATTGGAAATTATGGGGATGCCTCAATATTTAGTTTTCACGCTACAAAAATATTTAATACAATTGAGGGAGGCGCAGTAACGTTTTCAGATTGTAAATTGTATGAAACTTTATATAATATGAAAAATTTTGGAATTCGTGGAGAAGAATTAGTAATATCTGTAGGTGCAAATGCAAAGATGAATGAGTTTTCGGCGATTATGGGATTGTGCAATTTAAAATATATAGATATGTATATGGCAGAGAGAAAAAGGAGATGGGATATATATAAGTGTGGTCTAAAGAATATAGAAGGTATTAGATTTTTCAAAGAAAATATTTATTCAACAACAAATTATGGGTATTTTCCAATTTTAATAGGAAAAGACTATAGTCTTACGAGAAACGGTTTATATACTCATCTTAGAAAGCAGAATATTTATGCACGTAAATATTTTTATCCCCTTACTACAAAACAAGTATGCTATAAAAATAAATATAGTATTAATGAATATGAAGTAGCACAAAAGATGGCAGAGCAAATATTAGTTTTACCATTATATTCTGAACTAGAGATAGATAAGATAGAAAAAGTAATAGAAGTAATAAAGTGTAAGGATATGGAGTAATGATTTTATGTATACAGAACACATGATAGGAGGTGTGGAAATTGAATGTTTTATTAACTTCGGCGGGACGCAGGGGATATATAGTAGAATACTTTAAAGAAGCGTTGGGAAAAAGCGGAAAGGTTTATGTGGGAAATAGTAATTCACAGTCAGCGGCTTTTTGTCATGCTGATGTACATGTGGTTACTCCTCTGATTTATGATCAGAAATACATACCATTCCTTCTTGAATATTGTAAGAAGGAAGAAATAACGGTGATTATCCCTTTGTTTGATGTTGATTTACTTGTACTTACTCAAAATAAAAGATTGTTCGAAATGCAAGGAATTTCTATTGTCGTATCAAAAGAATCTGTCATATGTGCATGCAATGATAAATGGAGTACCTATGAGTTTTGCAAAAAAAATAATATTTTGACAGCAAAAACATATTTAGAAATTCAAGATGTTGAAAAAGATATTAG
>OFGR01002808.1_pt1 | contig 11048 bp, 9 predicted proteins | sample 1521811 | NCBI WGS metagenome assembly OFGR01 (sample SAMEA3504098, study PRJEB24116) | mouse gut metagenome | biome: mouse gut; feature: mouse-associated habitat; material: faeces | place: Denmark | collected 2011
TCCGCATCTGCAAAGACAGGAATGTGCTGAAGGAATATCTCGAAAGCAAAGAAAAGGAGGTTGTCAATATGATGATGGAGTTATATGATCAGGAAGAAGTTATGCGTTCTTATGTCAAAAGCAAGGAACATGATACAAAAGTTGAAACAGCCAAACGATATTTGTCACTGGGAAAATTGTCCTTTGAAGAAATTGCGATTGGTTCTGGTCTGTCTTTAGAAGAAGTGGAGGAACTGGCTGATTTACAGTTAGTTTAAATTTAAACCAATATCGCCCAAAAACAAAGGCAGCATATCTTATTCACAAGGTATACTGCCTTTATTTAATAAAGGCAGCTTAGCTTACTATGCCTTTCTGGCTTTATAATGTTCCTGATGTCCACACACAGCCGGTCTATGCCTCGGATGTATAGACGAAAGAAAATATTTACGATGTAATATGCCATTTGAAAAGTTCTTTGATCACATTGTCAGCCATTCCGATTCTTTTTAGAATACAACAATATACCAGTTCAATAAGTACGAAGGCAGTTTCGGCCAATGAGTTATCCAAAGGCGTAAAACTGCCGTGAGTAATTTGTCCTCGTAGTATAGCATTAACTTTGAATTATTTAGTCCGCATTTTCTCGAAGTAACGAAATCAAATCGATGTCTGTTTTTCCATAAATACCGCACGATGCAATTTTGCTTCCATAACAATACGTTCTTCCCGCATAGCAGACATAAGGATAAACAGCATAGAAAACTTTTCCTGTCTGCAAAATTCTAACAGTTCAAGCCCGGTTCCGTCCGGCATAGCATAGTCAGAGCAAATCACATCAAATACAGTGGTTGACACTTCCTTTTTAGCTTCTGTCAGATTGCCAGCGGTTGTTACTTCATAATGGTCTTTCAGAACATAGCTTAATCCCTCTAAAATATCAGGGTAATCATCTACAATTAAGATTTTTTTCATGGTCAGTCACCCCGCATTTACTACATTGACAATGCTTGTCTTTTTTATCTTCCGGGACGGTGCAATGACAGCAATAAATGTAGTCAGGATTGCCGCTGAAATTACTACGGCAAGAACCAATAACGGCGGCTCCCATTCCTGCCCCCAATTAGAAGTAATAAGCATTTCAAAGAAAAAACGGTGCAGGAATAACCCTGATATAGCTCCGGCAATACTGCCAGTGACAGCGTAAGCTGCGGCTTCTGCCCGTATTACCTTTTGAATTTGTTTCCCCGACATTCCGACTGCCCGCATGACACCATAATGATTGATCCTGCCGGAAACGCTCGCACCCACCGTGTTGATAATATTGATTAACGCTACCAACGCAATCACGATTAGAAATCCATAGACAAAGACCGCCATAGCAAAATACCCGGTGCGTACTTCCTCATTGTGCTGCCGCATATCAAGCAGTTTCATATCAGGAGTAATCAGGTTCCTGATCTGCCCGGATATGTCTGAACTTGCCTGAACTTCAATAATTTTATAATCTGCAATTCCCGTTAAAGCGGTAAACGTATTTTCGGAACAGACAATAATCCACTCCCCACTCCCAGAATCCAGCGGAACGTCAGACACAATGCCGGAAACCGTCGCTTCATGCGTTGTACCGTTCATATCCAATGTGATAATGTCGCCAACCTCCCAATGAAATTCCTGTGAGTAGCCATAATCCACTAAAACGCCGTTTCCATTCTGGACATTTTCAATATCCCCGGAAATCAACACCTCGCTTGCCCATGAAAATTGAGGTTCATCATAAGAAACTAAAGTTGCCCTGCCCACGCCTTTTTTGTCATTTGCGGGAATGTCCGTACAAAACATTCTCCCATATACTTTTTCCGTTCCCGGAAGCTGTTCTATTTCTTCTTTCAGGGAATGGGGCAGAGAAATAAGTGGTTCATTTCCCTCTATTGTTAAATCCGGCGCATAAGGCTTCAAGGGGCTTAACGCATGGTTCATAAACGTAATCAATATGGTAAAACACAAAAACAGGGTAATACTGACCGCAAAAGAACCCGCAATCAAAATCATGCTTTTCTTATTAGAAAAAGCATGGCGCAGCCCCATAGCCGTATCTACATGAAATGCCTTTGTATTAGACGCTTTTTTGAAGTTTTGGTGAGCAGTCTGATTGATATTTCCTGTTACGGCTGTTTGCGGAGATACCTTTGCGGCATTTTTAGCCGGGGAACTTGACGCAATCATCGCAACAAAAACACCTATTACCGTCCCCGCTAATATGCCGGGGAAACTGAATTGAAACTGCGGCATTTCCGGGAGATATTGTGAGTTAATCGCATTTAATACATAAATAGCAATCCATAGAATGACACTCCCTGAGAGTAACCCGGCGGGAATTGCTTTCAGGCAGTATAATAATCCCTCCCTGCGGATATACCGTTTAATCTGCCGTTTTGTAGCTCCAAGACAGCGCAATAAGCCGAAAAACTGTGCCCTCTCCAAAATGCTCATATTAAAGCTGCTGGCAATCATAAATATTCCCGTCATGGCAACAAGGACAAAAAGAATTGCCGCAGTAAGGTAAACTTCCAGCATGGTGGTGTCTTTGCTTTGCCCCATTAAGCCAAGAAGCATACTTAATGAAAAAGACCTAATCCCCTCTCAGACAAATAGTTATCTGCCCTCCATCAGATCATCCTCCGTAATCTGCCGTATTACCCTGCACGGGTTGCCTGCCGCCAAAGAATAAGGCGGAATATCCCTTGTCACCACACTTCCGGCGCCAATCACACAGCCTTCTCCTATTGTCACCCCACCGCAGACCGTCACGTTAGAAGCCAGCCAGCAGTCGCTGCCGATGGTAATCGGCCTGGCAAAAAAAATGAGCAATGACCTCCCTTTTTATGGTATAATGTCACTCGCGAAAACGACCTCACCAAAAGGAGACATTGCTCATGGACATTATACAATACATGTTAAATATAATTCAATACCTTTATCCGATGAACCGCTGGCTCATCCTGTTTATCTGCAGATACATCCCGCTCAGACAGTGGGCACATGACGATTCCCATTCTCCAAAATACCAGAAATTCAAAGTGGACAGGCTCCCCAGAATCGTTTATTACGAAAAATGGGATTACAAGGATTAAATCCCATACCTGGAATGGCGTTATGGCAAAAAGGTTAAACCTGTCGCCCGCCGCAAAGAATGCGACATCCCTGATGACTGCACCTGTCCGCGCTGCAATGCGCCCAGGCCATACCTGTATAAGAACAACGGCTCCAAAGGACAGGTCCTCTGCAAGGTATGCTCCACAGCATTTTCACCGGAAGAAAACAGGTTTGCAAAACCTTTTACACTCCGGTGTCCTTACTGCTCCCATGCCCTTGTGCGTAAAAAGGAGCGTAAACAGTTTGCCGTCCATAAATGCGTAAACACGCACTGCCCGTATTACCTGCATAACCTACAAAAAGTCGACAAGGAAGACCTTGCACAGGACTACGGCAAAAACAAATACAAGCTGCACTATATCTACCGTGAGTTCACCGTGGATTTTTTCCGCATGGACTTAAACTCCCTGCCAGGGAACGCATCTTCCCTGAAATTCACAAAACACAGCGCCCATGTAATGTCCATGTGCCTGACCATGCGCGTAAACCCCGGCCTGTCGCTGCGCAAAACCGCACAGGCGCTCAGGGACCTTTACGGCATCCGGATCTCCCACCAGCAGGCTGCCAATTACTGTAAGACCGCCGCACTGTGTGTAAAGCCATTCGTCGATAATTACGACTACGGGACAGGAAATACCTTCACCGCGGACGAAACCTACATCAAAGTCCGTGGCATTAAAGGCTATGTCTGGCTCATCATGGATGTCGCAAAACGCTCCATCATCGGCTGCCAGACATCTGATAACCGCGGTGTCGGGCCATGCATACTGGCCATGCGCATGGCTTTCCGGAACCTGAAAAAACTTCCGGAAAACTTCCGTTTTATTGCTGACGGCTACAGCTCATATCCCCTTGCCGCCCAGCAGTTTTACAACGAATATGGCGATGACTTCAAATTTGAGGTCACCCAGGTCATCGGCCTTTCTAATGGAGATGAAGTCTCAAAGGAATTCCGCCCGTATAAACAGATGATTGAACGTGTCAACCGTACTTACAAGGCTTCCTACCGTCCAACAAACGGCTTTGACAGTTATGACGGTGCTAATTATGACCTTGCCCTCTGGGTGGCTTATTACAACTTCCTGCGGCCTCACAAGCATGCCGGCTTTGATGTCCTCAATAAAGTCGGTATGCTGGAAAATGCAGACACAATGCCTGGCAAATGGCAGCTTCTCATTTTCCTTGGCCAGCAGACAATCTTAAACCTGCAGAAACAGCCGGCTGCCTGACAGCCTGATCCGTTTCCTTGTTTCCATAACCCGAATGTGATACAATAGGTATATACCTATTGCCTGCCTTTCGTTTTAAACTGCTTATAGGTATATACCTATTAAAAGAAGGTGAATACATTGGCAGACTGGCTGGATTCTATAGAAGCAAGGAACAAAGCACAGGCAAAATACGATAAGGCACACACGGCTGGCTTTTACATGAAGCTCAATACCCGCACGGACAGTGATATCATCCACTGGCTCTGGGGGCAGCCTTCCAAACAGGGAGCTATAAAAAAACTGATCCGTGATGAAATCGCCCGGAAATCTGCCGGATTATCCTGTTACCCGGAAAAGAGGCCTGTGCACCCTTTTCCCGCTTCCTGCGGGGACGGGTCTGGGCAGAGCCCAGGTAATGGGTCAAGGGACGGGTCCCTACACGGTCGTTTACCGCAAATCCGTCAACTGCCTGATCTGCGACATTTCCCACATTCTCTACGCATGATTCGCGTGGGCATATTCCGAGGGAGTACAGCGGCAGTATTTCAAAAAATTTCTGTTGAAGCTCCGCAGGGATGTAAAGCCGCAGTTTAGAGATATGTCCATGCAGGTATCATTTGTGTTTTTTATCAGGTAGCATGCCTTCTGGACACGAAGGTTGTTCACATAATCCACAAAGGAAATGCCAGTATATTTGATAAAGGTTTTGGATGCGTAATAATAGTCACAGCAGCAATCCTCTGCGGCAGTCCGCAGGGAGCACTTGTCGGTATAATGCTTGTGAATGTAATCCAGCAGACTATAAATCAACAAATCCTTAGAAGAGTTGCGCCTGTACAGAAAATCAGTATGTTCAACTAATTCACCGCAAATTTTATAAAGCAGCGCCTTTAAGACATAAATGTTCTGGGGCTTCGCCTTCTGGCTTAGATAAAAATTTATTATGTCTTCAGAGGACCGGAACGCAAAACAGCTGTCGCGGGGAATTCTGTCCAGGTAACTGTTGTGGAAATGTCCGATCAGTTCTGGGGAAAAGCGCAGTATATAACAGTGGGACGTCCCGGATGTTGTTAAGGAATGCAGTTGGTTCGGCATGACGAATAACAACATACCGGGTTTGGCATGGTAGGTTTCATGCTCAATCCTGCAGCAGATTTCTCCAGAGCATACAAAAACACATTCATAGGCCCTGTGAAAATGCAGCTCCCAGATTAAGTCATGAACATCAAACATGGTATAAGGATTGCTGGCATCCAGATTATAAGCTTCATACAAAATCATATCCACACATTCCCCCGCATCACTAATTATGTCTAGAATTATACAATATTTGGCGTGAAAAGTCATTAAATTAATTATACAATTTATTCGTAAATATCACATGGTCGGTACAGTAAAGGAGGTAAAATATGATTTATCATGTAGCAAAAAATGGCGATGATTTCAATGACGGTTCAAAGGAAAATCCGTTCCTGACCATTCAACAGGCGGCTAATGCGGCAGTGGCCGGTGATCACATAATCGTACCCGAAGGAACTTACAGAGAGTGGGTTAAACCTGTAAACGGCGGACTTTCCGCGGATAAAAGAATTGTTTATCAGGCAGCAGAACGGGAGAAAGTGGTTATCAAGGGTTCCGAAATAATTCAGGGCTGGGAGCTGCTTGAGAAAAATGTAACCAATGGGAACGGAGGCAATATCTGGAAGGTAACCGTTCCTAACAGCTTGTTCGGCGATTTCAATCCCTTTGCCCAGGCTGTTTGCGGCGACTGGCTGGTAGAACCCAGAGAACATCCGGTTCACCTTGGTGAAATCTATCTGAATGGTGAAGCCATGTATGAGGCAAAAACACTGGACGAATTATACAATCCCACCGAGAGGCATGGCACTGTTGTAGAAAACTGGTGGGGAGTGAAGGAATGTTATCAGGAACCACATAAGACAGTGTATTTATGGTATGCGTGTACAGAGCGGGAGCATACGATTCTCTATGCAAACTTCCAGGATAATAACCCCAACGAAGAATGTGTGGAGATCAATGTGCGTAAGTGTTGCTTTTTCCCGGTGACAACAGGTGTTAACTACATTACCGTGCGCGGTTTCGAGATGGCGCAGGCGGCAACAGCATGGGCGCCGCCCACAGCAGAACAGGTGGGAATCATCGGTCCCAACTGGAGCAAGGGATGGATTATTGAGGATAACATCTTCCATGACGCAAAGTGCAGCGCCGTGTCTCTGGGAAAAGAAAAAACCACCGGTGACAATGCTTGCACCAAATGGCGCCGAAAACCAGGGTATCAGAATCAGATGGAAGCAGTCTTTTTGGCGCGGAATATCGGTTGGAGCAAGGAGCGGATCGGTTCACACATTGTGCGAAACAATGTGATATATAACTGTGGTCAGAATGGTATTGTAGGACATCTAGGATGCATTTTCAGCGAGATTTATGGTAATGAAATATATCGTATAGCCATTAAGAGAGAATATTATGGACATGAAATCGCAGGCATTAAGTTACATGCGGCAATAGATGTGCAGATTCATCATAATTATGTCCATGACTGTCTGTTGGGAACCTGGCTTGACTGGCAGGCCCAGGGGACAAGGGTTAGCTGTAATATCTATGATCGGAATTCCAGAGACTTTATGATCGAGGTAACTCACGGCCCCTGTCTGGTGGACAACAACATCTTTACATCCGAATACACCTTTGATAATGCCGCCCAGGGAACGGCCTTTGTGCACAATCTCTGCGGCGGATCCCATAATCACTACGATGTGTTGGACCGTTCCACACCTTATCACCTGCCCCACTCCACAGAAGTGCTGGGGACGACGTTCGTTTACGGCAATGATGACCGATGGTATCAGAATATCTTTATCGGTGGTGAAAAAACAGACAGGAAATACGGAACGGCAGACTATGACGACGCACCGATAACCCTGGAAGAGTATATTCAGCGCGTGGAGAAGCTGGGTGAAGGGGATGTGGAACGGTTCGCCCAGGTGAGACAACCTGTATATATTAATGGTAATGCATATCTGCATGGAGCAACAGCTTTTAACCGAGAGGTGACGAAATTTATGGATACCCAAAACGGTGATCCCTGTTTACAGATGTACCGGGAAGGTGACGGAGTGTATCTAAAAATAGTGATACCTGCGCAGATGTTGGAATTGAATACCCGTCAAGTTGATTCGGAGTACTTGGGCATGACCCGTCTGACAGGGGCTCGTTTCGAAAATCCTGATGAAAGTGACATTGCGATCGATCATGATTTGTTGGGAAATAAACGGGGCAAAAAGCCGGTGGCGGGGCCGCTTGAGGGACTGAACGCCGGAGAGAATACTGTATGTGTCTGGAAATACAGGCAGTAAACATGACGGCAGGGTTTGATAACCCTTCCACTCATCACATGATCTCTTTTCCATATATAATAACACTGACCGCCCCCCCAGTCCGGGAAAAACGGTCAGGAAGAAAAGCGCTCTGATTTTCCAGGTTTACGCCGGATGGTCTGTAAGAACCGCCTTGCACTTTTCAGCTAATTCCATCGGGAACTGCTTCTCTATCTCATATCCATCTTCTTCAAGATCACGGGCAATATCAAGCCATATGTCATATGCCTTTCCATACTCTTCCAATTCCTCATAGCAGAACCCCATGGAATATCTGGCATCATACATTTTGTCGTCCAGCTCCAATGCTTTCCTCCAATACTTGAAGGCCTCATCATATTTCTTCAAGTCCCTGCAAGTATCGCCCCCATATACATATAAAGCTGCTTTATCAGGAAATTTAGGGATAGCTTTCAAAATCCACTCATAGGCTTTTGCCGCATCCCCGCTATAGCTGTATGCGGCAATAAGGCAAATCCAGTCCTCCGCATCTTCTGAGCCGTCATTGATAACTGCGAGCGCTTCGTCAATATTTTTCTGTGCCTTTCCGGTCTGCGAATACAGGATCATTTTTTGATGCTTTGTCCGCCAAAAAACATCCTTATCCACAGCTTTTCCCTGTCCAATCACTTTGTCAAATAAATCTACAGCTTTATCGATACAATAACACGCCATCTGATGGTGCAGTATTCCATAGCACCTTAAATCTTCCGCAGAGCAGCTGCCGGCTCTCATCATTTTTTTGAACTCAAAGTCTGCGGAAATAAAATCTTCCGGCTTGTGTGTAGCCTCATAAACTACAGCTAGCCGCTGCGCATAATTTTCATACACGACAGCTGTTTTCCTGAAAAGATCATCTATTGTCACGCAATACAGCTTCGCTATTTGCGGAAGTATTGCAATGTCAGGCGAAGTCGTATTGCACTCCCACCTTGAAACGGTGTGTACACTTACATTTAAGATTTCCGCGGCCTGCTCTTGCGTGAGATTTTTTTGCTGCCTGAATTTCTTCAAGTTATCGGAAAATACCATATCCATGCTTTTCACCTTCACTTTCATTAATTATTTTAGAAGCTTCTAAAATTAATTATACGGATTTTTCATTTTAAATCCACATCATGTTTTGTGAGGTGACTCGCACTTTCTGTCCAGTGAACGGGTTACGCATTCCAAGACAGTTGTCAGAGATCAGTCCAGGCAGCTAGTACAGCATTTCCTAATCCCTCATACACTTAGCACTCGCTATTTTCATCTGAAGTCAAGGTTTCGATATCCTGCAATATCATAATCTTTGGCAATGCGGGCATATAATAGATGCCTGGTTCCATAAAAAACTTTTGGCGATAAATTAATGCGCTTCTCCCCAAATGGAATAATATATTCCACATTTCCTGTAATATAGACCAGCGCCTTCCCAAGCGCATCATCCATCTGAATCCATATATATGCCGCTTCGCCTGATGTCTCCATGATAATCCTGTCCCCCGGAACGTATGGCTGGCTGTAAACCAGACTGACCTCATCTACTCCTTTACTGACTGCTTTCGTATTCATTTCAGAATCCAGTACCTTAAAACATAAATCCATAGCTATCTCCTATTCCATGTCCATCAAAAATATAACAAAAAATATTTATCACTCCGTCAGGTATTCCTTTTGTGCCGAAACGCCCCCGCCCAGTATTTTTACCACATCAGTATTCCTGTATTATTTAACTTATATATTGCTTCTATATAAAAGTAATCTGCATATACCATTGTAAAATGATGTCTGCTGTCATGGTATGCCGCAGAACAATTCTGTACGATCGCATCGCAGTTACGGCTCCAGTCCGCCCTTGTTTCCGTGATCGCTTTCAATATCTTTACTGCCGGACGCAGATAGATTGGTTTTTCGACATCGGGAACATACTTTGCCAGTTCAATCAATCCTCCGGCAATTACACAGGCACCGCAGGAATCTTCCAGTGCCGGTTCCACAGGCTGCCTGAAATCAACAGGAATAATCCCACTCTCCGGAATGCTGGCAATGCAGTAATGCGCAACTTTCTTTGCTGTGTCGAGATACTCCTCTTTTCCTGAATTTGTATAGCTGTTCACAAAACCATACAGCGCCCAGCCCTGTCCGCGCGTCCACGCGGAACCTTCCCCGCAGCCCTGCCCGCCATGGCTCCTGACAAATACACCTGTCTCGGGATTAAATTCTCCAATATGAATCGACGAACCGTCTTTTCTGACAAAGTATTCCATGACGCTGTCGGCATGACGCATGGCAATATGCCGGTATCTCGGATCCCCAGTTTCCTTTGAAGCCCAGTATAACAGCGAAATATTAAACATGCAGTCAATAATTGCCCATCCCCTGGTGTCCTGACCGGGCAAGTCATTCCATGCACGGATGTAATTCCCCTGTGGGTTAAAACGTCCCGCCAGCAGGTTTGCCGCATGCAGCGCTGCCTTCCTTGCCTCGGTATTCCCTGTAATCCTGTAATCTGCCACTGCCGTAGGTACAAACATAAATCCCACATCATGGTGAAGTCCGTAAAAATCCGCAAAAGTCCGTTCAAGCTTTTTTTCACAGCTTCTTGCAATATCAATGTAACGCTTATCCTTGGTGTCCTGATACAGCAGCCACATAATCCCTCCCCAGAATCCATTTGTCCACCAGTTTAACCCGTCGTCAATACTCCATTTTTTTGCAGCATCGCTTCGGTCATCATAGCTTCCGTCCTCATTGGTAGTATAGGGAATTTTATCTTTATTCTTCTCGCTCACCCAGCTGATTTTCTCCCTTATTTTTTCGATTGTCTCTGCTATCCACCTTTGATCATTCATACACTTTACTCCATTCCTTTCCCGAATTTAACATAACGGTTCAATTTGCTTTTTAGTATAAATCTTTGACTGATTTCATGCAATGATCTATAATGTGATTAACTGATGTTTTCTGCTTTTTTGCATAGGTACTTTTCTGAAATAACATGTGCAGATGACGCAATGTATGGAGACTCAGGCAAATCAGTGGCATAAGTAATTGATCGCCGGTTTCTTATCTACAGGTATGAAATTCCAGGATATACGGAGGATTCTTTTATTATGATAAAAGTATTTAACTGCGGACATGACTCCCATCACAAAAAGCCCTGTGACATTTTACACGCCAACGGGCTTGACGACTATCTCCTTCTGCTAGTAAAACAACATGCCTGGGTTGATATCAATGGCGAAAAATGTATTGTGACGCCTAATTCCGTACTACTTTTTCCTCCACATACACCGATTCATTACGGCTGGGATACCGTCGG
>OFGR01002811.1_pt1 | contig 11023 bp, 9 predicted proteins | sample 1521811 | NCBI WGS metagenome assembly OFGR01 (sample SAMEA3504098, study PRJEB24116) | mouse gut metagenome | biome: mouse gut; feature: mouse-associated habitat; material: faeces | place: Denmark | collected 2011
GGACTATGAAGATATGAAATGTGAAACAATCTGTACATTATAATATAACTGCTAGATTTATTCCTGCGAGCAACGAGCCAAGCGGGTATGGTTGCATACACATTTGGCGACTGCCACGAGGGTCAAATATCCCGCTGCTCTGCAATGCTACAAATTTGATGCCCCGTTGTTTGGCGGGATTTTTGACTGCTTTATGGAAATAGGATAATATCATAAAAACAAGCTAATTCAATTTAAATATTTCTATAATGTTTCACGTGAAACATTATTCTATTTTGTTTGTTATTTATTTCGGTCTATCTATATTTTTACATATCATCTTTGTATCATGTTTTGATATTGCTTTTTATAACACTAAAATAATTCCTGTTTATACTTCTTATATGTCTAATAATTGTAAGGATATTTGACGAGTATCGTGTGATCTGGTCTAATCAATTGGTGAGTTTTTTTATATATAAAAGATCTGCCGCGTTGGAATTTTTAGCCATATCAACAGCTACGCTGTCAAAAACCTACCTTGCAGATGAGCGAATATTCTGCGGAGTTTCGCCAGATATAATGCGGTCAGCACACAGGGACAACATTGTATCTGCAAAAAGGAGTGATAGAATGGCATTGACAAATGAGGATTTGCTGGCAATTTCACAATTACTGGACACAAAGCTGGACGCAAGATTAAAGCCGATGGAGAGCGATATCAGATCCATTCGGGACGAACAGATACTAATGAGAGACGAGCAGAGACGGTTTCGGGATGAACTGAATGCGCTTAGGGATGAACAAAAGAGGATCAGATTAATCATTGAGAATGATGTGTTACGTGCAATTAGTATTTTGGCTGAGAATTATCTGCCGGCGGCAAAGCGGTATGAGAGTGCTGCCGAACAGATTCATGCAATGCAGACTGATATTGATATCATGAAAAAGGTCATTGCCGATCACAGCGAGAAGCTTAAGAGGATCTCATAAGATACATACAGAGGTAAGATACAAGAGAAAAAGATAAGGGACTCACCATAAGGTGAGTCCTAAATTTATGACTTAGAAGATACAGTTCTTAGAATATATAGTTCTTAAAAAATACAGTTCTTAGAATAGATAGTTCCTTAGGCGTGGAACATGGTTCCGGTCTTACCCTGGACAGCGTCTCTTGATTTCTCAAGAAGTGTGATCAGGGCAGTCCTGCCTTCCTTGGAGGAGGCGAAGTCAACTGCGGCCTGTACCTTCGGAAGCATGGAGCCAGGAGCGAAGTGTCCTTCGCTGATATACTGGTTCGCCTCTGCCACGGAGATATCGCCAAGCCATTTTTCATCCGGTTTTCCGAAGTTTAACGCGACCTTTTCAACTGCGGTAAGGATGATGAGGTAATCGGCATCCAATTCCTTGGCAAGCAGGCAGCTTGCGAAGTCCTTGTCGATCACGGCGCTTGCGCCTTTTAAGTGGTTCCCCTGTCTGGTAACAGGGATTCCGCCGCCGCCTCCGGCAATTACCAGGTTGCCGGCATTGACCATGGTGCGGATGGTTTCGATTTCAATGATCTCCACCGGTTTCGGGGAAGCTACCACACGGCGGTAACCTCTGCCGGAATCTTCTTTCATAATATAGCTGAAGCTTCTTCGCCTGTTCGGCGTCTACGAACTTGCCGATCGGCTTGGAAGGATTCTGGAAAGCGGGATCATTCTCGTCAACGCGTACCTGAGTGATCATGGTTGCAACCGGTACGTTTGTGATATTCCGGTTCAGCAGCTCTTCGCGAAGCGCATTCTGCAGGTCATACCCGATATAAGCCTGACTCATGGCAACGCAGACGGAGAGCGGCGTATTAGGCTGTGCCTCATCCTCATGGGTGAGGGCGATCATAGCGTTATTCACCATGCCGACCTGAGGGCCGTTTCCATGGGAAACGACAACCTCACAGCCGTCTTCGATCAGATCTACGATCGCTTTGGCGGTAATCTTCACGGCTGCCATCTGTTCAGGCAGAGTGTTGCCAAGGGCATTGCCGCCAAGAGCGATCACGACTCTCTTTTTCTTTTCCATAATATACGATTCCTCCTGCTTTCTTCCTATTTGAATACTCTTGGAGTGCTCTTTTCTTCCAGCTTCTTAAGGATATCGGCCGGGTCGGCGAATTTTGCAAGGAAGATCATAGCGGCGATGATGTATGGCTTGAAGCTTGCTTCCTTGTATAACGGATCTCTGTAGCGGTCGAATACGGATGCGTCAACCTCGCCTGTCTCGCAGCTTACGCCAGTGATATCAGCCGGCAGGCAGTGCATATAGAGAGCCTTGCCGTCCTTAGTTGTAGCCATCAGTTCCTCAGTACATGCCCAATCCTTGTGCTCCGCGTTCTGTGCAAGCAGTTCTTTCTCTAATGCTTTGATTCCTTCTGTATCTCCGTTTCCGTAGAGCTCTGTACGCTTCTCCATAGCGGCGAACGGAGCCCAGCTCTTAGGATATACGATATCGGCATCCTTGAATGCGTCTGCCATATTGTTCGTCTTGGTAAATGTACCGCCGGATTTAGCGGCGTTCTTCGCAGCAACTTCCTCTACCTCCGGGAATACTTCGTATCCTTCCGGATGAGCAAGCACAACGTCCATACCGAAACGTGTCATCAGGCCGATGATTCCCTGAGGAACAGACAGCGGTTTTCCGTAAGAAGGAGAGTAAGCCCAGGTCATAGCAAGCTTCTTGCCTTTTAAGTTCTCAACACCGCCGAATTCGTGGATGATGTGGAGCATATCAGCCATTGCCTGTGTCGGATGATCGATATCGCACTGCAGGTTTACAAGCGTAGGCTTCTGTTCAAGGATTCCGTCTTTATTGCCCTGTGTTACAGCATCAACGACTTCGTGCATGTAAGCATTACCTTTGCCGATGTACATATCATCGCGGATACCGATAACGTCAGCCATGAAGGAGATCATGTTAGCAGTCTCGCGTACAGTCTCGCCGTGAGCTACCTGAGACTTGCCTTCGTCAAGATCCTGAACCTCCAGACCGAGCAGGTTACATGCGGAAGCGAAGGAGAAGCGTGTACGGGTAGAGTTGTCGCGGAATAAAGAGATTCCAAGACCGCTCTCGAATACCTTAGTGGAAATATTATTCTCTCTCATAAAACGAAGTGCGTCAGCAATAGTAAATACCGCTTCGATCTCATCATCAGACTTTTCCCATGTTAAGAAGAAATCCCCATTGTACATCTCCTTAAAATTTAACGCATTCAATTTATCGATATAATCCTGTAATGTTTTCATACTAATTTCCTCCAAAATTTATTATTATTTTTATGTATTAATTATGCTATCTCAGATATCTCTTATTTGCAGTATTCCGTCGGAAGAACCGCATAAACAGCCGCGCATGTTACAAGATCCTGTTTCCAGGTCTTCTCGTTCGGAGCGTGAGCCTGAGCCTCTGCGCCAGGTCCGAAACCGATACATGGGATTCCGTTTCTTCCCATAATAGATACTCCGTTAGTGGAGAAGGTCCACTTGTCAACCAGCGGACGAGCCTTTCTCATCTCAAGTGTCTCAGCAGCGCCGATGCGGTCGTCACCGTAGAGACTCTTATAAGAAGCTTCCAGGGCCTTGGTCACCTTGTGATCCTTCGGGATCGCCCATGTCGGGAAGTAGCACTCGATCTCGTATACGCATCCTGTGTAAGACGGACGGTCATAATTGTACATGGATACGGTTACATCATCGCCGTATTTTTGAACGCTTGGCAGAGCGCGGATCTCGTCAAGACAGCTCTCCCAGGTCTCGCCGAACGTCATACGGCGGTCAAGAGAGATCGCGCAGGAGTCGGCAACCGCACAGCGGCTTGGTGAAGTATAGAAGATCTGGGAAACGGTTACGGTACCGCGTCCAAGGAAACGTGCCTCTTCCCAATCCGGGTTGTATTTGGCATCCAGCATCTTAACAAGACCTTTGATCTCGGTGCTGTCTTCGGCATCGTTCTCATTCAATGCGCGGACATCCTGGAGAATGTCTGCCATCTTGTAGATCGCGTTGTCTCCGCGCTCTGGAGCGGATCCGTGGCAGGATACACCCTTGACATCCACGCGGATCTCCATACGTCCTCTCTGGCCGCGGTAGATTCCGCCGTCAGTCGGCTCTGTAGAAACTACGAATTCCGGGCGGACCTTATCTTCGTTGATAATGTACTGCCAGCACAGACCGTCGCAGTCTTCTTCCTGGACTGTTCCTACAACCATGATCTTGCAGCCTTCCGGGATCAGGTCAAGATCCTTCATGATCTTAGCTCCGTATACAGAAGATACGATACCGCCGCACTGATCGGACACGCCGCGTCCGCCGATCTCAGTCTCGTTCTCGTAACCCTCGTACGGGTCGAAGTTCCAGTTCTCGATATTGCCGATACCAACCGTGTCAATGTGTGCATCGTATGCAATGATCTTGTCTCCGGTTCCCATGTAGCCGATCACGTTACCCTGAGGATCGATCTGAACTTCGTCGAATCCTACCTTTCTCATCTCGTCGGCGATAGTAGTGATGTGAGCCTTCTCATCACAGCTTTCTCCCGGATTCTTGACGATCGCGCGTAAGAAAGCGGTCATATCCTTCTCGTAACCCTGTGCAGCTTCTTTTACTTTGTTAAAGTCTAACATTTTTCTTCTCTCCTTTATTAAAATTGTATAATGAACCTTATAGTGAAACTTCTTATAATCCTGCAAACGGTTCCTTGTCGGATCCGCATAATCCTTCCCATGTGATCTCGCGGTAACGGTCCGGGTCGGTATCTCCTTCTGAGGAAACCAGAAGGACTTCGGAATTCTCATCTAATTTCAGGGCTTCCTTGAGGTCTTGGTATTCCGGCTTCGTCATCAGCGCGTGTACCAGTCCCATCGTGACAGAACCGGATTCGCCGGAGATGACCTGCTTGTCGCCTTTGACCGGAGCGCTGTAGATACGCGAGCCGTTGGCGCTTACCCAGTCGGGACAGGATACGAACGCGTCGGCATGATTTCTTAAGATGTCCCAGGAGACGGTATTTGCTTCACCGCAGGCAAGGCCGGCCATAATTGTCAGCATATCGCCGGTCACATCTACGCGGCTTCCGTCGCCCTGCATAGCGGAACGGTAGAGACAGTCTGCAGCGTTGGCTTCCACAACGACCATGACCGGAGGATTCTCTTTGAAACGGTTGGCAAAGAATCCGACAACTGCGCCGGCAAGTGATCCTACGCCCGCCTGGATAAATACATGTGTCGGGCGGCATCCGTCTTCTGCTAACTGCTGGTCAGCTTCCATAGCGAGTGTTCCGTATCCCTGCATGATCCAGGTAGGGATCTCCTCGTAGCCTTCCCAGGCCGTATCCTGAACCATGATGCCGTGCTCTGTATTCTCGGCTTCTTTTGCAGCCATGCGCACGCAGTCGTCATAATTCAGATCCTCGATGGTAACGGTCGCATTTTCCCTGGCGATATTCTCTAACCTGGTCTGCGTGGTGCCTTTCGGCATTCTTACGACGCATTTCTGGCCCAGCTTATTAGCGGCCCATGCGATTCCGCGTCCGTGATTCCCGTCGGTAGCGGTGAAGAAGGTTGCCTGGCCGAATTCTTCTCTTAACTTCTCGGAAGTAAGTACGTTATAAGGAATCTCGCTTACATCCTTTCCGGTCTGCTGTGCTATGTATCTTGCGATCGCATAAGATCCTCCAAGTACCTTGAATGCATTCAGGCCAAAGCGGTAAGACTCGTCTTTTACATAGAGACGCTTAAGTCCCAGGCAATTGGCCAGGCCGGATAAACGGGTCAGAGGTGTGATCTCATACTGCGGAAAGCTCTTATGGAAAGTGCTTGCCTTTTCCATCTCTTCCATAGACATATTCTGAACCTGCTTATCATCGCTTTTGGCAATGTTGTTGAGCGTCCATTTGATTGTTCCTGTGCTGCTCATGTTTCTTAAAACCTCCTCATAATATGAAATGATTATTTGTTGATATCTACATAGCTGTAGAGAGTGTACTTGGAGATGCCGAAATACTTCGCTACTTTATCTCCTGATTTCGTGATTAGGAACGCGCCTGCGTCATTAAGGAAATTGATTGCTTTGATCTTATCCTCTTTTGTCATAAGAGGTACAGGCACTCCTACCAGGGCAACGGACTGTTCGATGAGTTCTGATAACAGCTTGTTGACGTCGTGTGTGATGACGTTGGGCGAATGCTTCTCTGTGGGTTCATCCGGCTCCGCACAGCTTGTGAGGGAGTGGATGCTGCTTTCTATTGCAAGAAGATTCGTGATGTCGTAATTAATAGAAAGGATATAGTGCAGTTCTCCGTTGTCATCATTAATATAGATGGTGCTGGATTTGAAGATGCGGCCGCTCTCTGTGCGTGTCAGATAAGCAAGTCTGTCTTTGATCGGTCCGTTCTGATGCTTAAGAGCGCTTAAGACTGCGCCGGACGGACCGTCGCCGATCTGCCGGCCGGTGAGGTTCCCGTTCTCAATGTGTACGATAGAACTGTTAGCAGAACCGCGTGTCAGGTCATGAACGACAATTTCACAGTTTTCTCCAAATTGTGCAGCGAGTCCTGCAGCGATTTGCTTTAACATATCTAATCTGGATATTGCCATAATGGATACCTCCTTTACTTCGTTTCATTCGGTCTCTCTATGTCCATCATAGCACAAAAAAATAAAAAAGCAATAGAAAAATAAAAAAATTTTTAGATACACAAAAATATTTTTGTATTTGAAAATGTACAATCCCAGCAGCCGCAAGGGTTTGCGGAGAAAAATAATAAAAAATTTTTATTGAACAAAAAAAATATTGAGATATAGATTGAATTTTGAACAATTTGATGTTATTATAGAATCAACAGGAACGGAAATTGTTAAAAATTAATGAAAGAATATGGAAGGCTGCTGGATTGGTCTCTCTGATATTACTAATTTGAGCAGATGCTTCTATAAGAGAAGTGAGAGCGCATTGTATTTGAAAAGGAGAAAATATAGAGATGGGCAGAGAATCAATGAGTGGAGCTTCGGGCGAATTATTCAGAATTGACGGAAAGCCGTCGGCTTCGCAGGCAATTCCGTTGGCGCTGCAGCATGTGGTGGCCATGATCGTAGGATGTGTGACACCGGCGATCATTGTGGCCGGGGTGGCAGGACTGTCATCGGCAGATTCTATTATACTGATACAGGCGGCGCTGGTAATGTCCGCACTGACCACCTTCATCCAGTTGTTTCCGCTGCGCAGAGGAGCGCTTGCGATCGGCTCCGGGCTTCCGATCATTATGGGGATCAGTTTCGCCTATGTGCCGACGATGCAGGCGATCGCAGGGGACTATGATGTGGCGACTATCTTAGGGGCACAGATCGTAGGCGGTATCATCGCGATCATTGTGGGGATCTTCATTAAGCAGATTCGTAAGTTCTTCCCGCCGCTGATCACAGGTACGGTCGTGTTCGCCATCGGATTATCACTGTACCCGACTGCGATCAACTATATGGCAGGCGGTGCGGGCAGTGAGAATTACGGCTCCTGGCAGAACTGGACGGTGGCGTTTATCACGCTGATCATCGTGACGGCATTGAATCACTATGGAAAAGGGATCTGGAAATTATCTTCTATATTAATAGGTATCGCCGTGGGTTATGTGATCTCGCTGTTTTTCGGAATGGTAGATTTTACGTCCGTTGCATCGGCATCATACTTCCAGCTTCCAAGGGCGATGCATTTTGGAATTACATTTGAACCTTCTTCCTGCGTGGCGATCGGCGTGCTATTTGCGATCAATTCCATTCAGGCGATCGGCGATTTCTCGGCAACGACGACAGGAGGACTGGATCGTATGCCGACGGACGGAGAACTGAACGGGGGAATTGTTGCATATGGGATCAGCAATATCTTCTGTGCATTCTTTGGAGGGCTTCCGACCGCTACATACAGCCAGAATGTAGGAATCGTGGGAGCTACGAAGGTAGTGGCGAAGAGAGTGTTCGCGATGGCGGCAGGGATCCTTCTGATCGCAGGATTGATCCCGAAGTTCTCATCCGTACTTACGACGATCCCGTCATGCGTGCTTGGAGGGGCTACCGTATCCGTATTCGCGTCTATCGCGATGACGGGTGTGAAGCTGATTACGGCGTCGCCGATGAATTACCGCAATACGACGATCGTGGGGCTTGCCATCGCGCTTGGAATGGGTATCACGCAGGCGAATACGGCGCTGGCGGCGTTTCCGGCCTGGGTGACGACTATATTCGGCAAATCTCCGGTCGTACTGGCGACGATCACGGCAATTGTCCTGAACTTAGTGCTTCCAAAGGAAATGGAGTATGAGGAAGTGCTTGATCAGGTGAAGTAACGATACAGGTGAAGCAGCGATATAAGAATTAAGGAGGAGAAAACATGTTAATAATAGGAAACGGCAAATTGATCACAAGAGACGCAGATCTTCCGTTTGTTGCAAATGGGGCGGTAGCGGTCGACGGAACGAAGATCGCCGCGACAGGCACTCTGGAAGAGATCAGAGGCAGATATAAAGATGCGGAATATATTGACGCCAAAGGCGGCATCATCATGCCGGCGTTCATCAATACTCACGAACACATATACAGCGCCATGGCAAGAGGGCTTAGTATCAAGGGTTATAATCCGCAGGGGTTCCTGGATATCTTAGACGGACAGTGGTGGACCATAGACCGGAAGCTGACGCTTGAACAGACGAAATACAGCGCAATGGATACTATGATCTCCTGTATCCGCAACGGTGTGACGACCATCTTCGATCATCATGCAAGCTTCGGGCACATCGAAGACAGTTTGTTTACCATAGCGGATGCGGCGAAGGAATTGGGAGTAAGATCCTGTCTGTGCTATGAGATCTCGGACAGAGACGGGATGGATAAGGCGCGTGAGGCCGTGATGGAGAATGCGAAGTTCATCCGCTACGCTTTGAAGGACGATTCTGATATGATTGCCGGAATGATGGGAATGCATGCGCAGTTTACCATCTCTGACGAGACGATGGAACTTGCGGCGGCCAATAAGCCAGACGGGGCAGGATATCACATTCATGTGGCGGAAGGCATCGAGGATCTTCACGACTGCCTGAAGAAGTACGGCAAGAGGATCGTTGACAGGCTGATGGATTGGAATATATTGGGAGAGAAGACGCTGCTTGGGCATTGTATCTACATCAATTCTCATGAGATGGATCTGATCAGGGAGACGGATACCATGGTAGTTCACAATCCAGAGTCTAACATGGGTAATGCATGCGGCTGTCCGCCGACGATGGAGCTGGTTCGCCGCGGGATCCTGGCAGGACTTGGGACAGACGGATATACTCATGACATGACGGAATCCTACAAGGTGGCTAACGTACTTCACAAGCATCATCTGTGCGACGCAAACGCGGCCTGGGGAGAGGTTCCGAAGATGCTGTTTGAGAACAATGCGGCAATTGCAAACCGTTACTTTAAGGCGCCGCTTGGAGTCCTGAAGGAGGGGGCAGCAGGCGATGTGATCGTGGTAGATTATGATCCGCCGACATATTTGGATGAGAATAATATCAACGGCCATATCCTGTTCGGCATGACCGGACGGGATGTTGTAACCACTATCGGCAACGGCAGGGTACTTATGAAGGACAGGGAAGTACAGGTCGTAGATGTAGAAGAGACTATGGCAAAATGCAGAGAAGAGTCTGCGAAGCTTTGGAAGAGCATTAACGGATAAAGGAGGAATCGATATGAGCGATATTATGACATGTATGCCTTTTGAGCAGTTGTTGAACTGGATCAGGACGGAGCACGACGAGAAGAATACGGTATTTGGAGTACACAGGCCTTATACGGCGGATCCCGGGAAGGCGCAGACCATCTTCGGGCGCAGATTAGAGACGCCGATCGGGCCGGCGGCAGGCCCGAACAGCCAGCTGGCACAGAATATTGCGGCGTCTTATTATGCGGGAAGCCGTTTCTTCGAACTTAAGACGGTTCAGATCATGGACGGCGCCGAGCTTGCCGCATGTGTGAATAAGCCTTGCATTAAGGCGGACGACGAGTGTTATAACTGTGAGTGGTCCACAGAGCTGTATGTACCCCAGGCACAGGAAGAGTACATAAAAGCATGGTTCCTGCTTGCGTTCATGGCGAAGGAATACGGTCTTGGAAGCATGGACGGCTACCAATTCAACATCAGTGTCGGATATGACCTGGCAGGTATCAAGTCAGAGAAGGTGAATACATTCATTGAGAGCATGAAGGATGCAAGCCAGACCGAGACATTTAAGAAATGCAAAGAAGTGCTGCTTGCTCACGCGGGGGAGTACCGGAAGATGACGAGAGAGGATATCGAGGGGATCACGCCGTATATCTGCAATTCGGCTACGATATCTACTCTTCACGGATGTCCGCCGCAGGAGATCGAGAGCATTGCGAATTATCTGCTGACAGTAAAGAAGATGCACACATTCATTAAGTGCAATCCAACATTGCTTGGGTATGAATTCGCCCGTGAGACATTAGATCAGATGGGATATGATTACATTGCGTTCGGAAGGTTCCATTTTGAGGATGACCTGCAGTATGAGGACGCGGTGCCGATGCTTACCCGCCTGATGAAGCTGTCCGGTGATATGGACTTAGAATTCGGAGTGAAGATCACCAACACCTTCCCGGTGGATGTGAAGGCTAACGAACTTCCAAGTGAAGAGATGTATATGTCAGGCAAGTCCCTGTATCCTCTGTCTATCTCTCTGGCAGCGAAGCTTTCCAGAGAATTTGACGGGAAGCTTCGGATCGCCTACTCCGGCGGCGCCGATGCATTTAATATAGAAAGAATCGTGGGAAGCGGCGTGTGGCCGGTGACGGTTGCTACTACGATCTTAAAACCAGGCGGATACCAGAGACTTTCCCAGATGGCAGAGTCTTTAGACGCTATGGGTGTGAAGCCGTTTGACGGAATCGATGTGGAAGCGCTGAATAAGACGGCAGAGGACGCCGTACAGGATCCTCATCATGTGAAGCCTGCGA
>OFGR01002814.1_pt1 | contig 11005 bp, 8 predicted proteins | sample 1521811 | NCBI WGS metagenome assembly OFGR01 (sample SAMEA3504098, study PRJEB24116) | mouse gut metagenome | biome: mouse gut; feature: mouse-associated habitat; material: faeces | place: Denmark | collected 2011
GAGATGGTGGACACGCCGGAGCCGGTGCCGCCGGCCAGCAGATCCACCGAGGAGGCGGAAAACAGACTCAGCTTGGAGCCGGCCGCCACAGGCAGGCCCTTGCCGTCCTCAGCCCGGTTGTAGAGAAGCACAAAGCCCTCCGCGCCGGCCCGGCGGGTGTAGGCCTGCTCCTCTGCCTGGAGCTGGGCGGAGTCGGTGATGTCCCGCTTATAGTAGACCGTGTCCACGCCGCTGGGACCGCCGGCCGACTGGAACTTTGTCTCGCCGAAGATGTCCCGGAGCACCAGGTCATAAGACGAGGTGGTAATCCAGGACAGCGCGATGGAGAATACCAAGAGGACCGCCAGCAGGGGGGCGACAATGGCGGTGAATTTTTTGGCGCTCATTTTTTTCGTTCCCTTTTTCACAAAAATCCCTCCAACAAGAAATTGTGGCTTACGCGATGCCGGAAGCGGTCCGCTTCCAGTCTTTTGTTATTCCCTCCTTTTTCTTCCAGTATAGTGGGCGCGCCGCCGCGCCAGTGCTGTTTTCAGCCTACCATTCCTCTAAAATGGATGCAATGCGTCAAAACTTTTTTGGCGTATTTCACCACTTTATCTGCCGCATAAAAAAGACGGCCGGTCTTTGCAGCCAGCCGCCGTTGGTGTTATGGGTTTGTGTCTGATTCCACCGGGAACAGGATAGACAGCCGGTAGATGCCGTCGCCGGTGCGTAACTGGAGGTCCCCTCCGTATTTCTCCGTCAACGTCCGGACGCTCTGCATCCCGAAGCCGTGGAACCGTTTGTCCGCCTTGGTGGTGAGGGGCAGGCCCTGGTCCATCACCAGTACGCCGTCATAATAGTTTTCCTCCCGGATAATCAGAAAATTCTGCTGGGTATGTATCGTCAGGGAAATCAGCCGCATGTCCGGGTCGTCCAGGCGCTCCACCGCCTCGATGGCGTTGTCCAGGATGTTGCCGAACAGGGCGTAGATATCCGCGTCCTCCATAAAACGAAGCTGCTTGCCGTCCGCCACGCAGGTCAGGGCAATCTGCTTGCCGGAGCAGACCAGAGATTTGTTGGACAGCACCAGGTCCAGGGCCGCGCACTCGGTTTTCAGCCCGCAGTCGTAGATGTTCACCAGGCGCTCCAGCTCCCGCAGCTCCTTCTGGCGGCCCACGTCCCCCAGGGCGGCGATCTGGTGCTTAATGTCGTGACAGCGGATGTTGATGGCGTCCACCGTCTCCTTTTCCAGGGCGTAGCGGCTGCGCTCCGCGTGGAGCAGCTGTGCGGCCACCTGGGCCTTGCGCTTGGACTCCGCCTGGCGCATCTGGCACATGCTGATGACCAGAGCCAGCAGGGAGAGCAGGATAGAGATAATATTGATGTAGATTTTGACCGGTGCGCTGATATCCACTTGCAGCTCGTCCTGAATCAGCGGCTCCAGCACGATCACCGCCCCCACAACCGCCGCCGCTGTCACCAGCATGATATCGTCCTCACTGCCGCTGCCGCTGTACACGTTGGACCGGCCCTGGAACAGCGCCACGAAGCAGACGCAGGACAGCGCCGTAATGGCGGGCAGGAGCAGTCCGCTGGCCCAGGCGGGCAGGGACGGGAGGAGCGCCAGCGATACCTCGGTCATGCGCTCGGAGCAGTGCTGGAGGATATAGCCTGTGGTCCCGCCGTAGAGGGCGGCGGTCCAGCCGCAGCGCAGGCAGAACCGGAACGCCGCCACCGCCAGAAGATAGGTCCCCAGATACTTGGCCACGATCACGCCGCTGGTACTCCACGCAGGCTCCCAGACGAAGCACAGCAGGAACGTACACAGCCCCGCCCACAGCGCCTCCGCCCCCACCATCGCGGTCAGCCGCAGGCCCAGCATAGGCCGGGCCTTCAGGCCGTACCCCGTGACCAGACAGCAGGTCAGCAGGACGGCGCGCATGTAGAGATCGGCCCGCAGCATCTCCGCGAGCTGCTCCGGGCCGGTCATGGCGTATCCTCCCAGCTCAGGTCGGCAAACCGGTGCAGCTGGGCCAGAAAGGCTTTTTTCCGCATCCGGCTGATGGTGAACTCCCGCCCGTCCACCACCACGGAAAAGCCGCTGATTTTGGCGACATACCGCAGGTTGACGATGCACTGGTTGTTGCAGCGGAAAAAGAACTGCTCCGGCAGGCTTTGCTCCACGGATTTCAGCGTGCCGTAGGCGTCGTAGTGGCCTTGCTGGGTATGATAGCGGATGTGGTGGTCGAAGATCTCCACATACCGCAGCTCGTATTCCCGCAGGTGTACCGCGCCGGAATTGGTGTTCAGCAGGAGCCAGCGCTCCTTTTTCCGCTCACACCGGTCCACCACCCGCTTCATTTTCAGCAGAAAGGCGGGGTAGTTGACGGGCTTGAGGATGTAGTCCAGAGCTTCCACAGAGTAACCCTGGACGGCGTACTGGGCCAGGCTGGTGACGAAGATCAGCACCACCGCGCTGTCCAGCTCCCGCAGTTTCTGGGCGGCCTCCATGCCGTCCATATCGGGCATACGGATGTCCATAAAGACCACGTCATATGCACGCTGGTAGTGTTCCAGAAAGTCCGCGGCACGGCTGTACCAGGAGTGCCGCAGCTCCACGCCGGTCTCCTGGGCAAACCGGTCCAGGAAGGCGCCGAGATGGGCCGCCTCCTTCTCCTCGTCCTCGATGATGGCGATTTCCAGCATAGGACCCCACCTCTCGAAAAAATAAAAGACACCACATTTTCATGTGGTGTCTTTTTCCTGCGCTTGATGTACACAGGTTGGTGCGCGAGGCGGGAGTCGAACCCGCACGCCCTTGCGAGCACTGGCACCTGAAGCCAGCGAGTCTACCAATTCCACCACTCGCGCAAGTGGTCTGATGCTTAACGCAAGACATATCATAGCACGGCCCCCGCCAGTTGTCAACAGTTTTTTTGCCCTTCCCGGAAAAATAATGATGGCATTCCCGGCCCGCCTGTGATACAATACGTAATTGCCGCCGCAGGCCCTGCCGCGGCCTATACCAGTTGACAGCGAGGACTGCTTCTATGGAATATGTACCCTTGAAAATCGGCCTCCCCCGGGCCCTGCTCTACGCCCGCTGCCGCGTCCTCTGGCGGGCCTTCTTCCAGGAGCTGGGCATCGAAACCGTCACCAGCCCCGCCACTGACCGGGCCATCCAGGAGCGGGGCACGGCCCTGGCCATCGACGAGGCCTGCCTCTCCCTGAAAATCTACCTGGGCCACGTGGCCGCCCTGGTGGGCAAATGCGACTTCATCCTGGTGCCCCGGGTGAGCAATTACGGCCGCCACCGCAGTATGTGCACCCGCTTCGAGTCCACCCCCGACCTGGTGCGCAATGTGTTCCGCGGCTCGGACCAGCGGTTCCTCTCCTACGAGATCGACGAGGAGATGGGCGGCAGGTCCGAGGAGGACGCCTTCCTGGAGCTGGGCCAGTCCCTGGGCCGGCCCCCGAAGGCGGTAAAGCGGGCCTACCGTCTGGCGAAAAAGGCGGAGGCGGGCCACCACAGGGAGCGGGCGCAGAAGCAGGAGCAGCTTCTGAAGCAGGAGGGGCTGAAGGTCCTCCTGGCCGCTCACAGCTACGTGGTGGAGGACGCCGCCATGGGCCGCGCCGTCACCGACTACCTGAAGGGGGCGGGGGTGATCCCCCTCCGGGCGGACCTGGTGGACCGGGACGCCGCCCTCAAGCACAGCCGGGAGCTGTCCCCCACCTGCAAGTGGGAGATCAGCCGGGAGATTTTGGGCGGCGTGTCCATGCTCCGGGAGCAGGCCGACGGGATCATCCTCCTCAGCGCGTTCCCCTGCGGGCCGGACGCCATGGTGAACGAGCTGATTGCCCGCCGGGTGAAGGACGTGCCCATCCTGAACCTGGTGGTGGACAGCCAGACGGGCACCGCCGGGGTGGAGACCCGCCTGGAGAGCTTTATCGACATCATCCGGTTCCAAAGGGGGGAGCTTTAAATGGCCGAGGCAAAGACAAGGAGCATCTCCTTCCCCCGGTACGCGGAGTATAACTGCGCCTTCAAATACATTGTGGAGCAGGCCCTGGGCTGCAAGTACGTGATGCCCCCGCCCCTCACCAAGCGCACCATGGACCTGGGCACCAAGCACAGCCCCGACTTTGTGTGCACCCCCTTCAAGACCATGCTGGGCAGCATGATCGAGTCCCTGGAGGCCGGGGCGGATACCCTGCTCATGACCCATGGCCTGTGCCGCCTGGGGTATTACGGGGAGCTGCTGGAGCAGATCCTCCGGGATCTGGGCTACCAATTCGACTTCATCAACCTGTCTGAGTACGATATGTCCAAGAAGAAGGAGTATATCCGCATCGTCCGGCGGATCAACCCCAGGGTGAACCCCGCCCGGTTCCTGGCCCAGTTCATGGAGGGCCTGCGGATGGTGGAGTACCTGGACGAGATCACCGGGGAATACTACAAGAACTGCGGCTTCGACGCCATGGACGGCGCGTACAGGCGGGCCTACCGGGAGTTCCTGGCCGCCATGTATACCGCCCAGGGCCGCTCCGACGTGGAAAGCGGCTACCGGGCGGCGCGGAGTGCCTTCTCCTCCACCCGGCTGGACAAGCCCCAGCGGCCCCTCCGGGTGGGCATTGTGGGGGAGTTCTACACCGTGATGGACGCCTTCTCCAACCTGGAGCTGGAGGAGAAGCTGGCGGACATGGGGGTGGAGGTCCACCGCTGGATGAACGTCACCAACCAGTTTTTGCGGTACGGCAGCGGGCAGAAGAACCTGCGGGTGAAGATCCGGGACCTGTGCCAGTACGACATGGGCCCCACCTCCACCGCCAACATCTGGTACGCCAAGGAGTGCGCCGAGCGGGGCTTCGACGGGCTTGTCCACGTGAAGTCCGCCGCCTGCACCCCGGAGATCGACGTGATGCCCGTCCTCCAGAACATCGGGGCGGACTACAAGATCCCGGTGCTCTACCTCACCTACGACGCCCAGACCAGCGACGTGGGCCTGACCACCCGGCTGGAGGCGTTTTACGACATGATCCACATGAGAAAGAAGGTGCTGTAAGTTGGAACACGCGTATTTAGGGGTGGATGTGGGCTCCATCTCCACCAAGGGCGTGATTCTGGACCGGGAGAACCGCATCCTGGCCAGCCAGTATATCTGGACCCAGGGGGACCCCATCGGCGCGGTGAAGCGTCTGACGGGCCTGCTGGAGGAGCAGTTCGACAAATCCGCCTATGAGATCGTGGCCACAGGCACCACCGGCTCCGCCCGGAAGCTGGTGGGGGTTATCCTGGGGGCCACCATGGTAAAGAACGAGATCACCGCCCACGCCGTGGGCACCACCGCCTTTTATCCCGACGTGCGCACCATCCTGGAGATCGGCGGGCAGGATTCCAAGATCATCCTGGTGGAGAACGGGGTGGCGGTGGACTACGCCATGAATACCCTGTGCGCCGCGGGCACCGGGGCCTTCCTGTCCAGCCAGGCCAAGCGGCTGGGCATCGAGGTGGAGGAGATCGGGGACTACGCCCTGCGCTCCACCCACCCCACCCAGATCGCCGCCCGGTGCACCGTGTTCGCCGAGTCCGACCTGGTGCACAAGATCCAGATGGGCCACCCCCGGGAGGATATCATCGCCGGTGTGTGCAACGCGGTGGCGGCCAACTACCTGAACAACGTGGGCAAGGGGAAGAAGATCGTCTCCCCGGTGGTGTTCCAGGGGGGCGTGAGCAAGAACAAAGGGGTGGTGGCCGCCTTCGAGCGCACCCTGAACTGCCCCGTCCTGGTGGACCCCAACGGCCACCTGATGGGGGCCATCGGCGCGGCCATCCTGGCCCGGAAGGGCAGCGGCCGGAAGCCCTTCGACTTCTCCGTAGAGAACATGGAGTTCCGCACCCGGGAGGCCGGCTGCGGACGGTGCCCCAACCAGTGCGAGATCATCTGCGTCTACCGGGGGGAGGAGCTGATCGACGCCTGGGGCAACCGCTGCGAGCGGGGGGCCGTGGCCCGGTGACCGCCTTGACAAGCTGTGGCGGAACGTGGTATCCTATTTAGTTGTAAAAACACTGTCATTTTCCGCCCCGCGGGGCGGTTTCTCAGGAGGTTTACACCCATGCAGGAATTTGAAAAGAGATATGACGGCCTCGCCGTGGAGAAATCCATGCAGGAGTTCTGGCGGGAGAACGAGGTCTACAAGTTCGCCCCCGACGCCTCCCGGCCCATCTATTCCATCGACACGCCGCCCCCCACCGTCAACGGCAAGCTCCACATCGGCCACATTTTCAGCTACACCCAGGCGGAGATGGTGGCCCGCTACCGCCGTATGCGGGGTTTCAACGTGTTCTACCCCTTCGGCTTCGACGACAACGGCCTGCCCTCCGAGCGGCTGGTGGAGCAGGAGAGCGGCGTGAAGGCCAAGGAGCTGCCCCGCAGCGAGTTCTGCGAGAAGTGCGTGGCCACCACCCAGAAGTACGAGGCGGAGTTCAAGGCCCTGTGGCAGTCCATGGGCTTCTCCTGCGACTGGAACCTGCAATACTCCACCGTCAGCCGGGAGGTGCAGGCCCTGTCCCAGAAGTCCTTTATCGAGCTGGCCAAGGCGGGCCGGGCCTATATCAAGGAGTCCCCGGTGCTGTGGTGCACCGAGTGCCAGACCTCCATCGCCCAGGCGGAGCTGGAGACGAAAGACCTGGACTCCTCCTTCAACTACATCCCCTTCGTGGGGGAGGAGGGCACCATTGAGATCGCCACCACCCGGCCCGAGCTGCTGTACGGCGTGGTGTGCGTGTTCGTCAACCCGGAGGACGAGCGGTATAAGAAGTACGTGGGCAAAACCGTGAAGGTGCCCCTGTACGGCTTCGAGGTGCCCGTCATCGCCGATGACAAGGCCGCCATCGACAAGGGCACCGGCGCGGTGATGTGCGCCACCTTCGGCGACACCACCGACGTGGAGTGGGTGGAGCAGTACGGCCTGCCCTACAAGAAGGTGGTGATGCCCGACGGCATGATCGCCGCCGGCGTGCCCTTTGTGGGCGGTATGCACGTGAAGAAGGCCCGGAAGGAGATCATCCGCCTGCTGGAGGAGAACGGCCTGCTGCTGAAAACCGAGCCCATCACCCACACCGTCTCCGTCCACGAGCGGTGCGGCACCTCCGTGGAGATCATCCCCTCCAGGCAGTGGTATATCGACATTCTGTCCATGAAGGAGGAGCTGCTGGCCGCCGGGGACAAGATCAACTGGTATCCCCCCTCCATGAAGAACCGTTACGTGAACTGGGTGGAGAACCTGAAATGGGATTGGTGCATCTCCCGGCAGCGGTACTTTGGCGTGCCCTTCCCCGTGTGGTACTGCAAGAAGTGCGGCAAGGCCCACTTCGCCGATCTGGGTACGCTGCCCGTCAACCCGCTGGAGACGCCCTGCAGCGGCACCTGCGGGTGCGGCGGCACCGAGTTTGTCCCCGAGTCCGCCGTGCTGGACACCTGGGCCACCTCCTCCATCACCCCCCAGATCAACCGGAGCTCCGCCGCCAAATACGGCGTGGACGGCGACTTCCTCCCCATGGGTATGCGCACCCAGGCCCACGAGATCATCCGCACCTGGGCCTTCTACACCATCGCCAAGAGCCTGTACCACACCGGAAACATCCCCTGGAAGGACATCATGATCTGCGGCTTCGTGCTGGCCAAGCCGGGGGAGAAGATCAGCAAGTCCAAGGGGAACGCCAAGCTCACCCCCCAGGCCCTCATCGAGACCTACTCCGCCGACGTGATCCGCTACTGGGCGGCGGGGGCGCGGCTGGGCACCGACACCTACTTCGACCAGAAGGAGATGCAGGACGCCTCCAAGCGCACCATCACCAAGGTGTGGAACTCGTCCAAGTTCGTGCTGTCCCACCTGACGGACTTCGACCCGGACTACGTGCCCGCCGTGGAGGTGCCCCTGGACAAATGGCTCATCGAGCGCACCCGGGAGACGGTGAAGGAGGCGGGCCGCCTGCTGGACCAGTACGAGATCGGCCTGGCCCGGAAGGTCATTGACGACCTGTTCTGGAAGGATCTCTGTGATAACTATATCGAGATCGCCAAGGAGCGGCTGTACGAGCCGGACGTGCACGGCGCGGAGGAGCGGAAATCCGCCCAGGCCGCCATCTACTACTGCCTGCTGAACGTGCTCAAGCTGTACTCCATCTACGTGCCCCACCTGACGGAGTATATCTATCAGAAGGGCCTGCGGGAGTTTGTGGGCGTGCCCTCCATCCACCAGACCCTGTGGCCGGAGGTGGAGGCGGTGGACGAAAAGCTGATCCGCTTCGGCGAGGAGATCAAGGACGCGGTGTCCCTGATGCGCAAGTACAAGTCGGAGAACAACCTGTCCATGCGCGCCGACGTGGACGAGTTCGTGGTGGACGGCTCCCGGGAGTTTGAGGGCTGGTTCCAGGCCACGGAAAAGGACCTGTACGCCTGCTCCCACGCGAAACAGGTGATTTTCAACTACACCGAGGAATAACACGCTGAGGGCCGCCCCATCGGGGCGGCCCTTTTCCTGCGGCGCAAAAAAATTTCTGGCCCCTGCAACAATCCGGCCCCCTGGGGCGTGTTATAAGCAGAAAGGAGGGGACAGAGTGGACCACTCCAACCGGTTGGAAGAATTGGTAGCCAAACACGAGCACACCCTGTACCGGGCGGCCCTGGCCCTCCTGGGGGACCCCCAGGAGGCGGAGGACGCGGTGCAGGACACCTTCCTGCGCTATCTGGAAAAACGCCCCGACCTCCGGGACGGGGAACACGAAAGGGCGTGGCTGCTGAAGGTGGCGGCCAACCGCTGCAAGAGCACCCTGCGCCAGCGCAAGCGGCACCCGGCGGTGGAGCTGCTGGACGTATACCCCGCCCCGGAGGGGGAGGGCCGGGAGGTGGTGGAGGCGGTGTTCAGCCTGCCCGCCAACCAGCGGGCGGCGGTGCACCTGTTCTACTACGAGGGCTATTCCTCGGAGGAGATCGCCGCCATCCTGGGCCAGCGGCCCGGCACGGTGCGCTCCCACCTGAGCCGCGCCCGGGAGAGCCTGCGGAACTATTTGAAATGAAGGGGCCCGCCAAGCCGCCCTTTGGCTTTGCGGGGAGAGGAGGCACAGCGGAGTGAACGATACGGAGCTTGTGCCGGCGACAACTGAAAGGGGTATTGAGATGAAGCAATACAAAGAGTATATGGACGGCATCCAGGCGTCCGACACCCTCCACCGCCGTTTGACGGAGCTGGAGGCCCCCGCCAAGCGTCCGGCGGCGTGGAAACGGTACAGCGGAGCGGCGGCGGCCCTGCTGCTGGTGTGCGGGCTGGGGGGCTTCGGGGCCTGGGGGGCCCACGTCAACAGCTTGGAGCATCCGCTCCCGCTCCGTCCCGCCGGTTATCAGGAGGTGGGGCCGGAGGGCGATCTGGGCCAGCCGGACATCGCCCCGGAGGGGCCGGGCACCCTGGTGGAACCGGGCGAGAGCCAGGAGCCGGGGATGAAAACCATCGGCGGCTACGAGGTGCGGGATGGGGAGATGGCCTCCTACTTCGTGCTGCCCTATCTCGAGTACGGTTCGCCCTCCGGCCCCATGGTGGATGCCTCTCTGGCCCCGCCGGACGGCGGGCTGCGGGACGCCGGCAGGGACGATGTGCTGGCTCTGATCGGGAACGAGGACGCGCTCACAGCCCATTTGGGCTGGGGGGGCTTTGAATTTGGCGGCACTGTGGGCTTTGAGGCCGACGGCACGGTGTGGATGATGAGCCTCTTTGGGGAGGGCGCGGACGCCGCGTTCAGCCTGGAGCTGTCCCCCAACCGCCTGCCCCCCACCTGCTGCGTGGTGATGGGAGAGCAGCGCACCGTCACCGACGTGTGGGGCGTAGAGGTCAGCGGCGTGAAGGACGTGGGGGCCTACGGCGACACGGAGCGGGGCGTCTACATGGACGTGTCCCGGGAGGTGGAGTTTATCGCCAACGGCGTGGGCTGCCGCTTGAAGGTCTACGGCACCCAGGACAGCGCGGTGGAGGAGCTTGTCTCCCGGTTCGTCCGCTGGGCTGTGCTGGAAGGGCTGAATCTGTCCGGGATCAGCCCGGACGGGGCCGAACCGCTGGAGGCCGATCCCAACTACTCCGTGGGCGAGCCCAACTGGAACGACGGCGGGGACGGGTACGACAGTGACTGCCCCTACTGCGCGGACGGCACGGCCCACAGCCACCCCTACGACCCCAAGGGCCAGGACGACCCCAACGCCGGGGATCTCCCCGACGGCACGGATTACCATTGACGCAGCACAAGGGCCCGGAGCGTCCGCTCCGGGCCTGAGACTGTCGAAAAAGCCGCTTCTGTTCCGATGACGGGAAGGAAGATAGTGTGAAAGAAACCCAGGAGGGGTGTCTTTCACGTTCAATCAACGACTTTTTTGAACGTCCTTTGTTCAAAAAAGTCGCACTCAGCGGGGCGAAAAGACTTTTTCGACACGCTGGGGCGCACATTGTGCGCCCGCCCGGTGCTGCGGAAGGGCAAAAAACGCGGGCGCATCATGCGCGCCCCCACAAATCCGCTTCATAAAGGAGGAGCATGATATGTCCATTCTCATCCCAAACGGCACCCTCCTCTGTCCCCAGGGGCCTGTGCGGGCGGATCTCCGGGTGGCGGGGGAGCGGATCGCGGAGATCGGCCCCGGCCTGCCCCCGGGGGACAGCCGGGTGCTTGACGCGTCGGGCAGGCTGGTATTTCCCGGCTTCATCGACACCCACACCCACTTCGAGATGAACAAGGGCACGCCCCGGGAGACGGCGGACGGCTGGGCCTCCGGCACCCGGGCGGCGTTGGCGGGGGGCACCACCACCGTGCTGGACTTCGCCGAGCCGGAGCGGGGCGCGTCCCTGGCCTCCGCCCTGAAGGCGTGGCACGGCAGGGCGGAGGGCGCGGCCTCCTGCCACTACGGGTTCCACATGACCATCAAGGACTGGAACCCCGCGGTCCGGGCGGAGCTGGCGGACCTGGAGCGGGAAGGGATCACAT
>OFGR01002818.1_pt1 | contig 10992 bp, 6 predicted proteins | sample 1521811 | NCBI WGS metagenome assembly OFGR01 (sample SAMEA3504098, study PRJEB24116) | mouse gut metagenome | biome: mouse gut; feature: mouse-associated habitat; material: faeces | place: Denmark | collected 2011
GTGCTCGCATTCTCCACAATCTCGCAGATCGCGTTTATGATGGTGTCGCTCGGCTGTGCCTACAATGAGCCTCTTGAGGGTGTCCACTATTCCGGTCTCGGATATATGGCCTCGATGTTCCACCTCTTCACCCACGCCATGTTCAAGGCGCTCCTCTTCCTCGGAGCGGGTGCGCTCATCCACGCTGTCCACAGCAACAACTATACGTCGATGGGCGGTCTGCGCAAATACATGCCGATTACACATTGGACATTCCTTATCGGATGTCTCGCCATAGCCGGTATTCCGCCTTTCTCCGGATTTTTCTCGAAAGATGAGATGCTGGCGGCCATGTTCTCCCGTCATTGGTTCTGGGGCGCATGGATGACAATGGTGGCGGGTCTCACAGCCTTCTATATGTTCCGTCTTTACTACCTTATTTTCTGGTGGGAGGAGAATCCGGAGTATAAGAATGGCCACAAGCCTCATGACGCGCCATGGCAGATGTCGCTTCCCCTCATCATTCTCGCGGCTGTGAGCTGCGTGGCCGGATTTATTCCGTTCGGTGAGCTGGTGACATTCAACGGCGAGCCTTACCATATCCATATTGAGGCGCCAGTGGCGGCTACGTCTATTACAGTGGCTGTTCTCGCCATCGCGCTCGCAACGGTGATGTACCGCAAGAAAAATTCCATGCCCGAGAAGATGAAGAACATCTGGCCCGGTCTCTGGACCGCCGCGAACCGTCGCTTCTATTGGGACGAGATGTACCAGTGGGTTACCCACACCGTGATCTTCGGTTGCATCTGCCGTGGAATCGCATGGTTCGACCGTCACATCATCGACGGCACTATGGATGGCCTTGCAGCAGTGACACAGTTCTGCTCGGTTAAAATCAAAGGCATGCAGAGCGGCAGCGTCCAGACATACGTGGCCTGGTATCTGCTCGGTGCAATCCTGCTCGGTGCAATCACCTGGATCTGTATATTATAATCCCCTTATTTGACACAAGACGAAAATATTTAGATTATGTTTAGCAATATTTTGATATGGTTCGTTATCGTCCCGGTTCTCATGATGGCCGGTCTGGCATGTTGCGGAAACGGCAACATGAAGGCGATAAGGGGCGTGATGGTGACGGGATCCATTGTCCTGCTTGCCATGGCAGTCTGGCTTGTGGTCGACTTCCTCGGTCTCCGCGCTTCCGGCGTGGCTGATGAAATGCTCTACGCGGGCAGCTGGATGTGGTACAAGCCTCTCAACATTTATCTTGCAGTGGGAGTGGACGGCATTTCGGTGCTGATGATTCTCCTCTCTGCGGTTATCGTTTTTGCCGGAACATTCGCTTCCTGGAAAATCAATCCCCTTCCCAAGAACTTCTTCCTCTGGTTCTGTCTCCTGTCGACCGGTGTGTTCGGATTCTTCATTTCCATCGACATGTTCACCATGTTCATGTTCTATGAGGTGGCTCTGATTCCGATGTACCTTCTGATCGGTGTGTGGGGCACGGGCCGCAAGGAATATTCGGCAATGAAGCTGACCCTGATGCTGATGGGCGGTTCGGCCTTCCTGATGCTCGGTCTTCTCGGTATCTATTGGCACAGTGCGCCGGAGGGCGGACAGCTCACCTGGAACATTCTCGAGATATCCCACAACAATTCGATTGACGCGGGCTGGCAGAATCTTCTCTTCTGTTTCACGTTTGTCGGATTCGGTGTCCTCGGAGCCATGTTCCCGTTCCACACCTGGAGTCCTGACGGTCACGCCTGCGCGCCGACCGCCGTGTCGATGCTCCACGCCGGAGTGCTTATGAAACTCGGTGGTTACGGATGCTTCCGCATAGCGATCTTCCTGCTTCCTTCCGCAGCTCAGGAACTGGCATGGATATTCATCGTCCTCACCGGTATCAGCATTGTTTACGGAGCCTTCTCGGCATGTGTGCAGACAGACCTCAAATATATCAACGCGTATTCGTCGGTGTCGCATTGTGGCATGGTGCTCTTCGCAATCCTGATGCTTAACAAGACGGCTATGACCGGCGGTATCCTGCAGATGCTCAGCCACGGTCTTATGACAGCTCTCTTCTTCGCGCTGATCGGTATGATCTATGGCCGTACGCATACCCGCGATATCCGCCAGATGGGCGGCCTTATGAAGATCATGCCCTATCTCGGAGTCTGCTACATGATAGCCGGTTTCGCATCGCTCGGTCTTCCCGGTCTTTCCGGCTTTGTCGCCGAGATGACCATATTCTTCGGAGCGTTCGAAAACGCAAGTCTTTTCCACCGTGTATTCGTGATCGCGGCCACCACATCGATTGTGATCACCGCCGTCTACATCCTCCGCGTGGTAGGAAAGCTGATTCTCGGCCCTGTGCACGACGAGCATCACCTCCAGCTCACCGACGCGTCCTGGTGGGAGCGTCTCTCCACAGTGACCCTTATTCTCTGTCTGGCCGGAATCGGCTTCTTCCCCAACTGGATCAACGAGACCATCCAGCAGAGCTTTGTACCCATCATTAATGCATTGAACCTCGCAGCCGTCTGACCGGCCCGGCACAAAACAACAATAGCAAAATGGATTATTCACAATTTGGGGCTATGTTGCCCGAACTAATAATTCTCGGACTCTTCCTTGTGGTGTTCCTTCTGGACACGTTTACCAAGGATGGCTCCGCAAAGCGCTTCCTCACTCCGGTGACAACAGTGCTCTTCGGCCTCGCCGCGGTGGCGATATGGCTGATACCGTCGTGCGGCACCGAGGTTTTCGGCGGGATGTATGTCGATTCAGCGGCCTGCAAGGCCATGAAGGCTATTCTCTGTATCGGTGTATTCATCGTGCTTCTCCAGTCATCCGAATGGGTGGAAAGCGATGAGGTGGCAATCCGCAAGGGCGAGTTCTATGAACTTCTGTTTGTGACTCTTTTCGGGATGTTCCTTATGATTTCTGCCCGTCACTTCCTTCTTTTCGTGATTGGCCTGGAGTCGGCGTCGTTGCCGCTTGCCGCAATGGTGGCGTTCAACAAGAAGCATTATCAGAGTCATGAGGCTGCTTTCAAGTATATCATCACCGCTGTTTTCTCCTCGGCTGTGCTTCTCGTGGGTCTGTCGTTCGTCTACGCGTTGTCGGGTGGCTCTCTCTACTTCGACGATATCCGTGCGGCGATCGCCGGTTCCGAGATGAGCGGACTGCTTGTTGTGCCTCTCGCATTTGTAACCGCGGGAATCGGCTTCAAGCTCCCGCTTGTCCCCTTCCCCCTCTGGACAGCCGATGTATATCAGGGTGCGCCCACTGCGATCACTTCCTACCTTTCGGTGATTTCAAAGGGTTCTGCGGCATTTGCGTTCTTTGTGATTTTCGTGCAGGCTTTCGGCACTGTTTACTCCGGTCTTTGGGAATGGATGATGTATGCCGTAATCATATTGACCATCACCGTAGGTAACCTGTTTGCAATCCGCCAGAAGAACATGAAGCGGTTCATGGCGTTCTCGTCCATCTCGCAGGCCGGTTACATCATGCTTGGCGTGATGACTGAGTCCGCTCTCGGTCTCGGGTCGATGATGTACTACATCTTCGTGTACGTGGTCAGCAACCTTGCTGTGTTCGGTGTTATCTCGGCAATCGAGAACAAGACCGGCAAGGTCGGCATGGATGATTACGATGGTCTGCACAAGAGCAATCCGTGGCTGTCGTTTGCGATGACTCTCGCGATGTTCTCGCTTGCCGGTATCCCGCCGTTCGCAGGATTCTTCAGCAAATTCCTGATCTTTACTTCGGTGACAGCTTCCGGTTCGATGCCCCTCTATATGCTTGTGCTGGTAGCGTTGATCAATACGATTATATCGCTCTACTACTATCTGCTCGTGGTGAAGGCCATCTGGATCAATCCCGGCGAAGCAAAGGTCGAGGCATTCAGAAGTGCATTTACAGAGAGACTGGCACTGTGGCTCTGCGTCGGGGGAATTGTATTCTTCGGACTGGTGCCCTGCATCTATGACTACTGCGTAAACACAGCTGCGCTGCTCTGATCAAGAGGACCCCACTATAAATAAAATCATATATGAAAAAGTGGTGCGTTTTTGGAGCGCACCACTTTTTCATATTTTACACGGACTTTTAAATTACTCATATCATCTTTAATCAAAATCTTTAATTAGCGGTATATGTATACACTGAAAGAATTGCGCGAGAGAAAATCCGTCAGAGGATACACAGACGAAAGTCTCTCGGAGAGCATAAGAAACACGCTGAACGCGGAGGCGACATTTATCAATAGCCATGAAGCCGGACTGAATTTTCAGGTCCGTTATGATGATGCCGACCCTTTTCGGGGTCTCACCAGGAGTTATGGCATGTTTCGCGGCGTGCGCAATTATCTTGCAGTAGTGATCGATCCTACTTTTGAGTTCGCACTGGAAAGGGCCGGTTATTTTGCAGAGGGCTATGTGATGAAGGCGGTATCCCTCGGCCTCGGAACTTGTTTTGTAGGCGGTACTTTTTCGAGAAGTTCTACTGATGTGAGAATGGAGGTCTACGAGAAGCTGCCGTTTCTTGTGGCATTCGGTCATGCGGCCGCCGGAGCGCCTTTGATCGCCAGAATAGGAGCGGCGGTAGCCCACAGAAAGAATATGGACGAGTCCCGGTTCTTCGGGGGGAGTGTGAGGGAATATGCCGAAGCATTACGGAAGTATCCATGGCTTCAGAAGGGAATCGGGGCGGTGGCATGCGCTCCTTCGGCTTTGAATGCGCGTCCTGTACGTATCTATGTGGAATCGGATGACGATGGTCTTCATGTTACGGCACGGGTAGACGACTATGAAAAAAACGCGGTCGACCTCGGAATCGCCAAATTTAATTTTGCGGCGGCTGTAGGGGGAGAGTGGGAATGGGGTAACGGAGGAAAATTCCTGCCCTGGTGACAGGTGTGTGCCGCTGACGGAAACTGTGCGATGTATCCTTGAATAAAACTAAATGCCTGATATTAGTTTTATATGGAATTTGTCTAAATAAGGTGCAGTATGATGCGCTTGTGAAAAGTACGGAATCTTTCTCTAAGGGATTCTGTAAGTATCGAAGTAACAGAATGATGCAATGATTTACTATGTCGTGAAGTTCTAAATGCATGACCTGAGGTGACTGCTTTAATAATTCAGGGATTCGTGATGTAAATGTATAGTGGGTGTTGATTGTTGCACTTTTCTTTTGAAATTAATTTGCGGATTGCGTAATAATTATTAAATTTGGAGCGGAAATCAAAAAAATGTCGATTCAAGCCATCTTTTGTGCCAACTATTGACTTTGCCGTTTTTCCGACCAATATTTGATGAGTTCTTGAATATGGCAGTCAAGCTTTCGTATCTTTCATACGGCATCTGTGTTGGAATAGTCTATAAATACCGATATATGGCAATATTAATGCGGAATACAGCTTCTCCAATCAGATCCAGAGAAGAGTTGCGGCAGGCTGTGGAGGCCAGCGCTTCTGATATAGCGGACCGTCATGTACCGGACAGGACCACATTGCTCGGGCAGTGTGTTGTGCGTTATTCGGTCGAGACCGATACATATTACTATACCAAAGGGTGCGACATATTTTTTATAAACGAACAGATGTACGTGGTGACGCGTCATTCGCGGCTGAAGAAGTTCCATGACAAGGATGGTGTGGACAAATTCAGGGATAAATATGGACTGGATCTTAAAGTAAATGCCGGCGAGAATGTGGTAAAAGCGAGATTCAAAGGTATAGATACCGGATTCAGATACAAATCACACCGCCGTACACTTGATTATTCAAACCATGTATTTACCTGCGATGTGGTGAATGCCGAATATATTACTCGTGATATAGAGATCTCAAAAGGAGGGTCGAGACGCGCGGTATCAAAGCGTACACCGCCGGACAGGGGGATGTCGGTGATCGGGATTGTGCAGGGATGCGGCGACGAGCATGATTTCGGAATCCCGGCCGACGAGCGCATAGTGTTTCTCGCCCATTGCACCAGACTTACCAAAGTCGGTATTACATAAAGCAGTTCCAGTTCTGCATGCTGTAAATTCCGCTTCGTTACACAAAGATAAAAAAATTTGCCATCACAAAAGACCCGCTTACAATTATTCCATCAATCACTAATTGTTACAATAAGTCAGAGAATGGCTTGTCACCGACCCGGCAAGGCTCCGCGGAGGGTTAGCCGCACAGCCCCTATAGGAGGTAAATACTTACGTTTATTTAGCCTGTGATTCAGAGGGTGGCAAAATTATGGAGGAGACGTGCCGGGTGTCTCCTCCATTTATTGCAGTAATATTATCTGTTGTCCGAAATGTGGCCGGTCATTCGGAAATGAGTGAAATCATTTGTCATCTTGTGCCGATGCAGACCTTTTTGCGATGCCCCTGGTGGAGGCTTTCTTCGCGGAGGAATTTTTCTTTGCGGCTGGTTTCTTGGCGGGGACAGCTTTCGGAATTTCCGGCTCCGCCTCTATCTCTGCCATGGCTGCTTTCTCTTCGGAATTCAGGATATTGATCCGCAGAGAAGTAACTTCTTTGTTTAGTGAAGCTATCTCGGCCGCCTGATTGCGAATGGTGAGCAGGAGCGGGTTGAGCTCTTCGTTGTCGATGCTTTCAGGGAACTGTTCCTGTACTCTTACCAGAAAATCTGCGAGTACGTTCATATAATTAGTGAACGCCGAGAAAGGCGAGTCGTACGGGCTGAAAGCCGCGTGCGACGCGCCGTCCGACATGTTCTTGGTGCACATGTAGTAGAAGTGGTCGCTGCTCTGGAGGTATTCCCAATCCAGTTTTAGTCTGCGGTCGTCGCAGAGGCTGACGCGCTCCGCCACGGAGTAGAGTTTCGAGAGGGCCTCGTTCTGCAGTTCGTTCCCTTTCCATGCGGATACGTCGCGGGCTTCGTCGATATCCGACAGAGGATAGGGTATGGTCAGTTCGCCTACCGGTTTCAGCTGCGAGCATACTTCCGATGGTGTGGAGAATCTGATACCCCTCACGGCGGCGAAGCGCGGGAGCGCCTTCATGAACTCGAAGATGCCGGTGGATTCGGGAATGAATGTGCCGAATGTATCCATGCTAAGGAACATATTTACCACTTGTTCCTGCTCGGGGGAGGAGGCGATCCAGTCCAGATATTTGTCTGCGGTCAGGGGATATTCGTCCCACTCGGTGCGGTTGAAATTCATTGAGATGTCGCCGGCCAGTTTGTCGTTGGTGATGAGTAGCCGCAGGTTAGATGCCGTGGCGGCTTTGTACACGTAGTTTGGCGATTTCCATCCGAGAACGTGCTTGGCACCTGCTGTCAGGCAGTTCCTGAATCCCATCCCGGCTATGAGCATCGCTATGTCGTCGTCGTAGATGAGTTCTGTGTTGGCGAAGGTCTTTGTCTTGACGCCGAAGAGGCGGAGCAGAATGCGGTCGAGCTGCTTCACCTCGCGTATGAATTCATCGTGGTCTTCGAGCGAGGAGAGGGAGTGGGCGTAGGTGCCGGCAAGGAATTCCACGCATCCCGTATCGGCCAGTTGCTTGAGCTTGTCGATGAATTCCGGCACGTAAAGCTGCAGCTGTTCGATGGCTGTCCCCGAGATGCTGATGGCGCATTTGAACGTGCCGTTGCTTTCGCGTATCATTTCAAGCAGGGTATCGGCCATAGGCATATAACTCTGCTCTGCGAGACGGGTGATGATGTCGTCGTTTGCGAAATCATCATAATAGTAGTGGTCGTTGCCTATGTCGAAGAAACGGTATCTCTTCAGACGGAATGGCTGGGGAATCTGAAAATAGAAGCAGATAGCTTTCATATATGGTTGGGGGTTTGTTATTTAAATGTTTCGGGATAGGTGCATCATCGACCGAGCACCTTGTTGTATATATCTATCACTTTCCTTCCTGCCTTATCCCAGGTGATCTGGTTGACTTCGTTGAGTCCGTCCTCTCGAAGCTGGGTGTACATTGCCGGATATGTGACGATAGAGTTGATGGCGTCAGCCATTGCGTCGATATCCCAATAGTCGGTCTTGATGACGTTTGTGAGGATTTCGGCACATCCGCTCTGTTTGGAGATGATGGATGGCACTCCCATCTGCATGGCCTCAAGGGGTGATATGCCGAAAGGTTCTGACACTGATGGCATCACATATACATCGGATGCTTTTAACATTTCGTACACCTGGCTTCCTCTCTGGAATCCTGGGAAATGGAAGCGGTCGGATATTCCTCGCTCAGCAGCAAGGAGTATCATCTTGTTCATCATATCGCCACTTCCTGCCATCACGAATCGGACGTTAGGATTGTTCTTGAGCACCTTTGCAGCAGCTTCCACGAAATATTCCGGACCTTTCTGCATGGTGATGCGACCGAGGAACGTTACCACCTTGTCCTTCGATTTGTGTTCCGGCACATTGAGCTGCTCGGGGGTAAGAGGTGTCACGGCATTGTGAACGGTCGTTACCTTTGCCGGGTCGATGCCGTAGTTGTGAATCACAGTGTCGCGGGTAAGATTGCTTACCGTTATGATGTGGTCGGCATAGTTCATGCCGTCCTTCTCGATGCCGAAAACGGTGGGATTGGGTTTCCCTCGTGAACGGTCAAATTCTGTGGCATGGACGTGGATCACAAGCGGCTTGCCCGATACCTGCTTGGCATGGATTCCGGCGGGATATGTGAGCCAGTCGTGAGAGTGGATCACGTCATAGTCGATGGTGCGGGCTATGACTCCTGCACATATGGAGTAGTTGTTGATCTCTTCTACAAGGTTGTCGGGGTAGCGGCCTGAGAATTCGATGCATCCCAGATCGTTGGTGCGCATATAGTTGAAGTCGGCGTAGATGTGGTCACGCAGACGGAAGTAGAAATCCGGGTCCATGACGTTGCCGATGCGTCCCTGTACATATTCACGGTTGACGTCGCGCCAGCATATGGGCACTTGCGACATTCCGATAATATTGGCGAAGTGACGCTCCTCGTCACCGTGGGGCTTGGGTATGACAAAGGTGATATCCATGTCGCCACACTCCCACATGCCCTTAGTGAGACCGTAGCTGGCGGTGCCGAGACCGCCGAGGATGTGAGGTGGAAATTCCCACCCGAACATTAATGCTTTCATGTGTGTGAGAGTGGTTTAGTCCATTATGAATTTTTTGAGAGTGGTGAGCGTGCGCAACACTTCTGCCACATTGGTCACATGGCTTATGGCACCGCGTCCTACGTATGGAGGATTGGCGTCATAGAGCTGGGAGAGTGATCCGATACAGCCTTGAGTCATCTCGTCCTCAAAGCCGATGAGCATACGGTCGATATAGCTTACGCCACTCATGCCAAACACTTTGAGGTATGCATCGGAATAGAATCCGATGAGCCATGGACGGGACGGTCCGTTGTGCAGGGCTATCTCGCGGTCTTCAGGCGAACCGAGGTAGTTGGGGCGATAGCCGAAGCTTTTTGGAGATAAGGTGCGCAGTCCTTTTGGAGTGAGGAGCTCACGTGTCACAATGTCGAGAATACGCTTGCGCTGACGGCGGTCAAGCGGGCTGTAGTCGAGTCCGATAGCGATAGCCATGTTGGGACGGACTGACGGATCGGCATATGTGCCGTTTACATAGTCGTACAGATATCCGTAGTCGTTGAGAAATGTGTGGACAAATGGTTCTGCCATCTTGTCGGCTGCTGCCTGATACTTGGCTTGCTCGTCACCTTGGGTGAGTCGTGTGGCGAAGATGAGAGCATTGTACCACAATGCGTTGAATTCAACAAGGTATCCTGTGCGAGGAATGATTGGACGCCCTCCAAGTGAGGCATTCATCCACGACATAGGCTTTACGGTGCCGTCGGTGCTCACCATTCCGTTGTCGGAGTCTATGTGCAGGAGCGGATGCTTGTTGGCAAGTATATAGTCGAGTATCGCACGGATGTCGCTGAGATATTTTGCTGAAGCTTCTTCGCGAGAATAGGCCTTGGCGTATTGCTGTAGAGCCCACACAGCCCATAAAGGGTTGTCAGGAAGGTCGATCCCCATGATGCGCCGGTCAAGTTCGCCGGTTTTCATGAAATTGCGGAGAGCCTTGAGCGCTGTCGACATGATTTTCTCGAAATCCTCGCGGTGATTGATGGCGATAGTGGCTCCGGGGAGTGCCATAAATGTGTTGCGGGCGAGAGTTTTCCCCCATGGATAGCCTGACAGCAGATACATGCTTTCATGATCCTTGAGGTAGCATTGCTTGACTGCGTTCTTAAGGCAGTTGAAGAATGAGGTGCGGCATGTGCGCTGTGCGATCTCTTTTTCGTACATTCTGGCAAGTGATCGTGGGGATACTTCGCTTAGCCCGGCTGAGAAGATGATGCTTTCTCCTTTCTTGATGGGAACCTCGAAGTATCCGGGCACCCAAAGGTCCTCGGTGTATGGCACACCGCGTTCAAGGTCCTTGACATATTCGAAGCCATTGTACCAGTGCGGATCATAGGTCCATGACGGCTTATGGGAGAACTGCATGAACAGGCGCGGATAGCCTTTATACAGGCATGCCGACACTCCATTGTCGATTTCCGGTATCTCTGTGTTGAGTGTGTCGTTTGCTATGCACAGTTCGTTTGCTTCACGGAATGCAAGCACAGGGCGGAAACGCAGGGTGGTGGCTGAGTGTGCCTCTACAAGTGTGTAACGTATGAGAATGCGGTTCTCATTGGAGATGAAGATCTTTTCTTTGGTCAGAATCACTCCGCCCACGCGATATGTGGTCCGTGGTACGCTCTCACAGTCAAATTCTCTTATATACTTGTGTCCGTTGGGGCTCATGACACCACCGCTGTAGCGATGCAGCCCTAAGTTGAAAGGGGCCCCATGCTGGTACACTGTCTCGTCGAGTGATGACAACATCACATGCCACGAATTGCCCATTTCAGGAATAGGCACTACAAGCAATCCGTGCTGTTTGCGGGTGTTGCAGTCAACTATCGTTGTGCAGTGATATGCTCCAGCTTGATTAGTGCGAAGCATCTCCTTGGGTA
>OFGR01002820.1_pt1 | contig 10986 bp, 13 predicted proteins | sample 1521811 | NCBI WGS metagenome assembly OFGR01 (sample SAMEA3504098, study PRJEB24116) | mouse gut metagenome | biome: mouse gut; feature: mouse-associated habitat; material: faeces | place: Denmark | collected 2011
AGGTCCGTATTCTCGCAGATTCCCAGACGGTTTAGAAGGCGGATGCCTTCCTCTCCGGCTTCGGCGGCGCTTAAGGCCCTGGCCACAAGCTCTTCCGGAACCTCCTGCTCCAATAAGGAAGCGGCTATGGCTCTTTCCCGGTTGAGCAAAAGCTGCCATGCCGCATGATTCTGACGGGAGATAACTGTCAGAGTCAGGAAAAGTGTCAAAAGAAAGGTAAGGAGAACGGATAACATTAGTTTTTTCACACGGGCTTCCCGAACAATACTCATGGCTTCACCTCATTCCACTGATATCCAAAGCCCCGTACCGTGCTTAGATGTACGGGGTGGGAGGGATCTGTCTCTACCTTTTCCCGTAAGCGCCGGATGTATACGGAAAGTGTATTGTCATCCACAAAGCGCCCGCCGCTGTCCCAAAGCTCATCCAGAATCCGGCTCCGGGAGACAACCCGATTGGCGTTGCGGACCAACAGGCTGAGCAGACGGTATTCGGCGGTGGTAAGCTCCAGAATTTCATTTTTTAAAGAAGCCCGGCTTTGGATAAGGTCGATGAACAGATCGCCGCAGCGGATGACCGGAGTCTTATCCTGCGCAGAAAGGCCGGCACGACGGAGAAGGGCCCGAATGCGGGCCTTCAATTCCAGAATGTTGAATGGCTTGGTGATATAGTCATCCGCCCCGCACTCAAATCCCATCAGCTTGTCGGCATCCTCCCCCCTGGCAGTGAGGATGATAATGGGCACAGCGGAAAATTCCCGAATGCGCATACAGGCCTGAAGCCCGTCCAGCCCCGGCATCATCAGATCCAGCAGGATCAGGTCAAAGGCCCCCTCCCGGGCCAGGTCCACGGCGGTCTGGCCGTCATAGCCCACCTCCACCTGGTAGCCCTCGTGCTCCAGGTTGAACTTGATGCCCTTCACCAGCACCTGTTCGTCGTCTACTACTAATATCTTTGCCATAGTGATGCTCCTTGCTCCGTTTTGTGGGACCCGGCCCCCCTGGCCGGGTCATCCTGTAATGGCCCGCCGAGGGCGGCGGGCTCCGCATTAATATTTTACCCCGCAGTCACATACTCCCGCAGGCCCTCCAAAATACCCGGCCCGATGCCGGACACCTCCGTCAGCCCATCCACACTCGAGAAGGGGCCATGCTCCTCCCGGTAGGCCACAATGTCTCCGGCCCGCTTCTCCCCGATGCCCGGCAGGCGCTGGAGGTCGTATGCGTCCGCCGTGTTGATGTTGATAACCTCCCCCGGCAGGAGGCTGTCCGGATAGACCTCCCCCTCCACGGCCGGCTCGTCGGACACCTCCTCCGCCGGCGGGCGGCGGACTGAGGACACCTGAAAGGGCTCCGGGGCGGTGGTTCGGGCCAGATACCAGGTGCCGCACACCAGGACAAAGGCCGCAAACAGGGCCAGCACCGCCCCCGCGTATCTGGATTTTCCTCCCATATCCCGTGCCCCCTTGCGGTTCTGCCCGCTTTTTGTTATAATCAGTACGGTCGCGGTTATGCCGTAAAATTAAAAAAATCTTAATTGCCTTTTCCCCTCATGTGCGATACACTGGGGTATGCACCTCATTATAACATACATATGGAGATTTTCCTATGAAAAAATATCCTTTTCTTTCCCTGATCCTTTTGTTTGCCTTGTCCATGTCTCTACTGCCCGCCTCCGCCGTCGTTCCGGGGCAGGAGGACCTGGACCTGTTCTGCACCCACGCCGTCCTTCTGGACGCCAACCACGGCGAAATCCTATACGATATGAGGGCCACCGAAAAGGCCTATCCCGCCAGCATTACCAAAATTATGACCGCCCTGCTGGTGCTGGAGGCCATCGAGTATGGCCAGCTCTCCCTGAACACCCCCATCACCGCCGGAGAGACACGGATGCAGGGGGTCACCCAGTCCTACGTCAACGCCAATCTCAAGCTGGGAGAGGTGCTCACTGTGGAGGAGCTGCTCTACCTGACGCTTATCCCCTCCTACGCCGACGCCTGCAACGTGCTGGCTGTGGCTGTGGACGGCACCATCGAGGACTTTGTGGACCATATGAACCGGAAGGCCTCCGAGCTGGGCTGCCAGAACACCCACTTTACCAACCCGGTGGGCATCCACAACGAAAACCACTACTCTACCGCCTACGATCTGGCCCTGATTCTGAAGGCCGCCCTGGAGTACGACACCTACCTTGAAATCTCCAAGGTCCCCAAATACACCCTCCACGCCACCGACATGTCCGGTCCCCGGGAGATGTACAACACCAACGCCCTGGTCTCCACATGGCGGTACAGCGGATACATCTATGAAAAGTGCATCGCCGGCAAAACGGGCAACACCGACGAGGCGGGCCGGTGCCTGGCCGCCGCCGCCGAGGACGGGGACGAGGTGCTCATCTCCGTGATCTTGGGCTCCGGACCTATGGAGGTCCCCGGCGACACCGAGCTGCGCCAGGGCCAGTTCCGGGAGAGCAAACGGCTGCTGGAGTACGGCTTTAACAACTTCCAGCGGGTAACCATCACCAAGGACAGCGAGCCGGTGGAGACGGTGAAGGTCACTATGTCCCGCCAGGCCGACGAAGTGAATGTGAAGCCCCAGGGCTCCATCACCCGTACCCTGCCCAAATCCATGGACCTGAACGACATCGAGACCAAGATCACCCTCTACGCCAAGGAGGTGGAGGCCCCGGTGGAGGCCGGACAGGTGATGGGCATTATGACCCTCTCCTACAACGGAGAGGTCTATGGCCAGCTGGACCTGGTGGCCGTCACCTCGGTGGAGCGGTCGGAACTGTTGTATAAGAAGCAGCAGTTTTTCCAGTTCTTCCAGAACGAGGGGGTGCGCATCATCCTGGCCGTGGTGCTGTTCCTGACCGCCATTGTGATCCTTAAACTTACCGTTTTCCGCCGCAAGCGCCGCCCCAAGGCGGGGGCCGCCGCCCGGCGGGGAAACTACAAGGGCACCCGGATGTGAAAAAAGAGGGGATGCGTGAAACGCTGCATTGTTCTCAGCGGGATCATGGACAACTTTCCTGTTTTACAAATAAGCACTGATTGCACGAAAATGTACAACTTTCTGCCTGGAATACATATTGCCATTTTTGTGCCCCAAGATCAGGAAGGAATTTAAACGTCGCAGAAGTAAAGACACCCCCTGAAATCTTGGCCTCCCCCTGATAGGGGTATCTACGACTCAAGAAAGCACCCCGGCAGGAATCACGCTGAAATTTCCTGCCGGGGGCTTTCCTTGTCCTGCGGAATATCCCCGCCAATGAAGCCATATTCTAATCATAAACCTGCGAAAATGTAAGCTCCTTGTTATGGAAAGCTTTCCATAACAAGGATAATGAATAGAAAATCAAAATGGAAAGAACCTCCTTAAAAATGCGGAAAGAGCCTGAAGCAAGCTCCAAACTCTTTCCATAATATTTTGTGCATCAATCTTTTCCGCACAGATTTGTCAGCAACGCCATAAGGTCTTTGTCATCTGTCCACGCTGGCAAATCAGGATCAATTTGGATATGGGCGCTTTCAATGGCGCGGCGTTTCATCTCAGTGTCTGCCTTTGCGTAGATCTCAGTGGTTTCAACATGGACATGGCCGAGGAAGTCCCGGATATAAATCAGGTTTATCCCCGCTTGCAGCATATGCATCGCTTTGGAGTGGCGCAAAATATGGGGCGAGATTTTCGTGGGCAAATGTGGGTTCGTCTGTCTGGCAGCGTCAAAATACTTTTTCAAAATATATGTAACGCCCGCCCGGGTGAGCTTTCCCCGCTGGTGGTTTGTAAACAGAGGCTGGTCGGCCTTTTCGGGACAGGACAAGCCGTTATCTGAAAAATATGTGGTCAAAGCACTGGCGGTGCTGGCCATGATTGGAACGAATCTGGTTTTGCGCCCTTTTCCCGTCAGTGTAACAGTAGACGGCTTTTGCAGGCGGACATCGCAGACACGAAGGTCGCAAATCTCCTGGACACGTGCTCCAGAATCATACATGAGGCTAAGCAGGAGCATATCCCGCCGCCCATATTTGGTAGAGATGTCTGTTTGGCTGAAAATGCTCTGCACATCATCAGGAGAAAGATAGGCAATGGTTGGCGCAGGAGCTTTCTTTGCTTTCAAATCCATGATTTTCTGAGATTCAAAAAGGTAGGCGGGGTGCTGCGTCCGCGCATATCTGGCAAAGGCCCTCAACGCGGCCAAACGCTGGTTGCGGGTAGCCACACCACAGCTACGCTCCTGCTCCAGCCAGTGGAGGAAAGCCGCTATGAAATCAATGTTAAAGTCGGCCAGAGTGATTTTCTCGGGCCTCAGACGGCACTCTGTTTCAGCAAAAAGAAGAACCAGCTTAAACGTATCCCGGTAGGCCATGATTGTATTTTCAGATAATCCAAGCTGCCCTGGCAGATACATGGTGAGGTATGAAGCAAGGCACTGGGCAAAATCAGTGGTTTTCATCTGTACTGCCCTCCATACTGGGGATGATATATCCGTATTTTTCCTCCATAAGCCGAGATACTTCTGGATACGCTTCGGCGGTCATCCGCAGATACTGCTCGGTCGCGGAAAAATCATTGTGTCCCAGATAAGCTGTCAACCGGGGCAGCAGAGTGGTGGGATCAGAACCCTGCATTGTCCACTTTTGCAGGGAATGAACGCAAAATGTGTGTCTGAAATCGTGCAGTCTGGGGCCGTTTCCCTTTCCGCCGTGGGAAATCCCTGCTTTCCACAGCAGTTCACGGAAAATGTTGTAGATAGACCTTGTATTGTAATGTCCGCCATCTGGAGCTGCAAAGAACCAGTCTGCACCCGGCGGGCCAACGAGCCTCGTTTCTGCATAAACAGCGCATACGGCTGTTAATTCGGCGGACATAGGAACATAACGGGTCTTGCCAAACTTGCTGTTCCGAATTGTCAAAATTCCATGCTCTAAGTCCACGTCGCTGGCTAACAAATTGGTTGCTTCAGATACCCGCAGTCCACAGCAATACAGCATTCGAAACAGGACAGGCATAATCAGACGCCGCCTTGGAGCACCGGATTTTGGAGGGCAGGTCATTGTGTCAGCAACTTCAAAAAACGCCCTGATTTCTTCATGGGAGAAAATGTATGGAACAAAGTTTCTGTGCAGTTTCCCAATCTCATCCCGCCCAGGCACATAGGCCGGATAGCCCACCCGTTCCATATATTTAGCGAACTGGGAAATCAGCGAGAATCTGGCATACTGGTTTCTATCTGAATCGGTAGACTTTTTAGCGATCCAAGCCTGAACAACTTCTTTGGGCAGGGTGTCCTTTGGAAAATCAAAGGCAAGGGTAAACCGGGAAAACTCGCTCAATTTTTTCGCCTCAGTATTATAAAGGCAACCAACAGCACGTTTTTCTTGAACAAATCCTTCACAAGCTGCTTTTAGCGGGCCACTATACAGATAGGTCTTAATTTCTGGGCCATCATGCATCTGTCAACACCTCCCCAAGAGAAAGCGCACATTCACGCAGGCCCTCAATATCCACCTTCAGATAGGGAGATGTCGAGGCATAGCTGGTATGGCCCATGATATTGGCAACGGTGGACAATTCCGTTCCTTGCTCCAGCAGGCGCCGCGCCATCGCATGGCGCAGAGAATGCATACCGCTCACCGCGCCATTCTTCTTTTCAATACCGCACCGCGCTCTGTGCCGATCCAGGATACACCCAATCGAGCCGCTTTTCATCGGGGTATACGGTGCATTCGCCGTGAGAAAAACGAATGGCGATTCCGCCTTGGGCCGTCCATATTTGATGTAATCAATAATGGCCCAGCCCACATCCTCCAGCAGCGGCTGCGTTACCCGGTTGCCTGTCTTATGCTGGATAAACTCAAGTTCGTTTCGTTCCCATTTTAAACTGTCCAGCCGCAGAGCGGAAACATCTGCAATCCTCAAGCCGAGTTGTACCACCAGCAAAATAATGGCATAATCACGCTTCCCAGCCGGACTGCCCCGGTCAATGCTCTTGAGCAGCCGTTCCAGTTCCTCCCTGCTCCATAAAGCAGGCACATTCAGATTTTTAGGCGCAATCACTTTCGGGACAGCAAATGACCAATCGCATTCCAATATACTTTTTTGTTTCAGAAAGCGAAAATAAAAGCGCAGAGTTGCTAATCGGTGCTTCGTATAGACGGGGGATTCCCCTTGGAGTGACGCGGCGTAGTCAGAAATAATTTGTGCGGATATGTCATGGATTCCAGATACTTTCCGTGATGCCAGAAACTCATAGAACTGCCTGATGTGGTGGATACGAAGCTTTTTTGTAGCATCGCTGTTGTCCGCAGTCTGTACTGATTCAACATACGCCGCAATGATTTTTTCATCACCCAGTTCCCATCCGTCAAGGGTTTTGGCATTCTTTGCGTGATTTCGCAACACCGCACCGTACAGTTGATATTCACCAATCCTGCGTACGCAGCGTATATGGGATGCCTCTGGACTTGTCAGCCACCGGTTTTCTGCAAATGGAAATCCAATCGTGTCGGCCAGATACCTCCGGCCCAATTCCTCGGTGAAGTAATCCGTACCAGTTTTCTCTTGCACATAGCGACTTAGCTGTTTCGCTTTCACACGAAACGTTGAGATGGTTGCTGGTGAGTACTGCATCCGCTCCATTTCCGAGATTACACATTCTGCAATCTGGCTTATGGTTTGCCTTTGTTCCATAATCTTCCTCCTTGATGTATTTCCGCTTTTGCGGTTCTACATCATTGTAAAAGATTATGGAAAGTTTTTCGCTCATCAACCCGCTATTTTTCAATCTTTTTGGAGGTGACTTTTCATTTTATATCTCTTTTCATTATCGCCGCCGCCGATGATGCTGCGCAAAACAAACTGGATATTGCCGGGGAAGGTAGGCTCGATTATCCCAGGAATTGCGGTGGCCCCTACCAGAGTCAGTACCAGAGGGAAACCCAGAAGTATCCCCACCACAAATACAATCACAACCGCAGCAATCATTGGGCCGTCTCCTTCTTTTTGGTCAGAAACGCAAGCAATCGCTGGGCATAGCGCAGGGTGCCGCAGCCGTATCCCACTACGCTGGCGGCGTACACCACCTGCATGGGCAGATGGAGGGCCACACTGGTTTCACCAGTTTTAATCACTGCCGCTACTGTTCCAAAAGAGTGGCAGAACAAAAACCCAGTAATGGCCAGGCAGATCACCAGCGAAACCAGGTCCAGCGCCGCCTTGGGCCCAGGCGGGAGCAAATTGACCACCGCATCCACCCGCAGGTCTGCCTTGAGATGAATGCTGAAGGAAAATGCTACAAACATCATCCATATGTAGCAGTACCGGCAAAATTCCTCCGACCAAGTAAGGGAGTTGTTGAAAACATACCGCCGGACGATCTGGAGCAGCATGACCACGATAATACAGCTCAGAGATAGAACCATGATAATTTCCTCAAAGTGCTTATCAAGGAATTTTAACGCTTTCATAGTACACTGTACGCCTCCTTTTCTATTGTCATATTCCCTTGTAGTAATCCAAAATTTGACTCCCAGCATACATAGCCTCCACCTCTTGGGGGGACTTTTTCAAAAAGTTCTGGAATTTGGAGCGCAGCTCTTCCAAAAAGCGGTGCCACTCACCCGGGTCGATAAAAGCGTCCTCCTCTCCTGCCAGGAATCGCCTCCGCTTGAAATAGACATCGTTGTGGAAGGGGTGGTTGCCCAGCATGATTTCCACCGGCTCGTCCCACACTTTTTCGATGGAATCTAAAAAGTCCTGCTGAAGGGACATGGGCTGTCCGTTGCGTTTCAGAGCTGCCCGGGACAGAGAGACAAAACCGGCCCCGCCATAAATGCCCACATGGAAGGTGCGGCCTCTGTCCTCCAGCGTCCAGAAATGTGACATGACACCCACTGTGTGCCCTGGAGTCAGTACGCACCGCATCTGGGTGTTGCCCAAAGAGATGATATCGCCATCCTCCAACTCTACATCCGGAGTAAAGCACTCGTTGTAATACCCCAGATCCAGATTCATTTTCTCCATACGTTCGGGATTCTCCCGCATATCTCTGGTGTCCACCGCGCTCATAAAGGTTTTTGCTCCGGTCAGGTGAGCCAGGGCGACAACCGCACCGAAGTGGTCGCTATGGGCGTGGGAGACTACGATGTATTTCAGCTCCCGGGGATTAAACCCCAGAGCGGCGATGTTGAACAGAAGTCCGGGCAGGCTGCCCGCCGTTGGGGTGTCTAGCAGAATCAGCCCGTCCCCCGTATCAATCAAGTGGGAGCTGCACCAGAGGTTGCCCACAAAGTAGAGGTTACCCACGATTGGGAAAGGTGGACGGTCCATCAGGTAGGGCCGCTCACAAAACTCCGGCGTGGGGTTCATATTTCCAAAGCGATTGAATTCTTCCAAATTTCTGCCTCCTTACACTCTTATTTCAAGAGACATGGCCATGCTCTTTTGGGTAAAATAATAGTAATTCATCTTGACTATCCTGTCAATTTATTATAAAATATACAATCATTCCAAAATCGGAATAATGGAGGGCTGCGATGAACATCCAAAATATTGAATATTTTCTCCAGCTGGCAAAATTTGAGCACGTCTCGGTCACCGCAGACTTTTTAAACATTTCCCAGCCCTCCTTGAGTAAGCACATCGCCGCCCTGGAGCGGGAACTAGGGCTGAAGCTCTTCGACCGCATCGGGAATCGGATCGCGCTGAACAAAAATGGGGAACAGTTTGCCCAATACGCCCGGCAGGCGGTCGACCTGCTCAACATTGGTATCAATTGCGCCAAACGAAGCGTCTATGATACGAAAGGTACTATCCGTATCGCCTACAACACCTACGCCCCGATCTTGACGGACTGCATCAGCGAGTATACAAAGCTTAATCCGCTGATCTCCTTTCAAGTCACCTCTATGCTTTCCTCTTCCACGGAACTGCCCGCCTTTGACAAGCTGGACTTTGTTCTGAGGGCTTCCCGCCAAGGGGAGGACTGGCTGGACAACGACAACTTTTGGAGCTCCCAGCAGTTATTCCAGGAGGACTATGTCCTGATCTACGGAAAGGCCAACGGGCTTCGGCTTCCGGAACGTGGGCTGGACATCTCCAGCCTGAAGGACCAGTATTTTATCGTTATGTACCAGGAAAATTTAATGTGGTCGGATATCACTTACTCCCTCTGCTTCAGCGCAGGGTTCTATCCAAAGGTCTACTGCCGAACAGATGAGTTTCTGGTCAAGGTTCAACTAGTGACCTCCGGCTCCGCTGTGGCCATTATTCCCAAGTCCTGTCTAAAGGACGCCATGTCGGTGGCCCCGGGACTGGCATATGCCTCCTTGGACCGATATGACACCACCCGGACTATCAGCATTATGCGGCGGAAAAAGTCACTTATAACAGAGGCGGCCCAAGATTTCTGGTGCTTTGTACTGGATTATTATGGCCTCCCAAATGAAGAATAAATATTGATATACTGTTTCTGTTCCATGTCCCCGCCGTCAAATGTTGTAGACGGCCAGCAGAGCGGCGGCGTGGTTTACCAGAAATCGGTTGCGGTCCAGCATACAATTTTTGTAGTAGGTCCTGCTGACGTAAACGACGGAATCCGCCCGGTCCAGAATAGAATGATAGAGGTCCCGCGATGAAGCTGACCACTTGTCCGCCTGCTCTTTGCAGGGGAGGATACAATGGAGCTTGATTGCGGGATTCTTCTCTCTCAAGGAAAGAACAATAAGGGAGAACCATATATCGGTAGCCTCCGCCATCCCGGACAGGAATTGTGTGAAGCCAGCATTGACCAGGGCGGCAATCTGCTCCGCCAGCACCGCTTTCAGAGCAATGCACCGGCTGTCCGTTTCGTCATACCGCCACGGAAATTTGTTCGGGCGGTGGCCGGTAATCGCGCAGCAATTTTCTAACACGTTTTGTCCGCCTCCGCGTAGCGGTCCTGGTAGTCCTGGATATACTCATCCAGGTATTTCAGGTACTCGGCCCCGCCGCCCTCCATCCGCTCCAGAATGGCAGCAATCTGACGGCGGCACTCTACTTTTTCACTCTCTGTCATGATGCGGGATTCATTGAGGTGGGTAGTTGAACGAGGGGCAACAATATCGTTGATGATGTCATTAAATAGGTTGTCCAGCATGGTTTCCGGCGTGTCAAGCTGCTCCGCACCTGCCGCTCCGGGTTCATCGGCCACGATCCAAACATAGCCGATTTTCTTGGAGTAGACTATATCAAAATAGTCCTGCCCATCAATGTAATTCTCAAAGGCTTTAAGAATGGCGTCCAGTTCTTTTTTTACATCGTCTGTATAAATCATAAGCTATCTTTCCTTCCTTTTATTTGTAGCGGAAATAGCCACGCCGTCCTGCTGCCGTATGGCTAAATAATAGCCATACTATATGGCCATTATATCAGCCATAATAGGAACTGTAAAGGGGGCAGGTTTATGATTGTCTATGCACCATTGTGGGAAACAATGGCTGAACAGAAAGTAACAACATACACGCTGCGGTTTAAGCATGGAATGAGCCACGCCACCGTTCAGCGTTTGCAAGCAAATATGCCCGTTTCCACTCATACGCTCAACAAACTTTGCGCCATTTTGGATTGTCCCCTTCAAGACATTGCCGAGTATATTCCAGACAGCCAGATAGAAAAAAATTAGGGCCACCCCGTCCAATGATGAAGGGGTGGCCCTTTAGTCACCGCTCCGGCTTCTGATCTCTATTCTGCTCCTGATCCTCCGGCACTAAACCGAGGATTTTATCCACGTTCTGTTTCGCCGTCCGGTAGGCGATCATATCCTGCCGGAGTGCTTTGTATTCTGCGTACTGCTCCTGCTTCTCCGCCAGCAGAGCGGCGTACTGTTCGGAGAGCTGGGCCACCTTGGGGATGGGCTTGCCGCCCAGAGCGTCAAAGGCTTTTTTCGCCGCCTCATGCTTGGTGATCTCATCCCCATGCTCCGCCAGAAACTCCTTCTTGTGGCGGG
>OFGR01002821.1_pt1 | contig 10985 bp, 8 predicted proteins | sample 1521811 | NCBI WGS metagenome assembly OFGR01 (sample SAMEA3504098, study PRJEB24116) | mouse gut metagenome | biome: mouse gut; feature: mouse-associated habitat; material: faeces | place: Denmark | collected 2011
ATTATGGCAGGGCGTGAAGACTTGCTGTTGAAGAACTTATCTGCAACAGCTTCGAAATCCTCAGCAGAGGACACCTCGCAATATCCGAAACCGAAAGCCTCGGCAAGCGACGCAAGTGGCAACCTCACATCTCCGACAAAATATCTTTCAAGTTCTGCCAGTCCGGAAGTGCTGCGTATGAAGCGGAATATGCCTCCGCCTCCGTTATTAAGGACTACTATACGGAAATCTGCAGGTATGTCAGGGACTGCAAGTGCCCCCATATCATATTGCGCGCTCATATCACCGGTGACAAGGACAGTAGGTCCGGAATATGCTTTAGCAGCGCCTATGGCTGTAGACGTGCATCCGTCTATTCCGCTCACGCCGCGGTTACAATCTATGCGGTGTATATGTCCATTGTTGAAAAGCTGCGCATAGCGCACGGCTGTGCCGTTAGAAAGCTGCAAGTTATAGGCCGACGGGATAGAAGCCATCACAAGCTCCATTGCTTTAAGATCGGTCCAACCGACTTTATCGCAGAAATTGTATTTAGCTAATGCTGCTTCTGCTGCGTATACTCTCCATCGTTGCCCGTAGTCTGACGTTGGTACTGATAATGCCGAAGCAACTCTTACAAGGCCGTGGAAGAAAACTTCAGCCGGCATGTCGACCCGCATTTCAAGGCATCGGAAACAATCTACTGCATGATCACTTACACCCACGTGCCAATGACGCACAATACCTCTGGCTGCTCCTCCGCGCAGCCACTGCTTCACGAAACGGGAAAGCAACGAACCTCCGAATGTAATGACGATATCCGGCATCATTTCTTCCAGCATTTCGTCGGTCATAGCTGAGAGTGTAGCATCTACGGCAGGAACAACGTTTGCTCCGGATGGCAGATGCACATTGCTCTGAGCCTCCGTCATTACAGCTATATTATTCAATGATGCAAGTCGTCCAAGCAGGGAATTGATCCGGGAGGAAGGTTGCCCGAATCCTGCGATTATGAGTATCTTTCCACCCTCGGATAAACTTTTTGCAATAGGTTCGGCGATATTCACAGGTAAATCGGAGTGGGCGCGAAGCACATTGATAGCACGCACATTCTCAGTCTCTGGGCACGACATACGATCAAGCGGTTCATCGATCTGGACATTAAGATGCACGGGGCCGCAGGCATCGGCAACAGCAGTAGCGATGCAGTCGTTTACTGTGCGGTTGACAAGCCAACGCAGATTAGGTGTAGATGTGAAAGCCGGGAGATTATAGCTACCTTTTACAATATTATCAAGAGCCTTGTATTGACGTAACGTCTGGGAATCATCCTGATCAATCCACTCGGCAGGCCTATCGGCAGAGATGACAATCAGCGGAACGTGCCGGTAGTATGCTTCCGCAACTGCAGGAGCAAGATTGAGCAGTGCTGTGCCTGAAGTACACATCACAGCCACTGGCTCAGACGCAATTAACGCCATCCCAAGAGCGACAAATCCGGCAGTGCGTTCATCTATCACAACTTCAACATTGAAGACTCCGAGTCTATTGATTGCGACAGACAATGGTGCATTGCGCGAACCCGGAGAAACAACTACCCTGCGCACGCCATGTGCATGCAACAGACGGGCTATCTCGACACAAGATTCATTTGAGGTGGTCTCGTACATAAACCCATTAAGCCGGGAACAATGAACAGAACCCGTTTTTATTGAACTGATAATACATTTCTATGCGCTCCGGTGTGTCGTTGCCAAGAAGCAATAGTAATTCCTTGGCAAATTCAAGTGTTGCAGAACCGTTGGCTGTGACTATATTTTTGTCAGAGATCGCCTGACTGTGTACATACATGCTTGAATTAGTATAATTTTCTCCACCCCAGAGAACAAGTTGATCAGGTCCATTGCCTGTGTGAGCTACAGTATTCAAAAAACCATGCTTGGCCATGAAAGAGGCCGCATTACAGATAGCACCGACTATTTTTCCGTTGTCTATCGCTTTTTTCACAATTGGAACGACACCATCCGCTATCGGTGTCGACCATCCGAACCCTCCGATAAGTACCAAAGCGGCATAATCGGCAGGCATAGTTTCAAAAGAATAGTCCGGCACAGTGTGGAATCCTCCACACGAACGCACTGGGGCGAGCGTCGGAGCTACGACTCGATTGACGTATTTAGGATTCTGTTTCAGAGCATATTCGTCGCAGGATATTGCCTGAGATAAATATACTGCCTCGTGGGCAGCATAGTCCGGAAGAAGGATATACAGTACTTCGTTCTGCATGACTTGTGATTTTTATTTCTTTACAAAATTAGTGAATTTTTCCGAAGAATGAAACTGATATATTTTTTGCATTTCTTCATATTGAGTTCAACCGCTTATGTCCCAATTGAAACGAAAAAAGCGACTCATATTATCACAACTTCCTTTCAAATATCTCTGTGCATCTCAAATTGAGACAATCCTTTGTTGAAATTCACAGCTTCAAGAAAAGACTTCAACGACACACCGTCCGTCGGGATATTCAACGCTTTCATCGTTGGCGAATGCATATAGTCCATTACTGAGGATAAAAGTGATGATGCGATCCCCTGCCGGCGATGATTGCGGGAGACTGCAATCTGTGCTATATCGCCATTGTCGGGATCAATAACACAATATCCTACCGGAGTTCCCGACAAACGGGCTATGTTAACGATAAGATTCTCCCTACCCCGCACAATAGAATCCAGACTGTTCTGCCACGAGGGTGCAAAATCGCAGAACGAAGCCATTTTTCCGACAACCTCAATACCGGCACTACGTATGTCTAATCCTGGATCAGTTATCTTAGTAAATCTTAGCGCCTCTACGGACTGGTTATAGCAATCGTAATCCCTAACGATGCGGAAACCATGATCATAGTACAATGATATAGCCTTATCATTAGACTGCAGGACCTCGAGCACATATCGGCTGACACCGCAATCACGAATACGCCTCATGGCCATTCCCAATAATTCTCTGGAAAGCCCACGGCCTCTGTATTCAGGCGACACTCCGGTAGCACAATCGTAGCATGAACGAACACCACTATATTCACCAATACCGGTAAGTGTGAATGCCACTATTCTACCACATTCAAATGCAGCGAATGACAGTTTCCCGACATATCCACGGCGGATCAGCATACGTGAGATCTGTGTTCTGTCAAAACCAACGGCATAATCCGAGAATGCATTCTGAAAGGCAGTCACAATCTCATCCATTGAAATATCTGATAGGTCACGTAATTCCATAGCTTTTTACTTTCCTTATTAATTGTATGACATGCAAGTAATGTACGTCATGCAAAGTTACCAAAATATTTTTCGTAATTTTGTTTTTCAATATCCCACGATTCAATTTGCAATAATGAAACATATATTCTGTATAGTCGCAAGCATGGTCATGCTGCTATCATATGGATGCGGCGGACAAAAAACATCTGCAAGAGCACAGTTGGAAAAAGAACTGAAAGAATATGTCGCATCCTTAAACTCAAGAGTTGGAATCGCCATAATAATAAACAGGGTTGATACTATTGAAGTCAACGGACACAAGGATTTTCCAATGATGAGCGTAATGAAATTCCCTCAGGCTTTGGCTGCTGTTGAATGGATGAATCGAAACGGTATAGGCATGACAGATTCTGTGACAATAAAAGAATCATTGCTTGATGAGAACACATATAGTCCGATGCTGAAAAAGTATGAAAAAAGCACAATGCGTATTCCTTTCTCGGAACTGATCGGCTGGTCTCTGATAGAAAGCGACAATAACGCATGCGATATTCTTTTCAATATTATGGGTGGTATAGACGAAACAATGGTCTTGCTCTCAAGCATTGGCGCAGATAATGGTATAACCATCGGTGCTACAGAGCACGACATGTATGAAAACAATTATACCAGTTATCTGAACCGTAGCACACCTATTGCAATGGCTGTATTGTTCGATAGATTTGATAATGAGCTAAGGCATACCGAAAAGAAGTATGAAGATATAGCCATTATGCTTGAAAAGTGCAACACCGGTAAGGATCGCCTGCCTAAAGCGTTGGTACATAAAAATGATGTGATCGGGCATAAGACCGGGACGGGGTTCTCTAATGACGAAGGACGCATATCTGCCCTGAATGACTGTGGATACATACACCTGAGCAACGGAACGAACTATACAATTGCTGTATTCACTGCTGATTCCGGCTACGACGCCGATTCAAGTGCGGCAATCATTGCAAATATATCGGAGATAGTATACAATTCTTTGCAGAATGAAAACAGATAATACATACCGTAAATCCAACATGGAACTGCTGAGAATCGTCAGCATGATCATGGTACTTGTAGTTCATATCGACGGTGCATCACTCGGACTACCTGAGCCCTATGGTCACTTCAACACATTGGATAGCCGGTCGATCTGGCAGCTGACAGTGGAGGCGTTCGCTATAATCGGTGTAAACTGTTTTACTATTATTTCCGGATATTTCGGAATCAGACTGCGCTTGCGTAGTTGCCTGTCGTTCATTTTTCAATGCTTGTTCTATTCAGTCGGAATATACACAGCTATCTCAATCGCGATTCCAAGTTTTTTCTCTTGGGAAGGATGGATAGAGAGCTGGCTGATTCTCTCGCATAATGATCTATGGTATGTTCCTGCATATTTCGGCTTGATGATCATAAGCCCCGTGCTTAACGCCGGCTTGGAATCCCTGACTAAAAAGCAATACGCATTGGTTTTGACCTTATTCGCATTCTTCAATATATGGCTCGGATGGGTATGGAACGCCCAATTCAATCCTACCGGATATACTATCGTCCAGCTCATATTTGTCTATATGATTGGCCGATACATCAGATTGTATGGATGCAAGAAAGCGAATGCAGGACGTACATTATTCACACACAGGCCAATATGGATATATATTGGCGGAAGCATTCTCGTTTTAGGCACATCGATATGGATGCCGTCTGTAAAAGCTTTTGCTTATAACTCTCCGGCTGTACTGCTTTCCACTATAGGACTGTTCCTGGTATTCCGCAACATGGAGTTCACATCACGAGCTGTCAATATTATTGCAAAGTCGGCTTTTGCTGTATACCTTATACATAAGAATCCACTTATATGGGGCAACATAATCCGCCCCAGTGTAAGATATATGTGGGAACATCTATCGCTTCCGGCGTTTTCTGTTGCAGCTATATTATTGATAATTGCAATATTTATGGCCGCTATAATTGCAGACGGAATCCGACGTCAGATTTATGAGATATGTGTAAACCGATTCTTGCGAAACACAGCAAATTCTCCAAAATAAAGAATCAGCACGTTGTTTTACAATAATTGTAATGCAATAGCCGCGCATGCCTCAGCATCTGCCAATGCGTGATGATGCATAGTCAGATCATAGCCGCATGCAGAAGCTACAATGTGAAGCTGATGGGACGGTAGCCTCAGACATCGGCGGGAGGCTGCGAGTGTGCAGTAGAATTCATAGCCTGGATATTCCATAGAATATTCCTCGAATACAGCCTTCAGGCAACCTTCATCGAAAGGCTTGTTGTGAGCCACAAGCGGAAGACCTTTTATCTTGTCGGATACCTGTGCCCAGACCTGCGGAAAACTCGGTTGTCCGTCAGTATCGGATCTTGTGAGTCCATGAACAGATGTTGTCCAATGCGTATAGTAATTGGGCACAGGACGGATAAGACTATAGAACTTGTCGGTAATAACACCATCGCGGACAATAACGATACCGACACTGCACACACTGGAACGTTTTCCGTTCGCTGTCTCAAAATCTATGGCAACAAAGTCTTTCATAAGCGAGTACAAAGGTAGTTTTTTTATAGCCGTTATCAGTTTATATAAACTTTATTTTTGTAAAATTATTATAGCCAAAGGAGATTATTATTTTAGTAAATTTGCATCATCCCACATAATTCAGATGTATGGAGCATAACGAATATAGAATAGTTGATTTCAGAATAGCTACAATACATGACTTACATGCAATATCCTCTATCATGCAAGATGCAGTAGATAGAATGCTCGCAGAGGGAAAGAAGCAATGGAATAGGTCTTATCCTACCTCAGACCATATAGCTGCGGATATCAAAATTGGAGCTGGATATATAATGACAGACGGCAATAATATTGTGGCTTATGGTGCGGTTCTTCTTAGCGGAGAGCCTGCATACGAAAATATCAGAGGTCATTGGCTATCAGATAACAGATATGCTGTAATTCACAGATTGGCAGTATCACAAAAGGCCCAAGGCAAAGGTGTTGCCACTGAATTTTTAAGAAATGTGGAGTTGTATGCCTCAGAAAAAGGAATTGACAGTATAAGGGCTGACACTAATTTTGACAACCAAGCAATGCTACATTTGTTTGAAAAGTGTGGATTCACATATTGTGGAGAAATCAGTTATCCCAACGGCCAACGTCTTGCTTTCGAGAAACTGATAAAGTGAGAAACAGACTCTTAAAGTCGGATGCCATTCTGTAGCAACGGGGTCTCCAACATACCTTTTGGCATAAACTTCTTCAGAGTATCAGTAATCGTATTGAGCATGCGTTGCCTTACATAATCAGCCCGAATGTACATCGACACCTTGCGCATCGATAGATGATCGCCTCCAATGCGTCTCACATTATCGCGCTGATTCCCGGTAAGCATAGGGATATGCATCTCGGGAATTATGGTATATCCACCGTTGGCATCCACAATTCTGATCAACGTATCGATATTGCCAGCTTCATATACATGCCTTCTGCCAATACGGCCTTTGCAGAAACTAAAGGCGCTGTCGCGAAGGCACTGCACTTCTTTCATAACCCACAGGTGCTCATGCTCCAGTTCTTCAGGCTTAAATACAGGCATCTTTCGCCGGCAGTCTTTAGACAGATAGACATAAAACCGCTCAGTATATAGCGGTATCTCGAAAACGCCGTCTACTATATGACCGGTGGTGGCTATTCCGGCATCAACGGTTGAGTCAAGTATCGACTTTATCATTGCTTCCGGCCTCATTTCCTCTACAGAAAGAATAACTTGTGGATATTCATTGAGGTATATCCTGATGAAATCAGGTAATATGTATGGAGCAATACTCGGACCGATGGCCAAGCGGAATTCTCCGGAAATATCCCCCTTGCTTTCACTAACCATCTCTATTATTCTATTAGCCTCCATAAGCACAGCCCTCGCCTGTCCGATGAGCTTTGCTCCGGCAGGTGTAGTAGTCACCTTGCGGCTTGTACGCTCAAACAGTTTCACATCAAGTTCTTCCTCCAATTTTCCTATCATACCGCTAAGAGTAGGTTGAGTAACGCCAAGTGCTTCGGCTGCAGTGGCAAAGCTACGGTATCTGTCTATCGCTACAGCATATTTAAGTTGTTGTAAAGTCATATCAATAGTTTTTATCTATACAAAGATACACAAAAACATTTGTTAGTCTATATGTGTATAGGCTATCTTTGTAAAAAAATAAATGACTATGAAATATCTGATCATTGGCGGAGTGGCCGGAGGTGCTACTGCTGCCGCAAGAATAAGAAGACTCTCTGAAGATGCGGAAATAATCCTTTTTGAAAAAGGAGAGCATATCTCATATGCCAATTGTGGCCTTCCCTATTACATAGGGGGAGTGATAAAGGAGCGTGAGAAACTTCTCGTACAGACTCCTGAGACATTCGGTCTCAGATTCAATATAGATGTACGCGTTAAATCCGAAGTCACATCTATAAACCGCGACGAAAAAACTGTTACAGTTACATCCCCTGACGGTTCGACTTACACTGAAAGCTACGATAAACTGTTGCTATCGCCGGGAGCTTCACCAGTACGTCCTCCGCTTCCCGGAATAGATATGGAAGGGATATACACACTGCGCGACGTATCGGACGCAGATACGATAAAATCCCGAATAGCATCCGGCGATGTAAAAAGAGCCGTCATAGTAGGCGCAGGTTTTATCGGACTTGAAATGGCCGAAAACCTCAGTCATGCAGGAGCAGAAGTAGCTGTAGTGGAGATGGCTCCGCAGGTAATGGCTCCGTTGGATTTCTCAATGGCTCAGATTGTGCACGAACATCTGCAGGACAAAGGTGTACAACTGTATCTCGGGACCGCTGTAGCTTCATTTTCAAGAAAAGGGAATGAAATTGAAATAAGTTTTGCCGATGGCCGCAAGCTTATGGCTGATATGGTAATTCTTTCCATAGGGGTAAGACCGAATACAGCCCTTGCCACTGCTGCTGGTATTGAGACCGGACCGATGCGTGGAATTAAGGTCAATGATTTCATGCGTACATCTGATGAGAATATTTATGCGGTCGGTGACGCCGTCGAGTTCAAACACCCGATCACGGGAAAAACCTGGATGAACTATCTCGCCGGACCGGCCAACCGCCAAGCCAGAATAGCCGCAGACAATATGGTTTTAGGTGATACTGTGGCATATGAAGGTGCAATAGGAACATCCGTAGCAAAAATCTTCGACCTTACTGTAGCTGCTACCGGACTTTCGGCAAAAAGACTGAAACAAGATGGTATCGAATATCTATCAGCTACGATACATCCATCGTCACACGCCGGATACTACCCGGATGCCCTTCCCATGACAATAAAGATAGTGTTCTCCCCATCAGACGGCAAACTTCTCGGCGGTCAGATCACGGGATACGACGGAGTGGACAAACGCATTGACGTAATAGCTCAGGTGATCAAGAAGGGAGGTACTATTACCGACCTCACAAGAATTGAACAAGCTTATGCCCCACCCTATTCTTCAGCCAAAGATCCCGTGGCTATGGCCGGTTATGTAGCGGAGAACATTATCAGTGGAAGGATGAAACCGATATATTGGCGTGAACTAAGGGATTTAGCGCAAGGAGAATATATGCTCATTGACGTGCGCACGCCGATGGAATTCGCGGCAGGAGCACTACCTGGTGCAGTGAATATACCTCTCGACTCATTACGTGAGCGCCTGAATGAGATTCCAACCGACAGACAGATAATAGTATATTGCGGTGTTGGACTTCGCGGCTATCTTGCTTCGAATATCCTGATGCAAAATGATTATAAAAACGTCCGCAACCTCATTGGGGGAATAAAGACATACCGTAGTGCAACCTCTACAATAAACGATACCAAGCAAATCATGAAGCATAAGAACACCCGTGATCTTGATAACAATACCCTAGATTCTGTTGACATCAGCATTGACGCCTGCGGTCTTTCTTGTCCAGGTCCGATAATGAAGCTAAAAACCACCATCGATGGAATGACAGACGGTCAATATCTCGCCATTACAGCCACTGATCCTGGGTTTGTACGCGATGCTGAGGCCTGGTGTCAATCGACAGGAAATAAATTTATAAAATCCGTATCTGAGAAAGGAAAATACAAAGTCACCGTACGGCGGGCATCCAAGCCAAACAGTACCTCGGATGATACCGTAGGAACAACCGGACAAGGCAAGACTTTTGTTCTTTTCAGCGATGACCTCGACAAAGCACTTGCGACGTTCGTGCTCGCCAACGGTGCAGCTGCTACAGGCGAGAAAGTGACAATATTCTTCACATTCTGGGGCTTGAACGCTATAAAAAAACAGAAGAAACCTAAAGTTAAGAAAGATGTTTTCGGCAAAATGTTCTCGATGATGCTTCCCTCGGACACAAAATCATTGAAATTATCCAAGATGAATATGTTCGGCATCGGAAGCAAAATGATGCGGTACATCATGAAGCACAAGAACATTGATTCTCTTGAAATGTTGCGCGAATCTGCAATAAAAAACGGAGTTGAATTCATAGCCTGCCAGATGTCGATGGATGTCATGGGCGTACAGCGCGAGGAGCTTCTTGACAATGTTACGATTGGAGGAGTCGCAACATACATAAACCGAACAGACAACGCAAACCTGAATTTGTTTATCTAAGACCCCTTTCCACAAAAAATGTTATTGGCAGGGTCGCAGAGGTAGTCCAGATTTTCGTCTTTGAGCGATTGAGCATAGCGGGCTATGCGATTGAGCCAAAGGCGGAAATATGGGCTGGCTCTGCGAGAGGGAGGTAATGAAAAATCCTATCGAACTGACATCATTGCAGGAGAAGCTGATAAAATGCATTCCCGATATCAGACTGACAAAATTACGTCGTTATGAGTTCCGTGATATCTTCAACGCAATCCTCTATATGGTCAAGACCGGGGTGCAGTGGAAGTTGCTCCCTCCCCATTACCCAAAATGGGAAACCGTTTATCATCACTTCCGCTCATGGAGTTGCTGGTGATGGTTCCACCGAATTCTTGAAATCCTGCTGTATGGTAAGCGGGGAAGTCTTGGAGAGGCTCCTTATCCTACAACAGGGATAATAGACAGCCTGAGCGTTCGTTACGCCATTCCCCAATCGGTCAAAGGTATTGACGGTCATTGCCGAATTGATGGCCAACATCCCTTCAGTCAAAGTGTTGAAAGGGGACAAAGGGTACTCTGACCATTTCGCCGATACGCTCCGGTCGGCAACCTCAATAGAACTCAAAACCGTAAAGTCCAACTTTGGAACCACAGAGTTCATTCCAATGGAAGGACGCTGGGTTGTCGAGAGGTCTTTCTCCTATCTGGAGAATTACATCCGTCTCAGAAGGAACTATGAACTCAAGCTCCATACGGCGCAAGCGATGGTTATGGTGGCGGCAGTAGCTTTTATGCTCAGATATATCTGAGCATAAAAGGGAATGGGGCTATCCTTCAGATCTGGATGTTTACGCCTCTACATCGCATTCTTAGCCATTTTCTCGATTATCTAAATCCTTATGAGTTTAAAATTACCTCTGACCGGCGACTTTCCGGCCAATTTCGTCCCTCTCTCCGGTCACAATGCCCGCATTGCTCCCTCCGAGATGAACGAAATTGACTCGAAAATTCGCCGCCCTGCTAATAACATTTTTTGTGGAAAGGGGTCTAAAA
>OFGR01002822.1_pt1 | contig 10980 bp, 10 predicted proteins | sample 1521811 | NCBI WGS metagenome assembly OFGR01 (sample SAMEA3504098, study PRJEB24116) | mouse gut metagenome | biome: mouse gut; feature: mouse-associated habitat; material: faeces | place: Denmark | collected 2011
TGCAATCATCAAGAAGCTGTGTGAGATGAAACAGGTGGATCTAATTGATGGGCGGAAAATCCTTTCTTCCCGTACTCTCCTGATAGACTTCCCACAATACTTTATGTAAGTTCTCCATCTGGATGCCGCCGCAGTGCCTCTCTAGCATCTTCATAAGCCTGTAAAATAAGGGTTTTCCGGTCTTTCTTTTTGCTTCGTGACACTAAAATGACACTCGGAAAATGGGTTCGTACTTTTATTACGTCAAAACGGGTACGGCTGAAATTCATGTCGGAATATGGTAGAATCCATTCATGGAACCCATGACAGGGGTGGTAGCCTCCCGAGCCAATGACCGGCTTGCCGGAATACATAGGAAGGGAGGTGGCGCCAATGACAGCTGCGGATATCATTTTGATATTTATAGGGATAATCGGCTTGCTGATTGCCTTCGGTAGTTTTGTTATAGCGTTGCTTGCCTTTCTCGACAGAGACAAGGATCACAAGCGAAAAAAATAATGCCCACCCTGTTGCAACCAGGATGGGCGCCTCTCACTGAGAGGTAAAGCGTTCATCTCGGGAAACTCCACCTTTGGAGTGGGGCTCCTATGGGATGCCTGTTACCAGCAGGCATCTCTTTGTATCTAAAGGATAGCATAATCTGTGGGAAAGTTCAAGAATTTTCTTCCGTTGTCGGCGGCACTGTCCTCCGGAACTGGTTGAGCCGATCCGCCAACTGTTGTTTTTTGTCCGGGTAAAGATGGGAATAAGTGTCTAATGTGGTCTTCACGGATTCATGCCCCAGCCGATCCGCAATCTCCAGTGCAGAGAAGCCCAGGTTGATCAGCATACTTGCGTGGGAGTGCCTAAGTCATGTAACTTGCTTTTGAATTTATATTGCACTATTTCTTTAATTTTTAAGATAATGTTCAAATATTTTCCTAAGTATCAGAGAATTACACCAGCCCGTTAACGCAATGCCAATAAACAGATAAATAAAAATACCTGTAATCATTATCACAAGATTACGATGCATCAGAATTCCCGGAAGAAAACATACAATTAGAATCAATACACTGCAAAATAAGTGTGCAATGGACATAAGTGCGGCATTTATAAGGGTTCTCCGTAGTGTATTTTCGAAATAACTCAGTACCGGAAATACATAACAGGAAAACATGATTAAAAACAATCCCAGAATCGTCAGCAGATTCCGGAGAAGTAAGCCGGCTGCAGCTGATATCTGTCGGCAGATATAATAGTCATAAGCAAGAATTGCACCGGACAGGAGAAGTCCGGTCCAGATCATAGTTGCATGGCGAAAGTTCTGTCGGAATGACCGGAAGAAACTGCGGGCTATATAAGTATCCTCATTTTTCACACCTTTCAGAGTGACGTAATAGAGGGCGGTGGTAGATGCCCCGATTGTAAATACGGGGATACTAGTGATCAGCCAGAGTGCGTTGAGCAGGATTAGATCCGCAAGGCGGTTTAGGAACCGGAATAGTTTTCCATCCGGTGCAAATATATGTTTCATAGATAAATCCTCCATTCAGATAATAGATAAAAATGCGTTGTATATAGTCAGTAACAGGATTACATATGGGAATGGGTCTCCCGGTATGCGGAAGGAGTCATTCCCATTTTCTTTTTGAAGCAGGAACTGAAGTAATACTGATTCGCATATCCCACATTGCGGCTTATTTCCTTCAGGGATGCATTGGAGGAGCAAAGCTGCTGGCAGGCTGCATCAATGCGGATATTTGTAATAATATCGGAGATGTTCTCCTTTTGTGTTTTCTTAAAAAGAGCGCTTAAATATGCCGGGCTGACATTGACGTGTTCTGCGATGTCGTTCAGGCATAATGAGGCATCCCCATAATGCTGGGAGATATATTCCACAGTTGCAGCGCAGATATGCTCATGGTGGTTTTTGGCGGAAGTATCCAGCTTTTTGCAGATATCACAGCATATCCGGTATAGCTGGTTAAAAATTTCCGCGCCGGACGATACCGTGTCTATGTGGCTGTAGAGCTCTATGATCTCCTGTTCGGTCTCCCTGGCATCAATATTCATTTCATAGGAAAATCGCAGAAGCCGCCCTAAAAGCAGGTATACCCGTATGAAAATAAACTGCTTAATCCGATAATTTTCCAGTAAAAGTTTTGAAAAATCCTGAATCCAGGCGTGTATGGCCTGCAGATCGCGGACACAGATCAGTTGGATCAGTTGTTCTTCCTGATTGTTTCCCAAAGAGATTTCCGGAGGGATCTGGCTGCCCATGGTATCCCGGATATCGAAGATATTTTTCTGAGGGAAGAAGAAGCTGTATTCCAGGGATTTCACAGCGTTCTCATAGGAGGAAGAAAGATTTTGCAGATGTCTGATAGCCGTGCCGATACCGATATTCAGATTGAATAATTTCTCACGGTATGATTCGTATAACTGGTTAAAAAGTTCCGCCGAAATAGTCTGAAATTGCTTTTTGTCTGCATAATCGTTGGCTAGAATGACAATCAGCTTGTTGAAATTTGTAACAATATGTGCCAGAGAAAATTTCCTGCCGAAAATTTCTCTGATGGTGTCTGCAAGCTCCAACATGCGGATGTGATATTCTTTAAGACCCAGCTGCTCTTTCAGAATCTGGGCATTCTCAATTCGAACCAGCGCTGTCTGAAAAAAACGGTAGTCAAGCTTAAGGTTTAAAAAATCCGGATAATTTTTGAGGATCAGCTGCGCCTCATCAGCCGATGAATGAATCAGCTCCAAAAAGAAATTATCGGTCATTACCGGACGGCTGCGCTTCAAAATCTGAAGATTTCTTTGTTCTCGTTCAATGGTATTTAACGCTTTCCGGATGATCTCCGTAAGGTAGCTGTAATCCAGAGGCTTTTCTACATAGTCAAAAGCCCCAAGCCTTACCGCTTGTTTTGCGTATTCAAATTTGTCAAAGGCGCTGATAAGGATAATCTTAATGTTCGGGTTGACGCGCAGCGCTTTTTCTGCAAGCTCCAGCCCGTCAAGCTGCGGCATCTCGATGTCAGAGATGATCAGGTCTACAGGATCTTTTGTCAGATGTTCCAACGCAAAAAGACCATTATAGGACTTATACGCAACTTCGGCGTTAAGCGAGCTCCATTCGATGTTGTGGCAGATGCCGTCTACGGACAGATGATTGTCATCAATGATCATGATACGGTACATACATGTAATCCTCCTTTTTTCTGTCTATTATTCCAGTATCTGAGGAATCAGGATCCGCACAGTGGTGCCTTCTGACAGTGCGCTTTCTATGGCTACTGTTCCGAATTCCTGTAACGGCGAGGCAATCCGTGCATTGATGTTGCTGATTCCGAAATGCCTGTCGTAGCGTACAGTCTTCCGGCTTAGATCCTCCTGAAGTGAAGACAGCCTGTCCGGGGGGATTCCAATGCCGTTGTCGGAGATCACAATTAGTATCATATCATTTTCATAAGTCAGCCCTATTTCAATATGAAGATGGGAGTTATCGCTGCGGAGACCGTGGCGGACACAATTTTCTAATATGGGCTGTAAAGTGAATTTACAGATCAGAAAGTGTTCGATCCCTTCGTCCATATGTATAGACCAATCAAAGATATAATTTTTACACAAAGCCTCCATTTTAAGGTATAGTTCTGCTATCTCCAGTTCATCACGGATGGTCACCCGTTCGTTGGACTTATGAAGAAGATGCCGGTAAAACAAGGAAAGATCAGTCAGCATCTGATTCGCCTTATTAAGCTCGTTCAGAGAAAGAAGCGTCTGTATGGAGGCGAGGATATTATAGAGAAAATGCGGATTGATCTGCGATTGTAATAACTGGTAGTTGAGCCGCTCCTCCCTGATAGAAAGTTCCAACACTTCATGGAAACTTTTATCCAGGGCTTTCAGCATATGACGGCAGCTGATAGATATACGGTCAATCTCATCACCGTTATCAGCGGCGTCAGGAAGTAAGGCGTTCAGATTATCAAGCTTATTTCTTATGGTGTTTTCGCGGACTTGTTCCATAGCAGCGGTCAGGCAATTTATTTTTTTCGTCAGACTGCCAGATATATACAGGATACAGATAATCGTAAGCAATGTGGTGAGTACAAGGGCAACAAGGATAATGTTTACCAGTATATTCGTACTTTTGCGGATATAACTTTCCGAAAGCTCCGTGATTAGATACCATTCACCGCCGTATACGGGTGTGAAAAGTATTTTCCGGTCTTCCAGGAAAATGGATTGGTCGTCAGTATGGGACAAACAGGCATCAAGGATATCGCGGGACACAGTATCCCCTAAATGAGCGCCTGGCCCGGCTACGATCATACCGTTTTTATCAACCAGATAAGAGATGAGCGCCCTGTTATTTTGTGTTTCAGGAAAGAATCCCGAAAGCTCCGAAGAGGGAAGATGGATTCCAAATACATAACGGATAGCGCCTGAACTGTCTGTGCAGGCACGGTAGCAGGTAAGGACTCCGTCCGGCGGATTCCCCTGGGATACGATGTGAGGAAAGTTAAGGTGATCCCGGTAGATCCAGCGGGTGTTCACTCCGATGTGCTCCACATCTTTCGGAGATATATGATAATCTGCCATAGCTTCCATCGGATAAAAAAGCAGCCCTTCCCTGCTCACGATGGAATCTGATTCCATAAATACGCTAATATGATAGATGTCAAAAGAATCTGCTATTGAATTGATATTGCTGCGCAGGGAAGAAATCTGGTTCATGTAGGAAGAGAGCTTTTGCCCATCGTGGCGGTACAAATCATTGTATAGGTAAAAATGTACGGAATCAGCCAGGTTTTCTATCTGATTTATCCGTTCATCAATACTTTTGGCAGCCTGTTTATCCGTGAGTTGTGTACTCTCTATCAGTTTGCTCTCCGCAATCTGAAATGAAGTAACATAAGAAGTAATCCCTATGGCAAGTATAGGAATTATGGCGCATAAGAGGAAGCATAATATTAATTTTAAACGAAAATTTTTTTTGGCTCTTACTATTAACTTTATCATAAATATCACCTTCAAACGATCTGTTTTATCTAAAATTTATTATAATGTAAAATGAGAAGTGCGACAACGGGGCGATATGAAAACGAAAAATTTTATAAATGATTCATAAAATAATATATTTAAGATGATAGATAATCCGAGTATGATAAATTTAAAATTAAACGAACCCAAAGGAGGATGGACATGAAAAGAAAAACAATAAGTGTGCTGTTAATGTGTGCAGTGACAACAGCAATGCTGGCAGGATGTGTGAAACCGTCTGCTGACAATGGCAGTTCAGAGGCAGAGCAGAATGAGGACTCGAACAAGATTACGATTATGTCCCAGGATACTACTTACGGAGATGCTTTCGAAGAATATATTGCGAAGGCAGAAAAGGCTACCGGGCTTGAAATCGAAACGGTTGCGTGCCCTACAAACACAGATGACAGGCAGGCAAAGATTACTACAATCCTGTCATCCGGAGATGACAGTGTGGATATCATCACGATCAATGATGAGATGATGAGTGCATTTAAGAATACCGGTTATTTGGAGCCGCTGCAGGATACGGTCATGACAGATGACATTATGACTCAGTTCCCGGAGAAATATATGAAGGATATGACGATGGTAGGCGAAAATGTATACTCCGTACCTTGTTTTATGGATATTCTTGCATTCTGGGTTGACGAAGAAAAGATGGCAAATGCAGAGCTTGAATCTATTGAGACAAAAGAAGATTTTGAGAAGTATGTAAAGGCAAATTCCGGTGATGGAAAATACGGATACGGAGATGCGTGGGAAAAAACATACGTATTCAACTCAATTGGAACCTTTGTGAATTTATTTGGCGGAGATTATTACGACTGGACAAATCCAAAAACACAAGAGGCAGTAAAATTCATGTATGACATGATGAAAAATGGAGAAACTCCTTTAGCGCAGATGGCCGATCAATATGATCCGATGATGCAGAAATTTTTTGACGGTGATTATGCCTCTATATTCATGTATGTAGGAGCCATTCAGACCTTTGTAGACTCCGGAAAATACGGAGCGGATAAGCAGCACATAGCTCCAATGCCTACATTTGAGAATAAGACGGCATATATGTCTACTTGGGGATATGTATTAAACAGTGCTTCAAAAAATAAAGCGGCGGCACAAAAATTCCTTGAATATGCGGCAAGTGAACAAGGCGAGTTGGATTATACGGCAATGAGTTCCAGGCTGCCGGCACGTTCGGACGTACTGAACAGTGAAGAGCTGGCTGCCATGAATCTCGCAGGTTTGGATGATATTAAAGAATATGTAAATGAGGCGGAACTGCTTGCGCGTCCAATGGCATCGCAGGCTATGGAGTTTATCAGTGAAATGGGGTCTCTTTTCCAGCAGTATGTATCAGATGAAATATCACTGGAGGAGTTCTGTGAGAAAGCCCAGAATTCAGTTGATACCTATATTGAGAAATAAAAAGCAGGGTGTCTGTTCTTGACACCCTTTTTTAGGAATGACAATACTCAAAAAGGAGTAAAAAATGGAGAAAAAAAGGAAAAAATTGTGGGTGGCATGGATTTTAGTACTCCCAGTATTGCTTGTGCGTGGCTTTACTACTATATATCCAATTATAATGACATTTATCAACAGTACTTATGACATGAGTCTGTTAAAGGGGTCTGACTTTCAGTTTGTAGGTTTTTCAAACTATGTACGCATCTTTTCGGATCCCAAGCTGGTGACGTCCATACAATTCACAGCAATATTTACGATTGTGTCCATGGCGTTTCATCTGGTGTTGGGAATTATACTTGCGCTTATGCTGAACATGAAGTTTAAGGGAAAGAAGTTCCTTAGAACAATCGTCTTAATTCCCTGGGCGATGCCAATGGTTGTTGCAGGCCTTGCGGCGAGGTGGGCGTTTAATGATACATACGGCCTGGTCAATGATCTGATTCGCCGGTTTAACGAAAATTTTCATTTTGACTGGCTTGTGCAGTCAGGTTCTGCAAGAGGGGCAGTCATTGCAGTAGATCTATGGAAGGATCTTCCTTTTTTTGCAATCCTTGTGCTGGCGGCATTGCAGTTTATATCCGGGGATATCTATGAGGCTGCAAAAATTGACGGCGCGGGACCGATACGTGCGTTCTTTTCCATCACACTGCCTAACATTATGAAAACAGTATTAAGTTTGTCTATTTTCTTTACGATGTGGAGACTTACAAGCTTTGATGTTGTTTATGCCATGACGTCCGGAGGACCGGGTGATTCAACTACACTGGTCGCATACCGGATTATGCAGGAAGCGTTTACCAATCTGAATTTGGGATATGCATCAGCGATCGCAGTCTGTCTGTTCCTTGTGATGGCAGTGTTAAGCACTCTGCAGCTGAAGGCAATCCAAAAGTTTGACTAAGAAGGGAGAATGTGATGAAAGCAAATACAAAAAAGAAGTTGTCATCGGTATTTAAGTGGGTATTGACAATTGTAGTGGCATTTGTTATCCTGCTTCCTGTATATTGGATATTTATTTCTTCTATTACGCCGTCTAATGAATTGTTTCGTTCACCGATAAAGTACATACCGGAGCATCCAACGCTTGATAATTATATCCGTATCTTTACAAGGATGAATCTGGGTGAAAAGATTATAAATACGGCAATCATTACTTTATTCGCATTGATCGTATCTACCATAATCTGCCTGATGGGAGCCTATGCCTTTACGAGATACCGAAGTACCGGGCTTTCTATAGCGTATGGGGCAATCGTAGGTTCCGCACTGATCCCAGGGATAGTTACGGCAAGACCGCTTTACGACTTGTTCAAACAGTTCGGCCTTGTGGATACATTTCCGGGATTGATCATGCTTTACACGAGTGCGTTGATTCCTTTCACTATGTTGATTTTAGGGAATTTTCTGGGAGAGATTCCTATATCGCTTGATGAGGCGGCAGAGGTTGACGGAGCCAATATGAGACAGAAATTGTTTATGGTTACGCTGCCTCTTATGCGTCCGGCAATAGCAACTATATTGATTATTAATTTCATCACCTGCTTAAACGACCTTTTCACACCATTGTTTTTCTCGCAAAAGATTGAAGTGCTGAGTGTTGCGATTACGACAATTCCAAGGGAGACTTCCTATAGTATGCCGTGGGATTTGATCAGTACGGTAGGATGGGTGATCCTTCTTCCAATTATTATCTTTATATTGATATTTGAAAAGCAGATTATGGAAGGTATTATGGCAGGAGGAGTAAAGCAGTAAAATTTTTTGAAGGGAATCTAACACTTATGAATGGTATTTTTCAAAATTCACTGGCAGGGCTTACATTGCAAAGAAATGCAAGATCGCGGGCGGTCAATGCAGAAAACCCGACGGGAGAGAAAGGAAAAGGAGGTATGGCGGCAAGTTGTTTAGGACCGTCCAGAAAAGGGATGCCCTGTCTTAGAGATATACAGCCGGGCGAGACGGTAACGCTTGCTGAGATAAAAGGGCCGGGAATGATCAATCACATATGGATTACGGTAGATAATAAAACTTCCGAAGCCGAATGTTTTGTGCTCAGAGATCTGGTGTTCAGGATATATTGGGATGATGAGACAGAGCCTTCCGTAGAAAGTCCGCTTGGGGATTTCTTCTGTTGTGGCTTTGGAAGAGAATGTTCCGTTATATCCATGCCTGTAACAGTGCTTCCTAACCGCGGTTTTAACTGCTATTTCCAGATGCCTTTTTGCGGGAAGGCAAAAATCGTATTAGAAAACCAGCACAGTAACCCCATCCCGGCATTTTTCTATCAGATTGATTATTGCCTGTATGATGAACTGCCGGCTGATATGGCATATTTTCATGCACAGTGGAAAAGGCAGCGCCTGACAGAACTCCAAAAGGATTATGTAATTCTTGACGGTGTACAGGGGAAAGGTCATTATGTGGGAACGTATATAGCGCTTGCGACGTTGGAGCGTTACTGGTGGGGAGAAGGCGAGGTTAAGTTCTACCTTGACGGAGATGAAGAATACCCCACAATATGCGGAACAGGAATGGAGGATTACTTTGGCGGCTCATGGAGTTTTGCAAAACAGGTGAATGGCAGGACGATGGAGCAGACTTATAACTCGCCTTATCTGGGATATCCGTATTATTCAAGGCATGATGAACTGGTGCATAATCCCTATCACAATGATGATTGTCCGCCGATGCGCGGTTTTTACCGTTGGCATATCATAGATCCAATCTGTTTTGATGAAGATATTAAAGTGACTTTGCAGCAGATTGGAGTGTATCATGGAGGTTTGTTTGAACGGCAGGATGATCTGGCGAGCGTGGCATACTGGTATCAAAGTGAGCCTCATAAAGCGTTTGCCCCGCTTCCGGATAAAAAAAGTAGATGGCCCAGATAAGTAAAGCGGCTATTTTGCATTTAAATGAATCGAATTTAACCGTCTATCGGTAGTTCCTGTGGGGCGTCTGTTGGAGCAGACGTCCCTGTGTTATAGTTTTTATCAATGGAAAGAACTTTATGGAAGGAAGAAACATATGGGGATATTTACAAAAATCTTATACGGAACAGCGTTATTGTGGCTGCTGATTTCGTTTGTGAAAGACAAGGCAAAAACAAAGCTTGCTTTGAAGAAAGCATGGCGGTCTTTTGAAAATATATTGCCATCTATACTGGCGATTTTGCTTTTGATTGGCTTTATCCTTACTTTTTTGGATGCGCAGACCATTTCTAAACTCCTTGGGACAGATTCGGGGATGATGGGAATGGTTATTGCCGCTGCGGTTGGCTGTATTACTTTAATTCCTGGTTTTGTAGCGTTTCCTTTGGCAGCTTCACTTCTGGACGCTGGAGCAGGGTATGCGCAGATTGCCATTTTTATTTCGACGCTTATGATGGTTGGCATTGCTACATTGCCCCTTGAAATAAAATGTTTTGGTAAACGTATTGCACTAAAGAGGAATATTTTATCACTGATCTTTGCAGTTATCGCATCTTGCTTGGTGGGGGTGATCATGCCATGATAAAACTCAAGAAAATTGTAAAAAGATATCAGTTTTTTTTGCTTTTGTTCCTGTTAAATATCTTACTGCTGATAGTTGAGCCAAGATTGGGCAGGGAGGCTGTTTCTCTTTCTATGGATAATCTTTTGGAAATGTTGTCTATTATACCGCCTATTTTCCTGCTCTTAGGACTGATGGATGTATGGATACCGAAAGAAACCATTATGAAATATATGGGAAAGGGAGCCGGAATAAAGGGAGGGGTTTTTGCCTTTGTTTTAGGTTCGTTTTCATCGGGACCGTTATATGCTTCCTTCCCGGTTGCAATGGTTTTTCTCAAAAAAGGCGTTTCACTAACGAACATTTTTATTTTTCTCGGCGCCTGGTCAACAACAAAAGTCCCAATGATGTTATTTGAAATAACTCAGTTGGGAAGTAAATTTGCGCTCATTCGCTTTGGGCTGAATTTAGCCGCAATTATCTTTCTTGCTGTCATTATGGAAAAGACAACCAGCAAAAGAGATGCGGAAACCATGTATGAACTGGCGAATCAACAGGCGAAAGATGATTAATGTGATAGAAGCAAAATATGGACTCGGCGGGGTTCTGGACTGGCAATATCCAGATCATGTCAGTAAGAAATACGACGCTCAAAATCAAAGCATCATCTGAGAGGACCTGCGAAGCGGACGGATGCGAAAAGTAATCTTATAAATCACGATGAGCTTGGATGGATATATTGCAGATGGCAACGGAAATCATATTATGGAATTATCTAACTTTTTACAATTGTGGATTTTCAAGCGGATTGCCACATTTTTATGGAAAAATAAGCGGTCATGTGGTAAGATATAGGAACAAAGATAAAAACACAACGCAAGGTAATCTTGCAGAACTGGTAGGTAGTCCAGTCGCACCATTTGAGTGTAAGCAGCCCTCCCTCCTTAGGGTCGTCCGTTCTTTGTTCATCACAATCATTTTAAGGAG
>OFGR01002825.1_pt1 | contig 10973 bp, 4 predicted proteins | sample 1521811 | NCBI WGS metagenome assembly OFGR01 (sample SAMEA3504098, study PRJEB24116) | mouse gut metagenome | biome: mouse gut; feature: mouse-associated habitat; material: faeces | place: Denmark | collected 2011
TGATATACTCATCCGCTTCTTCCATGCTCCCAAACGGGATTACTTCTACCCTGAATCTGGAATTTCCATTCCTGATGTCCTTCCATGTAGTTTCATAGGAACCCATAATCCTCACCGGAGCAACACTTTTTTCAATTACAAAGCCCTCTTTATCAGAAAATTTCAGCATGGCTGGGAAATACATATCCGTTTTTTCTATTTTTCTTCGTTCCCATGTTTCAAATAGATATGTTTTCTTCATGTTTTCAACTATCTTCTCCACAATCCTTCCTCCTGCTAAACAATTACTGGCAATGCATTAGAACCTTCCTGTACAGCGTAATCACAAGAACCCACGCCCTCCGGTGTTATAGGACACAGACACTCACGGTAAGAATCGGGACCCGCCTGTACACCTTCAAGGTTTCCATGCACTCTTTCATCTGTATATTGTGAAAAACTCATCCCTACAGACAGCCCGTACCCATATGATGGCATCCCTATTTTCAAAGATGCATCATACACCTTATGAACCGTATTATTCTTATCATTATCTGTTCCGTCATGCCGCATCGCTGTTTCATGGTATAGAAAATATCCATAGTTTCCTATTTCCGAATTTCCTATTGGTATGATGGGATTTAATGAAAATTGAGACCCCCCGCTTGCATTTCCCATACGTTCACAGCATAAATTCCCTCCCAGCATATTTGCAAAACTCATTACAATCGCAGCACAGTCCGTACAGTTTACACGATAGGTAATTTCCATCCCATCTGGCTGTTCTCTGTGGAACATATTATATAAGAATCGGGATAAGTAAAATATTTTTTGTTTAAATATATCCCATGTCACATAATTGCTTTCAGGTGTATATAACAACTGTGTTTCTGCATTTATGGCTCTGGTTATACTTCCATATAAGTTCTGCATATCTGACACACCCTCCACTTTGGGTATGATGTATTTCAGTGCATCTGCCCAAAGCGGCTTGCCAAACCATTGGCATTTCGGTGGGGACATAATAAAATACAGTTTCACATTGATACTTTCCTTCGTCATCAAATCAGCACTGCAATTCCATGTTATGGTTTCATTAATTTCCTTAACCTCTGACGGCAGCGAGTAATAATTAAATTGAAAATTCTTCACCACAGTAGTTATTCTTTTTGCCTTAACAAGAATGCTCTTTTTATCCGACGTACCAAAAAACGATTTCCCCTCTGCATATACCTCAACAGTAGTGTCTATATATCCTGTATTTTCCAATATAAAACTTGCCTGAACTACTATTGCGTTTTTTTCGATGTCTAAGTCATATGCTGCCACTGTCTGGGAATCCATATTTCCCCTTTTCCATTCTGATAGCCGTCTTTTTTCTCCCCCGCTTTTAATAACTTCATATGATTCTATTATAGCCTCATCCACCGTGCCCTTGCTATATCCCTGCACATCTCTCGCATTCACATTATTATCAGGCTTCCATCCCATACCGTCCAATGACAGATTTGAAAACTTTACCTCTGACAATGTTACAGTACACTTTGTTTCCTCCGAATCATCCCTGTCAGGATAAGATGCAATGTGTATTCCTACCTGTACGACTAAAGCTGCCAGCTCAACTGCTGTCGTCGCCCACCCATACCCCAGAACTAACGAAGTAAATTTTACGCATATAGTGATAATAGACCAAAAGGCTATACCAGAAATCAACAATTTCAATATTTCCAAAAGTACATTTCCTTTGTATAAAAGAGTAAACAAAGAAAGAAACGTGTCAGCAGTAATATTTCCAAGCGCTATGCGTTTCAAAGCACTAAACAATGTTGCATTTCCGTAAAGTATTTCGGTGAGTTTTTTGATTGCTTTACTCTTTACACTGATATACACCCCAAAAGCAACAGCGCAGACTCCGCCTATGACCATTAAAATCAATTCCACCCACCAGATTACCACTTCGGAAGTTCCTTTTTCTTCCATCGTGCCAATCGTATAAGCCTTTCCGTTATGGCATCCTACAAAATAAACGGTTCCTTCTTTTTTCCATGCCTTAACCGTGTACGGCATTTGGGAGCTGCATTTCATGCCTTGTTCTGCATAATGTTCTATCCACTGGTTCAGGCACATTTCGTATATTTCAGATAATTCGGTTTCTGAAAGAGGCTCTTTTACAGACTGCTTCAAAGATATGACCTCAGAAGTTCCGTTAAGGGTATCGCTGACTTCCTCCTCCACTCTGGCATGGTTTCCTAATGCAACGCCATGATAAGTCACAGCATTGAAACAGCCATCATTGTCAATATCCAATGCAAACCCCCGTTTTTCAGCATCCACATCCGGTTCACGATTGATATATGCCTGCACTTCTTCATCTGATAAAGCCCTCTCCCATACATCGCACTGGGAAATATACCCCGCAAAATAATCCGTCAGGCTGTCTGTTGCATTATCACGTTTTGCACCAACCAGAAACATTCTTCCAGTATCATAATTAAAAGCCGGAAAAAGACTTTCTTTCTTACAGTCCACCTTCCCATCAATATACATCGTGGCTGTTTCCACATTAAAAACAACGGCGGCATTGATCCATTTTCCCTGCCTGATTACAGATTTTGATACCACTGTATTCCACTCCGAACGCTCAAAAGCGTGCGTAAAACAAAGATGAAGACCATCTTCCATACGTTTCAGATAAAGATTGATCCCTCCAATATTGCATTCTGTCATATCAGAAAGGATACTGTAACGCTCGGATACATCATCTTCCCCAGTCACAAACTTAAAATGCACCTGGACAGAATACTGCTGTGTCCCATAGTATCCCGGACGTACATCAGCCAGATCCTCCGCCTTCACTTCCAGATAAGAATTGCCTTTCAAACATATGGAAGAAGTAAAGGATTTGATGTGGGCATCTTTCAATGAAATCAGGTTGTTGCCAATCTGCTCCTTAGCCGGATTTTGTGTAAAATCATACCACGCCAGAGGAATGATGTCCAAATTCGGCTCATACATGATTTTTTTCATGGTGTCAGCGTCCAGACACTCACTGAATATACGGACATGACGTATATCTCCTGCAAATCCATCTCCTATCATAATGCTGTTATTACAGTTGGCTCCTGATGCCTGACCAAATACACAGCAGTTATAGTTCCCATCTAAATACAGGGATACCCTGCTTCCATCTGTCGTCATGCCGATATGGAACCACTCATCCACCTTTAAAGCCCCCTGTGAACGGTTCGAGTAAATAACAGGATACCCCGGCAGTTTTACATAGACACCATCCTCATGTATTCCAAAATCTACAATTCCCTCTATCTTTAGTACGGACTTATCGGTTGTCAGTTCCATAACCCTGACCATAGCATCCACGGAAAAAGCTGCCATGCCATTCAGCAGGCTTCCCAGCCTGTTCTCTGCCGTAACACTGCCTTTTATGGATTTGCGCAATGCAAAATAAGTATTTTTTCCTGTCATAATATCCCCCTTACACAAATATCGTACTGCATTCTCCTGTCAGCACCAGCTTTGAGGTTTCTGTCAAGCCGATATGTTCTGCAGGTTCAAGCCCCAGCTCCTGTAGTGTCCTGCCAAACGGATAACACTTATGGTTAAAGCTGACTGATGTTAAAAACTTTGTTTCTATCAGTGCATTTTCAGGCAATTCCACCTTTCCGTCATTGTTATATACAAATGTTTCAACATATCCGTCAAACCCTGCCGGAACGACAGTCGCAGCAGCAAGCATCCTGGTTTTTTCACTGCTTTTTACGCTTTTTTCCAAATCAGGGAGTGCATCGCATTTTACCCCCACCGTATATCCATCAGGAAGCCCCGTCCATTTCACCTGAATCATGGCAGGCTCATCTTCGTCCCCCGGATTAGACAGTGCATCCAACCTTTGGAAATCATATATGGTGCTGCCCTTTATCACATTAAAATTACGCACTGCAACGCCAATATTCGTGCGAACCCAGTAGTTAAACTGGTCATAAGACGCAAAATCCGGAGGGATACATTCTTTCTTTTCATCCGTAACAATTACAACCATGCAGAAATATTGGTTATTTAACCCATTCAACAGAAAAGGCGTGTCAATTACCGCAATGTCATTTTGTTTATCCGAAGATATAAATGCACAGCTTTCGCCATCTGCCGTAAATACTTTTTTGCTGCTCCACAGGCTCGGCTTCATAAATAATGATGAACCACAGCAATATAACCATACATATCCCTTTGTTGCCATATTATTCGCTGCTTTGTTTTTCCCCCTGACATATATAAAATTTGTACCCGAATTTTTATCCAGTGGCATAGTGACATCTTTATCATAATTTTCCTTAAAATACTCATCGGGATTTTGAACCTGTGTATGCACAATCATATCCGGGGACTGGTAACTGAACTTCCTTTTTCCAATTACCCCTTCATCACTTAAACTTGTTCTGATTAAAAGATTGTTTTGATAACCCATAATGCTTCCTCCTTAAATAAAATATTTTTAACGGCGGCAGGGAATTATGATTTTCCTGACTGCCCTGTCAGACCACGGTTCTATGTCATCAAGTACCATAATTCCCCGCCTTCCGCTTATGAACTTTTACTGTTATTTTTTCTTCTTACAAGGAAAATTCCCAAACCTGCAATCACCAACACCCCACAGACCACGAATATCCATATGCGGTTCCACAAATCATTTTCCACTTTTATATCTGCTGCATCAGTCTGCGGGCTTTCATCGCCAGTCTTTGGCACCTCTGTTATATCGTTTTCTTCCTCCTGCTTTGCATCTACTGTGATTACATAATCCGATGCGTGGGGAAAGGCAAGCGACACGGTTCCGTCCTCTGCAATTGTGTCTGTACAGATAAATTCAAGCTCCCCTGTGCTTTCCTTGTAGTAATACAGGCTTGCTGTAAGCCCTGCGTTCTCTTTGCCGAGGCTGATGGAAAGCACTGCCGTAAAACCGAACTCTCCTTCATGGGCAAGGCTTATCTGTATGCTGTAGTTCTCCCCTGTGACATGGTTCACAATATCCACTGGTATCTTTTCTGTATCTGTCTGTACAGAAAAATCAATATCACTGATTTTGCCTTCCCTGATGTCCTTCCCATTCACGCTCCATGTCATTCCGTTTCCCATGTCAAAAACAATCGTAATGTCCCTGCCACGGATATTTTCCAGCACATCTCCCGGAACTACAGTAGAGCCGTTCATGTCAACAATGACCGTTTTTCCGTCCTCTGCCTGACTGGTTTCCTCCCGAATGACCTTCCAGCCGCTTTTCACGGCTGTGCCTTCCTGACCGGATTTATCCTTGATAAATGGTTTTCCAGCTTCCGGCTTATCCTCTCCTGTGCTGCTTATTTCGGGCTTCACACGGTCTGGTCTTTCGTCTGTGCCATGATTCTCTGACTGGTTATTATCCGGCTTCTTATCTCCCGGCTGATTGCTTTCCGTATGTGATGGGGAAAGTTTCGCTATTTCCTCTGTCCTCATTACATAGCCACAAACGCTGCACCTATACGTCCTAACGCCTTTCTCTGTTTCCGTTGGTGCTTTTGTCACACTTCCACTGTCCTCTGTATGGGTGGATTCTCCTGACCTGTCACCGCAAGCACATTCATGCCAGTGATTGCTTTTATCTGACTTCCAGTCCGTTCCGTAACTGTGCTTATGTGATGGCGATAATTTATCTATTTCCTCTGTCCTTATCACATAGCCACAAACGCTGCACTTGTACATCCTGATTCCTGTTTCTGTTTCCGTTGCTGGCTTCGTCACGCTCCCACTGTCCTCTGTATGGGCGGCTATGTTCGACTTATCCCCACAGACACATTCATGCCAGTGATTGCTTTTATCTGACTTCCAGTCCGTTCCGTAGCTGTGCTTATGTGATGGCGATAATTTCTCTATTTCCTCTGTCCTTATCACATAGCCACAAACACTGCACTTGTACGTCCTGATTCCTGTTTCTGTTTCCGTTGCTGGCTTCGTTACGCTCCCGCCGTCTTCTGTATGGGTGGCTGTATCTGACTTATCCCCACAGGCACATTCATGCCAGTGGCTGCTTTTATCTGACTTCCAGTCCGTTCCGTAGCTGTGCTTATGCGATGGCGGCAATTTTTCTATTTCCTCTGTCCGCATCTCATAACCACAGACACTGCACTTGTACGTCCTGATTCCTGTTTCCGTTTCTGTTGCTGGCTTCGTTACACTTCCACTGTCCTCTGTATGGGCAATCGTTTCTGACTTATCTCCACAGGCACATTCACGCCAATGACCATTACCGTCTGATTTCCAGTCCGTTCCGTAATCATGCCCTGTGTTTATTGTTACCGTAGTGATGTTCTCTGCTTTGTCTGCTGCTTCTATCACTATAGTTGGCACATCAAATGATATGCCCAGAGTGAAGCTGTCATCGGAAAGAGTCTGCTCTTTCCCATTCACGGTAACGGATTCCAGATTTTCATCCCTGACTGTCACAATCTGCGGTTTGCAGTAAGTTTTACCATTTTCTACACCCCCAATGGACGGCGCTGTTCCGTCAAATACCACACCGTCAGAGGAAAGATAGGTCACGTTCCCCTGATGATCCGTAATCTTTACATAAATCACACAGGATTTATCCTCATTGATAGAGAATGTCACAGTATCATTTTCCACATCTGTCCATCCCACTGTCAGTGCTTCGACCTCTTCCTTCGACATTCCGCTGTCCGATATGTAATAGGATACGGACTTCACACCGGATTCCTTATCTTCTGCTGTAATCGTTACCTGCTCTGTCTGCTTAAAGAACAATCCGAAAGTAATTGTATTCAGAAAGCTGTTCCATTTGTTTGTGCGAATGCTGATTTCCCCTGTCGGTTTCTCAGTATCCTTTATAAGCTCTCCATATTCCCCTTCACAGATTTCACATTTGGCTTTTTCTGTATAGGTGGCAGTTCCACCGGAACAATCTTCTGTTTTGTTGGCAGCACAGCCAGAACAAGTTAATGTATGTGTATTATCATCGTTGGAAACAGTCTTATTTTCATCATAGGTACATTTCATCGTTGCGGTATAACCGCAGGCAAGACAGGTCATGCTGTGGGTCGTTGTGCCGTCTATGTGGGTGTACTCGCAGACGCCCTCGCCGGTGTGATCGCATTTCCGCACTGTGACGGACTTGAAAGTGAAGCTATTCGATTCCAGTCCCTCGACAATGAGCGTGTCCCCGTTGGCGTAGGCGTAGCCTTCGACCAACAGTTCCTTCAGCGTCTGGGTACTTTTTGCACTAATCGCCCTCTGTCCGCCTGTGAAAGTGCCGCCGGAGAGCCAAATTTTCTCATTGCCGGAGGAGAAGGAGTTCACAAACAGCCCCATGCCTTCTGTGCATTTAAGTACGGCATCCCCGCTTACATTCAGCTCTGTGTTTGCGATGGAGCTGATTTCGACACCTGCCCAGGTACCCTGGATGGTTCCACCAATGATGTTGAGCGTTCCACCCCTTAGTTCAATACCGGCCCAGTTGCCTGCTGACAAGCCTCCCTGAATGGTTCCGGTCTTGCCGGCACTGCTGTCCTGTATGTCTAAGGTTGTTCTGGAATCAAGCATTTCCAGCGCTGTTCCTGGAGCGGAGACGTTTTTGCCGCTCAGATCCAAGGTGAAGGTGCCAGATGGTATATCCACACTCTCCTCCAGCGTCACATCGGCAAGCAGCGTGACCGTTGCACTGGTGTTTATCGAATCGAACGCATCTTCCAGAGAGCCGACATAAATGGTGCTGCCACTCTCCACCTTCGCCACAAGTTCTGTTCCACAGCCAGTACATTTATTATCCGTACCGGGGGTATGGAATTCCTCGGCAAAGACCTTACCGCAGAAGGGGCAGGTTCCGCCATGCGTGCCGTCACCGTTATCCGACAGACTATCCGGGTGGCTGCACTTCCCGACAGTGACGGAATCAGTCAGCACCAAAAACATACCATTTTCACTCTTTACGCCAAGTCCATCGAGGGCAAGGGGCTGACTGCCTTTGTAATAGGCGTGGTCTTCAGCCAGGAAGTCTTCAAAGGTTCTGGCGGAGTCTATCAAAATTTTGTCATAAGTTCCGGCAGCGAGGGAAGCAACAACGTCATCAATCACTAAACTATTCGTATATACGTCCTCACCGGTAACAGTCAGGCTGTTACCGATCCACTTTATTACTCTTACGCCACCCCAAGCATCAGGAGCATTCGTTAAAAACCTTCCACCTTCCAGCTTTATGGTTCCATTGACATAGACAGCAGCTTTAGCGGAAGTAACCGTGCTGCCTGTTCCGCTATCCCTTATGGTTAGGTTGCTGCCTGTCGCTGTGCCGATGCATGTGCCTTGTTTATTGGAAATCGTATACCCGTTCAAGTCTAGGACGAAGGTCGTATCTGCGGGTATATCCACTGTTTTTGCCAGCTCCACATCGACAAGCATTGTGACCGTTGCGCCGCTGTTTGCATCTGCAAACGCATCCGCCAGATCGGCGACATAGGTAGTTGTGCCGTCTTGTTTTACTACCTTCGCCACGGGCACAACCACTTTGTCCGCCGGCCAGTTCTCCCCATCGTAGCCAGTGGCTCCTGCGGGAACAACAATTTGCAAAGAAACGTTCGTTTCCCCAAAAACATTCTCCCCAAGCTCTGGTGCAATTGTGTGCTCAAAGATAACCTTGGTTAAGCCGTTGCAACCATAAAATGCCTCCATCCCGATAGTTGTCACGTTATCCGGAATAGTAATCTCGGTCAGACCGTCGCAATAAACAAATGCTCTCTCCCCGATGGCTGTCACGTTATCCGGAATGATAATCTCGGTCAGACCGTCGCAACCATAAAATGCTTCCTTCCCGATGGTTGTCACGTTATCTGGAATGGTGACCATCGTCAACCCACAATTATGAAATGCGTTATCCCCAATTGAGGTCAAACTGTCAGGCAAATCAACATGGCTAAGATTTCCATACGTATAGAACGACAACTTCCCAATCGAAGTCACGCCTTCTTGGACTTCTACTTTGCTAATTGTTTTCCAATAATTAAACCAAGGGGGATCATTGGCATACTGAAAATCCGGCATATCCCCTGTGCCTGTAATGGTCAAAGTACCGTCCTCGCTAATTGACCAGTGAAAGGCGTTGCCAGCGCCAAAATCGCCGGAAGTCTCCACCGCCAGGACAGGCTCGTTAGCCTCATCCAACGCCCCTTGCATCTCATAGCAGTGGGACAGGTCAATCTGCTCCTGCTCCTCATCAGTCAGTTCTGAAAACAGGGAGAGTATTTCCTCAAGCTGTGCCCGCACGTCCTCCGCATTGTCCGCTGTCACTTCATCGGGCAGGGCGGCGATTAAGTCCTCAATGGGGCAGATGCGGCATTCATAAGTACAAGGGCTGCCCTCACTGTCCTCTGTTGCCGGAACAAAGCCGCAGTCCTCTGTATGTTCTTTATGGTGGGCGCAGAGGTTTGTAGCTTCTGGTTCCGCTTCTTCCGGCTCTGTAACCTCTGTCGTTTCTTCTTCCTTTTCCCTGTCTTCATAGGCAGTCCCTTCACAGACGGAAAGGTCTGCGCCTTCTGCACTGCACACAGGACAGTCAGGATTGATGCTGCCCTCTTTGCATAGTTCCCCACAAATACATTCCTGCCCGCTATCCGTTTCTTCTGTCTGCCCACTGTCCGGCTCTTTTCCTTCCTCTTCGGTTTCCGTTTCTGATGTCTTTGTTTCGGAATCCGTTTCTTCCAGTGTTTCGCTGCTGCATACCGCACACTCGAAAGCACAGGGACTTCCCGATGTTTCTTCCCGATAGCCACAGGATTCATCATGCTCATGAATACAGTCCGTTTCCTTTGTGATACAGCCGTTTTCTTCACTGCATACATGGCTGCATTCCAGAGGCTGTTTTTCCCCTGCATTGGAAGATGATGCTTCCTTCTCCCCTGATGTTTCCTCCGGGTAACAGCTTTCCATGTGTTCATGGATACAGTTCTTCACGATTTTATAACATTCCTCTGTATGTTCATGACTGCACTCTGCTCCCGGATCTGCTTCCTGATAGCCACAGTCCGCCGTATGCTCCATGTGGTGTTCACACAGCCCTGTCCCGCTGTCCTGTGAAGCTGCCGCTGTCAGCCAGCCGGAAGGCAGCGTGTTAAAAAGCAGCGCAGCCGACAGCAGGATTCCCATGCCTCTTTTAACCTTCTTCCCCTTTCCCCCAAAAATGTCCCCTACAGGGTGTTTTCTGAAAGGAAATAATCTCTTATTTTTGTCCATATCGTCACTGCTCCTTTTCCTGTTCTCAGGGGAATTTTCCCCTGCCCTGAACCATCTGTCCTGACACGATCCATGACATGGATACAGCCAATTTGATAGATGGAATTTTTCACAGCTCCACGCTGCCATGCTTCAATGTCCCCGTCCTTTATCCTCTTTAGCGACTCCCGAAACCTTGCTTCCTCAAACGGGCGGATTATGAAGTCAAAAATGTGCAGCCGTATCGCCACCCCCGCAAAATAGCGGTCATCCGTGATCCACACCACCAGTGTGTCCCCGTACACCTCCCGGTACTTGCATACAAACTCCATTCCCTCCGCACCATCCATGTCCACCACCACAACGTCATATTCTTTTTCCATGTGCATATGCCCGTCCAGTATCCCCCGTGTGACCGCAGCTTTCGGAAATTCCTCCACAAATATCCGGGAAAACATCCCATACTGCCGGTCATCTCTTGTGTAAACCAATGCGTCCATTGAAACCAGCCTCCTATCCATCATGAAAAACGCACCGTCCGGCGCCATACGGGCAGGCTTCCGGACGCAGAAAAACCGCCGGGGACGGGAACCCCAGAAACGGCATTACAGCCTTTCTGGAAATCCCCGCCTCCGGCGGTCTTATATGGAATGGCGCTATATATAAAAAGATATGGCAAAAAGACAGATTTATAACGTCTGTCTGTCTGTCTGTCTGTCTGTCTGTCT